>Ga0209369_1000433_pt1 | contig 58810 bp, 57 predicted proteins | sample EBPBio142010_DNA_FD_185865 | JGI IMG/M metagenome (GOLD analysis project Ga0209369, IMG submission 185865) | Wastewater treatment Type I Accumulibacter community from EBPR Bioreactor in Madison, WI, USA - Reactor 1_10/4/2010_ DNA (SPAdes)... | ecosystem: Engineered > Bioreactor > EBPR >...
ACGGCTCGATCAGCCCCACCCAAGACCCCCACGGGATGGTGGCATCCATCGTGGCCAAGAACTGCTCCCGGCGGGAGACCCGGCGCCGCTGGCTGTACTCCACATCAGTGAAACTGGGCTGGTCGCGATCCACACCCCATCATTTCGCCGTCCCCGCGCCCGAGCCAGACACCACCCCGAGGCAGCAAGAAAATCAGCGCTTCCCTAGATCCCGCCGCCCACGCCAGGTGCAGGCCGCCGATGCTCACGATGGCGGCGGCGGTCGCCGTACGACTCACGCTGGACACGTGTCACACCTGACGAGGGTCCGCGCCCCCTCCGTAGGGTGGGCGCCATGACCGAATCGACCAGCGGCAGCGACCTGCCGGAGCCTCTGCCCGAGCCCCTGCCCGCGCTGCCCGACGAGTCTTGGTCGCGCGTGCTCTGCGTAGTCGCCCATCCGGACGACATGGAGTACGGCGCGTCGGCCGCCGTCGCGCAGTGGACCCGGCGGGGCGTCGAGGTCAGCTACCTGCTGCTCACCAGCGGCGAGGCCGGGATGCAACGCCCGCCCGAGGAGGTGGGCCCGATGCGAGCCGCCGAGCAGCAGCGGGCCTGCGCCGCGGTGGGGGTGCGCGACCTGCGAATCCTGAACCACCCCGACGGCATGCTCATGCCCACGCTGGAGCTGCGCCGCGACATCGCAAGGGTCGTGCGGCAGGTCCGCCCGGACGCGGTCGTCACCGCGAACTACGACTTGGAGGCCTACGGCGGCCTCAACCAGGCCGATCATCGGGCCGCGGGGCTGGCGACGATCGACGCGGTCCGGGACGCCGACAACACCTGGGTGTTCCGCGACCTGGCCGACGCCGAAGGCCTGCCGAAGTGGCACACCCGGTGGATTCTGGTGGCCGGCAGCCCCAACCCCACCGTCGCGGTGCCGGTCGATGACGCGGCCGTCGCGGCGTCGGTGGCCTCGCTGGAGAGCCACGAGGCCTACCTCGCCGATCTGCCCGGCCACCCGACGCCGGCGGACTTCATCCCGCAAATCCTCGCCGACGGCGGGCGTGCTGCCGGCAGCAAGCACGCCGTACTGTTCAAGGCCTTCGACTTGGGCCCCGGCATGCGGGCGGCCGCAACCGACGAATCTGCACCCTGAGCCAAAGGAGAGCCTCGTGGCCGACGTACTGCTGTTTCACCACATCCAGGGACTGACCGACGGCGTCCGGGCGTTTGCGGACGACCTGCGCGGGGATGGCCACACGGTGCACGCCCCCGACCTCTTCGACGGCCGCACGTTCGGCAGCATCGAGGCGGGTTTCGGCTTCGCCCGGGAGATGGGGTTGGACACGATCCGGGAGCGAGGTATCCGGGCGGCGGACGGGCTGGCCAGCGGCCTGGTCTACGCAGGGTTCTCCTTCGGCGTGACCATCGCCCAGGAGTTGGCGCAGACCCGACCCGGCGCGCGCGGGGGCGCTACTGATGTATTCCTGCCTGCCCATGTCGGAGTTCGGCGGGGTGTGGCCGGCCGGGGTGCCGGTCCAGATCCACGGCAAGGAGGGCGACGAGTTCTTCGACGAGGACCTGCCCGCCGCTCGCGAACTCGCCGACTCCACCGGCGCCGCCGAGCTGTTCCTCTACCCCGGCGACGAGCACCTCTTCGCAGACTCCTCCCTGCCCGCCTACGACCCGAAGCCGTCCGCGCTGCTGATGGAGCGGGTGCGCGCCTTCCTCGCCGCGATCTGACGAGGAATGAGCCCGTAAGGCCAAGGTCGCCAGATCCTCCCAGCAGGCCCCTGTCCGACCCCATGGATCTCCCATATAGTTAGTCATATAGACCACAAGGGGGCTCATCATGGCGTTGACCAGTGTCGACCTGGACCCACAGCTGATCGAACGCGCCCGCGCGCTCTCTGGCGCCAAGTCGAACCGCGCTGTCATCGACCTCGCACTCCGTCGCCTCATCGCCGCAAAGCAGAAGGGCGCGATGATCGACGGCATCGCAGCGCTGCAGCATCTGCCCGCAGGGCTCGGCGCCCCTGTCGCCCGGCCCCCTCACCTGGCCCCGTGACCGACTACCTCGTCGACAACTCCATCTGGGCCAGGCTCGCCGCAAAAGACCCCCGCGTCGAGGCGAGGCTGCGGCGCATCGAGCGCGCACCGGCGGACCTGTTCGTCACGTGTCCGCCGCAGGTGCTGGAGTTCTGCCATAGCGCCCGCACGCCCGAGGAGCACGCGCGGTCCAGGGACGAGATCAGCCTGGGGTTCCCGCTGGAGATTGCGCCCGACGAATCCCTTGTGCTCGACATCCAGAGCGCCCTGTGGAACGCCGGGGTCGTCCGTGCCGCTGGGTCGTTGGACATCCTCATCGCGGCCTACGCCATCGTGAACGACGCGACCGTCCTTACCGCCGACCGCGACTTCGTTCATATCGCCCAGGTCAGCTCCCTGCAGCACGAGTACGTCGCAGGCTGAGGGGCGGCCAGCCTACGCAAGGAGCAGCTCGGACCAGGCGGCGATGTCGCATTGGCCGTCCTCGTTGGCGCCGGTCGCGATGGCGGTGCCATCGGCGCGAAGGCCAACGGTGTGCCGGGACCCGGCGGCCACGGCCACCACGCCGTACCAGTCGGCGACGTCGCACTGACCAGCCGAATTGTCACCCGCGGCGACGACCCGACCACCCGCGGTGAGGCCGACCGTGTGGTAGCTACCGGCGGCGACGGCGACCACCTCACGCCACCCCGACACCGCCAGCGCGGGGGAGCTGCGATCGCCCGTGGCGAGCACCCGCCCGTCTGCGGTCAGGCCCACCGTGTGCAGGTAGCCGGCGGCGACCGCCACCAGGCCCGACCACGCGGCGACACTGCCTTGACCACGTCGGTTGGCGCCGACCGCGACGGCGGTCCCGTCCGCGCGCAGGCCGACGGAGTGCCAGTCCCCGCAGGACACCGCCACGATCTCGCGCCAGGTCTCGACGTTGCAGGCACCTTCCGTACGTCGCCCGGCGGCAAGGACCGACCCGTCACGGCGTACCCCCAACGAGCGGCGCCAGCCCGCCGCCACCTGGACGAGCCCATCCCAGCCGCCCACGTCGCACTGGCCGTCCTGGTTCCAGCCGGTCGCGGACGCGGTCCCGTCCGCGTGCAGGGCGATCGTGTGCGAGCGGCCGGTGTTGACGGCCGTGTGTACATTGCCGGCTGCGACGCTGTCCACGTTCGCCCAGCTGCCGACGTTGAGTTCCCCCGCCGCGCCGTGGCCGACGGCCCCGACGCTGCCATCGCGCCGGACTCCGACGCTGTGGCGCCGGCCAGCCGCAATCGACGAGGGTCCCGACACAACACGCACGCGCTCGATGCTGCCAGGGAGGACCGCGGCAGGCTACGGCCCGGGCCTGCGCCGGCTCGTCGACGCGGAGCCAGCCGAGGCGAGGTCCGTGCGGTCGCGCCGCAACAGATCGCCGAGCGCCTGAGTGCCGGCGAACCTGGGCGGTCGGAGTCCCCCATCGCCGCGATGGCGTCGAGAACGTCCTGCTCGGTCTTCCTCCCAGCCTTCGTCCTGCGGGCCTCGGTCACCGCCTGCGGGCCTCGGTCACCGCCTGCGAGACCGCAGCGCGTTCGGGCCTGCTCAGACCTCGCCCTGCCGCGGTGGCTCGATCCGGCCCGTGTGGCGGGCCTCAATCCCGTCGAGCACCAGCTCCAGACCGGGGCCGAACTCGCGGTCGAAGGAATACCCGGGCACCAACCCCACCTGCTCGGCGAACCACGCCATGTTGGGGTAGTCCGCGAGCCCGTCGGCCATCGGTCCGGACCGGACCATATCGGCCGCCTCGTCGCCGCTACCGAAGGGCAGCGTGGCCTCTTGCAGCACGAAACCGTAGACGAAGGCGTCGACCACGGCGTACGCGTGGGCCACCAGCTCCGGCGAGAATCCAGCGGCCCGCAGACACGCCACATTCGCGTCGTGATAGGCGAGAGTGGCGGGCCCGGGGGTACGCCGGGACTCCATCAGCGGCAGCGCCCACGCGTGCCGGCGCAGCGCCGTGCGCGCCGACTCCGACCGCAGACGCAGGTTGTCCCGCCAATCGCCGTCGGCGGCGGGGGCCTCGATCTGGCTGTAGACGCGGTCGACCATGGCGTCGAGCAATGCGTCCTTGCTGGCCACATGGTGATAGAGCGACATCGCCTCCACCCCGAGCAGCTTCGCCACGGCGCGCATGCTCAGCCCTTCGATGCCCTCGCGGTCGGCAAGGTCGATCGCGGCCGTCACGACCGCGTCCCGGGTGATCTTGCGCGGCGGCATGGGCTCTCCTCTGGGATGGATTGCTTGCCTTACAGCGTAATGTTACGGTACTTGCATACCTTACAACGTATGGCTAAGGAGCCACCATGTCCCCGACGTCTCACGAGCAGCCGACCGCGCCCGCGGTCTCCCCGACGCCGCCCCGCTCGCCCGAGCTGCCGTCGACCATGCGCGCAGCGACCCGCCGCCGGTATGGCCAGCCGGATCAGATGGCCGTCGAGACCATGCCGCGCCCGGAGCCACAGCCCGGCGAGGTCCTGCTGCGCGTCGGCGCTGCGGGCATCGATCGCGCGATCCTGCACCTGCTCACCGGCGAACCCCTGCTGGCCCGCCCCGCCTTCGGTCTGGTCCGGCCGCGTCAGCCGATCCTGGGCCAGCAGGTCGCGGGTGAGGTGGTGGCGGTGGGTCCGGGACCCAACCCGTACGTCGTGGGCCAGCGCGTCTTCGGCATGGGCGAGGCGACCTTCGCCGAGTACGCGCGGGCCAAACCCGCTCAGTTGGCCGCCACCCCTGACGGGCTCAGCGACGCCGACGCCTCGACGCTCGGCGATTCGGGGATCACCGCGTGGATCGCCGTGGTCACGCATGGACAGGTGCAGGCCGGCCAGCGGGTGCTGATCCTGGGAGGCTCCGGGGCGGTCGGCAGCTACGCCGTACAGCTGGCCGTCCACCGCGGCGCCCACGTCACCGCGGTGTGCAGCGCCGCCAAGCTCGACCTGGTGTGTGACCTGGGGGCGCACGAGGCGGCGGACTACCGGACCAGCACGCTGGCCGACCTGGCCGGCCCGTTCGAGGTGATCATCGACATCGGCGGCAATCGTCCGCTGGCGCAGTTGCGCTCTGTGCTGACGCCGCAGGGCACCCTGGTGATCGTCGGCGGGGAGCACGGCGGCCGGGTCTTCGGAGGGCTCCACCGCAACCTGATCGCCGACGTCACCAACCGGTTCACCCGGCAACGGCTGGGGTGGATGTTCGCCAAGACCACCACCGCCGACCTCACCGAGCTGGCCCGCCTGGTCAGCACGGGGGCCCTGCGGGTGCCCATCGACCGGCGCGTCGGTCTGGCGGGCGTCGGCGAAGGCCTCGCGGCGATGCAGCGCGGCACCCTGCGCGGTCACGTGGTGGTCTGCCCGGCGCAGGACAGGGCCTGACCGGGCGCCGACCGCCGAAGGAGGTCCCACCGCACCGAAGGCGCACCGACCGCACTGCCTACCGCACGGCCTACCGCACCGCTCACGAACCGGTTGACAACCCCCGCACTTTGTTGGTCTATTAGTCATGTAACTAACCAACTAGGTGAGGGGTCGTCCTGAGTCCGCGCAGCGAGAGCCGGCCGATCTTCGTCGAGCTGGCCGACACCATCGCCCGCGACGTGCTGGCGGGTCACTACCCGCCTGGCACCCAGGTGCCCTCCACCACCGAGCTGTCCGCGCACTACCGCATCAACCCGGCCACCGCGAACAAGGCCCTCAACGTGCTGGTGGACGACGGGGTGCTGGAGAAGCGTCGTGGGATCGGCATGTTCGTCACCGCGCAGGCACCGCACGCCCTGCGCACCCGGCGACGGCAGGCCTTCCACGCCGACTTCGTCGCACCCTTGCTGGCTGAGGCGGATCGCCTGGGCATCGGGGTCGAGGCCATCATCGAGCTGCTCAGAGAGGAACGGTCATGACCGGCATCACGATCACGGGCCTGGTCAAGAGGTATGGGCGCACGCCGGTGCTGACGGATATCTCCGTGCAGCTGGCGCCGGGGCGCATCCACGGCCTGCTCGGCGCGAACGGGGTCGGCAAGACCACGCTGCTGGCGTGCCTGTGCCGGCACACCTTCGCTACCGCCGGCACGGTCCTGATCGACGGGATCGACCCTGCGGTGGACAGCACGGTGCTGGCCCGGACCTGCTTCATCCGGGAGGACCAGCGCTATCCGGACCAGTTCCGGTTGGGGACCGTGCTGGAGGTGGCGCCGGCGTTCTATCCCACCTGGGATCCCGGGGTGGCCGCGCGGCTGATCGAGCGGTTCCGCCTGCCGCTGGCCACCCGCGCCAAGAAGCTGTCCCGGGGGCAGCGTTCCGCGCTCGCCATCACCATCGCCCTGGCCAGCGGCGCGCCATACACCGTGCTGGATGAGCCCTACCTGGGCTTGGACGCCGGGGCTCGGGCGATCTTCTATGAGGAGCTGCTGGTGGCGTACGGCGCCGCCGCGGACGACGCCGTACGCCGCACCTTCATCGTCTCCACCCATCTCGTGGACGAAGCCGCGGAGCTGCTGGAAGAGGTCGTGCTGCTGGACTCGGGACGGCTGGTGTTTGCCGGGAGCACCGAGGACGCGAGCACGTTGGCGTTCCGGGCCCGGGGTGGTCGCGACGCCGTGCACACCGTGGCCGCCGGGCGCACGGTCGTCGAAGAGCGTTCGCTGGGGCCGGTGCTCACCGCGGTGGTGCTCGGCCCGGTCAGCGCGCAGGATCATGCGCGCGCCGGGTACGCCGGGGTCGAGCTGTCCCCGCTGACCTTGCAAGAACTCGTCGCTGTCGTCGGGGAACACCGCCTTGGCGCTCAGCTCGCCGCTCCGTGGCGCGGCTCGACCCCAGCACCTCAACCTCTGACCTGCGGCTCCGCCAGCTCCGGAAAGGACCCGTCATGACCAGCACGCCCGCACCCGCGGTGGGGCGCCGACGCGCCGCCATACCCCCCACCCTCAGCCTCTACCTGGGCAATCGGTATTACGTGCTGGCCAACCCCGCGATCATCCTGACTGTCGTGGTGGGGCTGTCCATGCTGGTGGCGGTCCTGATCGGGCTGGCCACCGGCGAGCTGCCGCTGACGGAGCGACTGCGGGAGGGCACCCGCGCCAATGGCGGGGTGATCTATGGTCTGCCGGGGTTCCTGATGGGGGTGGGCGCCATGGCCACGAACCGTAACTTCTCGCTGGCGCTGTCGCTGGGTTCCTCGCGGCGGGCCTTCTGGCAGGGCACCTCCTACGGCTTCCTCGCCACCTCGCTGGTCACCGCGACCGCCGCGATGATCCTCCTGGCGCTGGAACGAGCTACCCACGCATGGTGGCTCGGCATTCACGTGATCGAAGTCGACGTGCTGGGACGGGGCTACCCCCTGGTGTTTCTGTCGGTGCTGTGCACCTGCCTGTTCGGGCTCTACCTCGGGGCGTTCTTCGGCACGATCTACCGCACCCTGGGGGCGGCGTGGGTGGTGGTCACCTCGATCGGGTACGCCGTGGCCGTGGTCGCCCTGGTCGCGATGCTGGTGTGGCAGCGCGAGGCGCTCGCCGCGCCGCTGGCGTCGCTGGGCAACTCGTGGTGGCTGCCCTTCGTGGCCGCGCAAACGGCCCTGACCGCCGGCGCGAGTTTCCTGCTGAATGAGCGGGCACCGGTGTGAGCCCCAGGATGCCGCCGCCCGCGAGGGCCCGGGCGCTGGTTTCCGCGGCCCGTGTCACACCTGGGCGGCGGGCGGTGTCATCACTGGTGACCGCTCATCCGTGCACCCCGGGAGGACCCCATGGCTCGACTCAGCCTCGACCCGCCGCCGACGCCTATGAACCGGCTGGTGCGGTGGTATTGCCGCCGCAAGTACGGCGCTGGGTTGGACTCGCTGATGATGACCGCCCACCACCGCCAAGTGATGCTCAGCACCATCCGGATGGAACTCTCCGTCGCACGCTGGGACGCGCTGGACTCCCGGCTGAAGATGCTCGCCGTGATGGCCTCCGCCCACCGCATCGGCTGCAGCTGGTGCACCGACTTCGGCTATTGGATCGCCATCGGGGAGGGCATCGATGAGGCGACGATCCGCGCCGTACCGCAATGGCGCGACTCCGACCGGTTCACCCCGCTGGAGCGAGACGTGATGGATTACGCCGAACGGGCCAGCGGCGAGGTGACCGAGGTGACCGACGAGCTGGTCGAGCGGATCGCTGGGCAGCTCGGCACGGCGGCCATGGTCGAGCTGGCCATGATGGTGGCCGTGGAAAACCTGCGCTCGCGGTTCAACGGCGGACTCGGGCTGACCGCCCAGGGCTTCAAGGACCGCTGTGAGCTCACTCCCGCCTGACGTCGAGGCTGTCTTCGAGCAACACCGGGGGCGGCTGTTCGGCATCGCGTACCGGCTTCTCGGCAGCGTGGCGGACGCTGAAGACGCCTGCCAGGACGCGTGGCTCGCCTGGAGCCGGGTCGACCCGGCCACCGTCGAGGCTCCGCAGGCCTACCTCACCCGCACGATCACCAACCTCTGCCTGAACCAGCGTCGCGGCCGGCAGCGGCGCCGGGAAGACTACGTCGGGCCCTGGCTGCCCGAGCCGATCGACACGGCCAAGCTCCCCGATGAGGCAGCGGAGCTGGCCGATTCGGTGACCTTCGCGATGCTGGTGTTGCTGGAGTCGCTGAGCCCCCGCGAGCGCGCCGCGTTCGTGCTGCGCGAGGTGTTCGACGTCCCCACCCAGGAGATCGCGACAGCGCTGGCCAGCACGCCCGCGGCGGTGCGTCAGCTGATCTCGCGGGCCCGGGCACGGCTAGCCGGGGGCGCCCCGCGGTACGACGTGGACCCGCTCAGCGTCCGCGAGGTGACCGGCGCCTTCGTCGAGGCGCTCCGCGCAGGTGATGTGGGCGCCGCGAGCCGACTGCTGGCCCCCGACATTGAGCTGCTCACCGATGGCGGTGGGCGCGTGTCCGCCGCGCTGCACCCGATCCACGGGCCAGCGCGGGTGCTGGCCTTCCTCGCCGGGCTGCGCGCCAAGGTCACCGACGCGGCTTTCGAGGCCCGGGACGTGAACGGCCGCACGGGCGTGCTGGTTCGGTCGGCGCTGGCGGGCGACACGCTCTATCAGATGGGTGTGCGGGACGGGCGGATCGTGCGGATCTGGGTGATTCGCAACCCGGACAAACTGGGCTTCGTGGGTTGACCTGCTCCCGGCGTACGGCGTGGGTGGGCTAGTCATCCTCGCCCTGTCGGGCGGCCCGTTCCGGGCGGAAAATGGGGGTCGTCCGCTCGGTGACGTCGTTGCGCTATGACCGGTGAGGTCGTGGGCTAGTCGGGCGCTGGAACCGTGTTGTTGGGCCTTTCCGTGGTGCTTCGAGCCCGAGGATTAGCTTCGTGTTACCCGAACGGTTCCCCGGGCGGACGGTTCGACGTGGATGTGCCGGATCGAGCGGGAGGTGCCGATGTTGAACGATGTCGTCGACGATGGAGTGATCATCGAGCGGGTCGCCGCGATCGATGTGGGCAAGGCCGAGATCGTGGTCTGTGCCCGGGTGCCTTCGCCCACGGGTCGGCGCAGCCGGGCCCAGGAGGTCCGCAAGTTCGCCACGATGACCGCGGCGCTGATCGCGTGCAGCGACTGGTTGACCCAGCTGCAGGTCACCCGGGTGGTCATGGAGGCCACCAGCGATTACTGGAAGCCGGTGTTCTACCTGCTCGAAGCCGCCGGGTTCGAAACCTGGCTGGTCAACGCCAAAGATGTCAAACACCTGCCGGGCCGACCCAAGACCGACACTCTGGACGCGGTGTGGCTGTGCAAGGTCGCCGAACGGCAGATGCTGCGGCCCTCGTTCGTACCACCCGAACCGATCCGCAAGCTGCGCGACCTGACCCGCTACCGGGTGGATCTGATCACCGAGCGCAGTCGGGAGAAGAACCGGGTCGAGAAACTCCTGGAAGATGCCGGGATCAAGCTGTCGGTGGTCGCCTCCGACATCTTCGGCGTCTCCGGGCGGGCGATGCTGGCCGCCTTGGTCGACGGGGAACGGGACCCCAAGGTCCTGGCGGGACTGGCCCGTACCCGGATGCGGACCAAGATCCCCGCCCTCCAGGAGGCCTTCGTCGGCCGATTCAGCGAGCATCACGCCTTCCTGCTGGGCAAGATGCTCGCCCGGATCGACGCCATCGATGCCGACCTGGCCGACCTCGACGCCCAGATCGACGCGCTGATCAGCCCTTTCGGTGAGGCTGTCGACCGGTTGGACACCATCCCTGGGGTCGGCGCTACGGCGGCCCGGGCGATCATCGCCGAGATCGGGGTCGACATGGATCGCTTTCCCACCGCCGCGCACTTGACGTCATGGGCCAAGTTCGCCCCTGGCGTCAACCAATCTGCCGGCAAAACCAAGGGCAACGGCTCCACCGGTCACGGCAACCCCTACCTCGCCCGCGCCCTGGGCGAGGCCGCCCTCGCGGCCTCCAAGACGGACACCTTCCTCGGTGAGCGCTACCGGCGGATCGCCCGCCGCCGCGGCACGAAGAAGGCCCTGGTCGCAGTCGGACGCTCCATCCTGGTGATCGTCTGGCACCTACTCAAGGATCCCGACGCGGTCTTCGTCGACCTCGGCCCGGACTACTACACCAACCGCGTCGGCACCCAACGCGCCGTCCGTAACCACATCCGCGGCCTGAACGCCCTGGGCTACAGCGTCACCCTCAGCCCGGCCGCCTGACCACGAACCCGCACCTCACGACGTGGCCACCCGTGTGGTCACCTTCCATTTTCGGATTAGAGGGCGCGGTTCCCCCAGGTGGCCCCCAGGGACTGGGGCAGGGCCACGGCAATATGTACTCACGAGGAGCCAAACCAGGTTCTGGTGGAGCCTAGTCGCGGCGGGTTTGTGGACTCCCGTGTCCTCGGCGATGCGCGGTTGCAGCGTCAGGCTCAGCGCCGGAGACGTGCTTCCAGGTCGTGCTGGTTGCTGGGTTCGGTCGCAGATGGTCCGGCAGGGGTGGGGTGCGACGCCGTGAAGCCGGACGCAGCGGCGCGGCCACGGTGTCCCGAAGAACCGAGCCCAACCGGCGCTCCGACAGCAGCAGCAGATCGACGATCTCCTGAGCGGCGAACACAACGCTGCCCGATCCCGCACCGCGACTCGGCGAACGATGCCGCGCCGCTCCAGCTCCGCAAGCGCATTTCCGAGGGCGACGCGCGAATACGGCCGTTCCTCGCCTCGGCGATCCACGTACCGGATGTGCTTGCGCGCATAGGTCACCGTCAGAACCGGTCGGTCCGCGAGCAGCGCGAGAAGACGTCGTTGCGCCGAATGCGCCCGTACGCCCTTGGTCCGTTCCACCCACGACGCCGCGACCGCACCCACGACGCCGCGACCGCACCCACGTGGTCCAGCAGATCTGTCGGCGGCCACGAGAAACTGCCCGGAGACGGCCACGAAGCTGCCCGCTGGCGGACGTGGGAACTGCCCACTGACGGTCAGGGGATCTGCCCGACACGACGTCGTCTGCCTTGCCCTGCGGGGTTTAGGCCCCTTCCTCGGGTGCGATGAGCGGTGCTGAAGCGCCCTATCGCCCCGAGGAAGGGATGAGTTGAAGTCTGCCAAGGAGATCATGGAAATCCTGAATGCCTACGACCTGACGGGGTCGTTGCGTGATGCCGGGGAGCTGGCCGGTTGTTCGCACCACACGGTGAAGCATTACGTCGAGCGGCGTGCCGCGGCCGGTGTTCTGGGTCGGGCTGTGGCCCGACCGATGCTGATCGATGAGTTCCTGCCCAAGGTCGAGGAGTGGGTCGAGCGGCCCAAAGGAAAGGTGCGTGCGGGCGTGGCCCACGACAAGCTCGTCGCGCTGGGGTACACCGGTTCGCAGCGCACCACTCGACGTGCGGTCGCGACGGTGAAGACCGCCTACCGGGCGGGCCGGGTCCGGGTACATCGGCCGTGGGTCACCGAGCCCGGGATGTGGCTGCAGTACGACTACGGCGACGGTCCGGTCATCGACGGCGTCAAGACGGTGTTGTTCGTCGCCTGGCTGGCCTGGTCGCGTTTCCGGGTCGTGCTGCCGATCCGGGATAAGACCATGCCCAGCCTGTTCGCCGCGCTCGATGTGACGTTCCGGCGGCTGGGTGGGGCACCGACGTACGTGCTGACCGACAACGAGAAGACCGTCACCCGCGAGCACATCGCCGGCGTGCCCGTGCGCAACCCAGCGCTGGTGGCGTTCGCCGAGCACTACTCGGTGACGGTGCACACCTGCGTTCCCGCGGATCCGGCATCGAAGGGCGGCACGGAATCGAGCGTGAAGATCAGCAAGGCCGACCTGGTGCCCAAGGACACTAACCTCCTTGCCGAGTACACCTCGTTCGGCGAGCTCGAGGCCGCCTGCGAGGCGTTCTGCGAGAAGGTCAACACCCGTCCCCACCGGGTGACGAAGCGGCCGCCGGTGGAGATGCTTGCCGAGGAACGGCTCCGACTGCACCCGGTCGCGGTCAGCGCGCACATTGTCGCGTTCGGCACCACCCGACAGGTCCCGGCGAACACGCCGATGATCACGTTCGAGTCCGGGCAGTATTCCGTCCCGCACCAGCTGCTCGGGGCAACGGTCTGGGTCCGCACCCACGGCGTCGGCGCCGATGAGCAGGTCGTCATCGTCCACGTCGGTGAGCACGGGCCGGTCGAGGTCGCCCGCCACCACCGAGCCACGCCTGGCACACCTCGGATCGAGGAGCAGCACTTCCCGCCCCAGCCGGCCGGGCCGTGCAACCGCCAGCCGCTGGCTAAGAACGCAGCGGAGGCGGAGTTCCTCGACTTGGGCGAGGGCGCGAGGCTGTGGCTGGGCGAGGCCGCCGCCGCGGGCACGCCACGGATGCGGGTCAAGATGGCCGAGGCCCTCGCGCTGGCGAAGCTGGTCGATCCGGTCGAGGTCGACTGGGCACTGGGGCATGCCGCGGTGCACGGCAGGGTCGCTGAAGCCGACCTGTCCTCGATCCTCGACCACCACGCCCGTGCCCCCAAGAGCGGTGAGCACCGGGCCAGCGAGGATCGGTCGCTGACCCAAGGCACCAGAGCCTGGGCACGACTCGGCCAACAGCTCGGCCAGCCCGTCCACGACGACGGCGACAACGAGGCGGTCCGATGACCACGAGGAGCCCCATCACCTCGGCGCCGCCGTTGCCTGGGGACCTGGAGGACCTGCTGCGCCGGCTGCGGCTACCCCACATCCGGCGCCACGCCCCCGAGATCGTCGCGACCGCGAAAGCGCAACGCTGGGAGCCGGTTGAGGTCCTCAAGGCCCTGTTCGGCGAGGAGGTCGCCGGGCGGGAACGCTCAGCACTGGCGACCAGACGCGCGACGGCAGGGTTCCCGACCGGAAAGACCTTCGACGCGTGGCAGCCCGAGGCATCCTCCATCCCGCCCCGACCCAACAGGCGCTGCGCACCCTGGAGTGGGTCCACCGCCGCGAGAACCTCGTGGTGTGCGGCCCGTCAGGAACCGGGAAGACGTTCCTGCTGGAAGCCCTCGGCCAACACGCCGTCGAACAGGGACTCAAGGTCGCCTGGTTCACCCTGGAAGACCTCGGCGTGCTCCTACGCAGGCATCGTGCCGACGACACCGTCACCAAGGCGATCGCCCGCGTCCTACGAGCCGATCTCGTCGTGGTCGATGACATCGGGCTGCTGCCCGTGGCCGCGGACGCCGCCGAGGGGCTCTACCGGATCGTCGACGCCGCCTACGAGAAACGCTCGGTCGCGATCAGCTCGAACCTGCACCCTTCGGTGGTTCGATGAGCTGATGCCCAAAACGCTGGCCACCGCCACCGTCGACCGGTTACTCCACCACGCCCACGTCTGCCAGACCAGCGGCGACAGCGTCCGACTCACCCAAGCACTCACCGGACGCGGGGTGAGCCCGTTGAGCTAACCACCCTGGCCGGTGGTGGCCGCAGCCTCCTGGGCAGATCCCATGGCCACCACCGGGCAGTTCTCATGACCGTCAGCGGGCAGGTTTCATGTCCGCCACTGGGCAGTTCCTACTGGCCCTTGACAAGAAGATCCGAGGCGACGGTCACCGCGTCTCTTGTCGCACCGAGGAAGAACCTCACGAATGACTCGCGGGCGGCCACGGCATCTCCGCCTTCCCGCGGGTCATAGCGGTAAGCATTCAGCGCGCGAATGTAGCCGGAGTCCCGATGTCCCAGAACCACCGAGATGGGCAGCACTCCCCCGCGGACGATCCCGGACCGACCCAGAACCTCCTGAATAAGAGCACTCCCGGAGCGGCCGTTGCCATCGGACCACGGGTGGATCGTCTCGAGCTGTGCGTGCGAGAGAGCTGCCTTGACGAGGACCGGATCAGTGCTGGTCTCCAGGTAGGCCACCAGGTCCTCCATGAGGGCCGGCACATGCTCGGGCAGCGGCGCCACGTAGGCGGCCCGAACCGGACTGCTGCCACCGATCCAGACCAGCCCCCGGCGAAAGCCCGGACGCTCGTGCGGCAGGAGGGTGGAGTGGAGCGCGTCCACATTGCGGTTGATGAGCACGGCCGCCGATCTGTCGCCGAAAGTTCAACCTGACCGGGCCAGTGTGAACTTTTCCGCCGATGGCGCCGCTGGCGGCGGGCGGGAAGCCCGGCGCAGCTCCTGACGCGCGAAGGCCCCGCGCGCTGGGCTGCACGCGGGGCCTTCGCCGTACCGATGAAACTGTGACCGCGGGAGGGCGCGGGATGTGGGTGGAGCAGGTGGTGCCCGCCGAACGCGGCGTACGCGAACGAACGGCGGAAGAAGGGGTCAGGCAGTCCGGGCCGAGCGCTCGCCGCCGTTGTCCGTGCGCACCCGCGAGGGCGCCTCGGTGGAGGTCGGCATGGAGAGCCGGTCCTTGTACGTCGAGCGGGCCGCGATCTGGGCGTAGTAGGCCGCCTTGCGACGCGCCACGGCACCACCGGTGTTGACCGGCTCATCGACCATCGCCGGGTCGAGCTGGGCATTCATGCCCTCGCGCAGCATCTTCAGCGCCTCGGCGCGCATCTGGGAGATCCGGGACTCCGTCACGCCGAGGTCCTCGGCCAGCTCGCGCATCGGCCGGTCCTCGAAGAAGCAGCCCCGAATGACGACCTGCAGCCGCTCGGGCAGCACCTCGATCGCGTCGCGCAGATAGGCCTGCCGCTCCCGGGCGATCAGCGCCGCCTCCGGGGTGTCGGCGGTGGACGGCAGCACCGAGTCGGCGCCGACGGTGTCGGTGATGACATCGAGGCGCAGCACCACCGAGGAGTGCAGGTCGGCGTCCAGGCGCTCGAGATCAGAGACATCCACGCCCATCGCGGCCGCGGTCTCGGAGTCCGAGGGCCGGCGGCCCAGCTGAGCGGCGAGCTCGTCGTGGACCGCGTCGCGCTTGCGCACCTTCGCGCGCAGCGACCGGGTGGCCCAGTCGGCCGAGCGCAGCTCGTCCAGGAGCGCGCCGCGAATACGGCGTACCGCGTAGCGGCCGAAGGGAACCCCCAACGAGGCGTCGAAAGAACGCGCGGCCATCGCCAGCGCGGCCATTCCGGCGGAGATCAGGTCGTCCGTGTAAACGTGGCCCGGGAGCCGGGAAGAAATAGCGCGAACCTCGAAGTACACCAGCGGCAGGTGCTCACGGCACAGATCGTCGACGCCGACCGAAGCGGGAGCGTCCTTGATGGCGGGGATCTCAACAGAAGCGGTCACGAATCAAAGGTAAGGAGGAGGTGAAGAGAGGTTCAAAGCCGGTCCGCATGGTGAGATTCTTCCTAAATCCGCAGGTCACAGCCTCGGGCTTTGCCAAAACTATACCTCCTTGGACATGCGCTTAGATGCATTGCCAGGCCCTGCAAGCCCCCGTCATCGACTATCCACCTGGCCTTTTCATCACCGCGCGCCCCGACCGGCCCCGGTGGCACTCGGACGTCCAACCGTAAAGCCCACGCCAGGCTCCGCCCCTACCGCGACAGATCCGGGGGAAATCGACCGCTCGCCGCTCACCCAATCCGCACGCAAAGAGACTGACGGCGGCCCGGCACGAGCCGAGGCGCGGGCGCAGCGCGACCGGGAATGCCCGAACGGGGCCAAACGAAGAATTCCGGGGAGACGCCAAGGCCGTCGGGTCGCCCCACGCGACCCGACGGCCTGGCAATCCTGCAACCCGTCGACCTGGCACTGGTTCACCGCACCACACGCCCCACGCGTGCGCCAGGTTCGTCGAGGAGGAAGAGCGTGACCACTTCGGATCTCGCCGACACCCCCCCATCGTCAGAGCCGGCGGGCCGCTTCAGCGGCTTTACTCAAACTTTGCCTTGGCTAACCAACGTTTGACCTGCACGGCACCCCGCGGACCGCCCTGTTCCGCCTGTCGACATCTGCCCCCAAACACGACGAGAGCCTCCTGGTGACGGGGCATCCGCTCGCTCATCACCAGGAGGCTCTCGGTAAGCCAGTCGGGGGGCCTGGCCGGGCGCGTACGCCCTTTCCGTGAACCACGGAGCGGTGGGGACCACTCCGGTCCAACTTGTCGGGACGGCTGGGGACCATCCCTGTGGCGCCTCGGCGGCTGGGGACCACCTCCGCGCCGGTGCCGGATCCCGTCCTGGGAGAGACGGTGTTCCGGCGTTCGCGACCGGTGGGGGCCGGTCGCTGCTGGGCCGTCCGAGGCTGGGGAACCTCAGTGGGCCCGGGCCGCCGGCCGGAGCCGGTGGCCGTCGGCGGCACCGCGTATCAGCGGCGCGCCGGGATAGAAGCCTGTTCTGTTCTTATGTTCTTTATCGGCGGAGGGGGCGGCAATGTGAGTTTTTCCCGGACGATAGTTCAAGCCGTACGACCGACTCGGCGCTGCTCCGGATCGTCCTCGGGGATTGCGGTCAGCCGGTCCCGGTACGACGAGCGCGCGGCGATCTGGGCGTAATAGGCGGCCTTGCGCCGAGCCACGGCGCCCCCGGTGTTGTCCGGCTCGTCGACCATCGCGGGATCCAGCTGGCTGTTGAGCCCCTCCCGCAGCATGCGCAGGGCCTCGGCCCGCATCTGGCTGATCCGGGACTCCGTGACCCCGAGGCGGTCCGCGAGCTCGCGCATCGGACGGTCGTCGAAGAAGCAGCCCCGGACCACCGCCCGCAGCCGCTCCGGCAGCGCGTCGACGGCATCGCGCAGGTAGGCCTGACGCTCCCGGAGCACCATCTGGGCCTCGGGGGTGTCGTCCGTGGCCGGCAGCACGGCGTCGGCGCCGACGGCATCGGTGATGACGTCCAGGCGCAGCACCACCGAGGCGTGCAGGTCGACCTCCAGGCGGCTGAGCTCGCCGACCTCGACGCCCATCGCCGCGGCGGTCTCGGCATCCGTCGGGCGCCGACCCAGCCGCGCGGCCAGCTCGTCGTGGATCGCGTCGCGGCGGCGCACCTTCGCGCGCAGCGAGCGCGTGGCCCAGTCCGCGCTGCGCAGCTCGTCCAGGAGGGCGCCGCGAATGCGCCGTACGGCGTAGCGGCCGAACGGCACACCCACCCCCGGATCGAAGCTGCGCGCTGCCAGCACGAGCGCCGCCATCCCGGCCGACACCAGATCGTCGGTATATACGTGGCCGGGTAGCCGCGCGGAGATGGCGCGAACTTCGAAGTGCACCAACGGAAGATGCGCGCGGCACAACTCGTCGATGGAAGTCGTCGAGTCGTTCGCGGGCGCGCTGGAGTCGATTGAAGCGGTCACATGTCCACGTTAAGCAACGACGTGGAATGTCCGAACTGTGTCGCCCACAGTCTGAGAATGCGCAGGTCAGAGCGCTCTTCTTTACCTTCACTATACCTATTTGGACGGTCGTCTAGATGCAACGCGGACGATCGACCGACCAGCTCTCGTGGCCACCAAGAATTCCGCCGACCGGGCCGACACGAATCAGCCGAGAACCCTGCGTTCTGGCGCAGATCGGCCAATCCCGCACGAAAGCAGCTCAGTTCCGCCGCGGCCGAGACGATTGGGCACCCGTGATGGAGAGGAGTCCTGTGTGACCGACCCCAAAAACGACAGAGCTCAGCTCGCCCTGTCGAATCTGTCGACCGGCCTCTGGCGCATTCAGGAACTTCTCGAGACGCTGCTCTACCAGCTGGAGGTGCAGAGCGTGCTCATCGAGACCGGCCGGTCCCGCTGGCTCGGCCGCTCCACCAGCGACATCGAGACGGTGATCGAGTCCCTGCGGGAGACCGAGCTGCTGCGGGCCGTCGACGCCACCCCCGTCTGCGACCTCCTCGGGCTCCCGGCGGACACCCCGCTGAGCGAGATCGCGAAGGCCGCCCCGGCTCCCTGGGATCACGTCCTGGAGGAACACCGCGTGGCGCTGTCCAATGCCACCCACGAACTCTCCCAGCTCTCGCGCACCAACGGCGAAATGCTGGAGATCTCCTACCGGGCGGTGCAGGACACCCTGGACCGGTTCAACCACGCCCCGGAGGGCGCGACCTATACCGCGCGCGGGTCCCGCGAGAACGCCCGCGGCCACCACCTCATCGACCACGTCGGCTGACCAGCCGCACCTGTTGCACTGTTCGCCCCCGGTGCGCCAGCCGCGCCGGGCCCGACCCGAGGGAGAAAGTCCATGACCATGACCGCCGAGCCCACCACCTCCTCCGTCACCCTGCACCTGCCCACCGGCATGGTCGGATTCCCCGAGTCCACCGAGTTCTCGCTGTCCGAGATCGAGTCCGGGGTCTACGAGATGCTCAGCGTGGCCGACCAGGAGTTCGGCTTCGTCGTGATCGAGCCCGACACCTACTTCCCGGACTACAGCCCGGTGATCGACCCGGCCACGGCCCAGCGCTTGGGCATCGCCTCGGCGGACGACGCGCTGATGCTGCTGGTCGTCAACATCGGCACCGATGGCGAGCCGCCGGTGGCCAACCTGCTGGCACCGATCGTCGTCAACCGGGCCACGAAGACCGCGACACAGGTCGTGTTGGCCGACCAGGACTACCCCCTCCGTGGGACGATTCCCCTGCGCTGACATAGGATTTCAGCTCACGCACGTGCGCGTGCGGCGTCCCTCGACGTAAAGGAGCACCCCGTGCTCGTGCTCAGCCGCAGACCTCAGCAGTCCCTGCTGATCGGCAACGACGTCGTCGTGACGGTGCTCGAAGTCAACGGCGACACGGTGCGCATCGGCATCTCCGCGCCGCCCGAGGTGGACATCCACCGCGAAGAGGTCTACCTCGACCTGAAGAAGTCGAATGCCGCCGCGGCGGCCACCCCCGGCGCCGCGGCCGCCTTGTCGAGGCGCATCCGCGGCACCAAGCCGGACGCCAAGGACGCCAAGGCTCCGGTGGACGCCGCGGCGGCCAAGACCGGCCGGAGCCGCGCGCAGGCCGACCCGGAGCCGGGCGACTCGACGGCGGACTGAGGGCAGCCGCCTCAGATCTCCGGCTCAATCGGCGCACGGCCCCCGGCGGCGTCGAGCAGGGCATACACCTCGTCCGCTCGATAGCGGCGGTGTCCCCCCAACGTCCGCAGCGACGTGAGCTTCCCCGAGACCGCCCATCGAGTCACGGTCTTGGGATCGACGCGAAAGAGCGCAGCGACCTCTGCCGGGGTCAGCAGCTCCACCCGTGACGTGGCGGGTTCGGTTCTCGGCATCGGAAGGTGCCCTCCTACGCGTGTGGATTCAGCGCATGCAAGGTTCGAGTCGATGGTAATCGACGTCGATAAGTGCGCTGTTCGAGACGCGCCCGAGGCCCAACTCGGCCGGGCCGCCGGCGGCCTGCCGCCGGGCTGCGGCCAGGCTGTGGCCGGGCTGCCGGCGGGCGCCCGCCGCGTCGGCAGGACGTGGCCGCTCGGGCCCGCCATCGGTTCCGGCGATTCGCCCGCACCATGTACGGTAGGCACCACGAGAAGAAGATTCCTGGAGCCGCTCCGTGCCGACCGTCTGTCCCATGATGGCCGGCGCGATGCACCTCCGGCAGACGCGTGAGGGGGTCGACGCCATGGGGCGCGGCCGTGCAAAGGCCAAGCAGACGAAGGTCGCTCGTGAGCTGAAGTACTACAGCCCCGACACCGACTTCAGCTCGCTTGAGCGAGAGCTCCATGGGGCTCAGTCGAAGGACGTCGAACCGGACCCTCACGACGACGCCGACGACGACGAGTACGAGGCCTGGGGCAACCGACGTCGCTGACGCCGGACCGACCCTGGCTCGCTGACGCCGCACCACCTCTGGTTCGCTGACGCCGCATCGACCGGGTCACTCGGCTCGCTGGGCTCCCGGGTGGCTGCCGACCAGCTGGACCGCTCCCCCGTCGACACCTTTGGCGCCGCGGGTCACCTCGTGCCCGGGGTCCGGGCGGTACGCCGACTCCTCCAGCACCTCACCGAGCACCCAGGCACCCAAGCCCAGCGCGTCCAACTCGGCCAGGGCCCGCTCGACGCAGTCGCGGTCGACCAGCACGACGAACCCGACCCCCTGGTTGAGGGTGCGCTCGATGTCGTGCTGCGGGACCCGACCGAGCCGCTGCACGACCTGGAACACCGGCGGCGGGGTCCAGGTGGCCCGGTCGATCCGCGCGATCAGGCCCGGCGGCAGCACCCTGGCCAGGTTCGCCACGAGACCCCCACCGGTGACATGGGACATCGCGTGGACGTCGACCCCATCCGCCCGGATCAGGGACAGCAGCGGTGCCGCATAGACCTGGGTCGGAGTGAGCAACTCCTCGCCCAGCGGCCGGCCGAACTCCGCCACGTGCCGGTCATAGCCCCACCCCGCGTCGGCCACCACCCGACGTACCAGCGAGAACCCGTTGCTGTGCAGCCCCGAACTCGCGACGCCGAGGACCACGTCGCCGGCGCGGACGCGCTGTGGGCCGAGGATCGCGTCGTGCTCGACGACCCCCGTGACCGCCCCCGCCACGTCGTACTCCTCCGCGCCCAGCAGCCCGGGGTGCTCCGCGGTCTCCCCGCCGACGAGGGCGCAGCCGGCGGTCGCGCAGGCCGCGGCGATGCCGCCGACGATCGCCGCGATCCGCTCCGGGACGACCTTGCCGCACGCGATGTAGTCGGTCATGAACAGCGGCTCGGCCCCGCACACGACGATGTCGTCGACCACCATCCCGACCAGGTCGAACCCGATGGTGTCGTGCTTGTCCAGCGCCTGGGCGATGGCGACCTTCGTGCCGACCCCGTCCGTCGACGTGGCCAGGACCGGACGGCGCATCCCGGCCAGGGCACTCGCGTCGAACAGCCCGGCGAACCCGCCAAGTCCGCCGAGGACCTCCGGACGCTGGGCCCGGGCGACGTGCTCCTTCATCAGCGCGACGGCCTTGTCACCGGCCTCGACGTCGACGCCGGCGCTCGCGTAGGTGGTGGGCGATCCGCCCGGGGCGGCGCTCACAACACGCCCCCGGCGGGGACGACCGGGCGGGCGGGCGGGGTTGCGGAGGCGTCCGGATTGCCGGGCAGGAAACCGTGCTCGACGGGATCGGCGGGATCGGCGGGATCGGCGGGATCGGCGGGAATCGGTACGCCGGAGGGGGTGGCGGCCACGGCGTTCTCCAGAATCTCCTTGCCCAGCTGCGATTCGTCCAGGTCCATCGGGTATTCGCCGGTGAAGCAGGCCAGGCACAGCTCGCTGCTGTCCTGACGGGTGGCGGCGACCATGCCCGCCTCGCTGATGTAGCCCAGGCTGTCCGCGCCGATGCTGCGGCAGATGCCGTCGATGTCGACGCCGTTGGCGATCAGTTCCGCCCGGGAGGCGAAGTCGATGCCGAAGAAGCACGGCCAGCGCACCGGCGGGGAGGAGATCCGCACGTGCACCTCGACCGCGCCGGCCTCCCGCAACATGCGCACGAGCGCCCGCTGGGTGTTGCCGCGCACGATCGAGTCGTCGACGACGATCAGGCGTTTGCCGTGGATGACCTCGCGCAGCGGGTTGAGCTTCAACCGGATCCCGAGCTGCCGGATCGTGGTGCTCGGGGCGATGAAGGTGCGCCCGACGTAGGCGTTCTTCACCAGGCCGTGGCCGAACGGGATGCCGGAGGCCTCGGCGTAACCGATCGCGGCCGGCACTCCCGACTCCGGGGTGGGCATCACCATGTCGGCGGGCACGGGATGTTCCCGAGCCAGGGTTCGGCCCATCTCGACGCGGGCGGCGTAGATGCCGCGGTCCCGGATCGCCGTGTCCGGGCGGGCCAGGTAGACGTATTCGAACACGCAGCCCCGCGGCTTGGGCTCGGCGAACCGGCGGCTGCGCAGGCCGTCGGCGCCGATCGCGACGAGTTCGCCCGGCTGGATCTCGCGGACGAAGCTCGCGCCCACGATGTCGAGTGCGGCGGTCTCGCTGGCCACGACCCAGCCGCGGTCCAGGCGGCCGAGCACGAGCGGGCGGAAGCCGTGCGGGTCGCGCGCGGCATACAGGGTCTGCTCGTCCATCCAGACGAAGCAGAACGCGCCCTCGACCTTGGGCAGGACGGCGGCCGCGCGGTCCTCCAGGCAGGGCGCCGGGTGGTCCGCCATGAGGGCCGTGACGATGGCGGTGTCGGAGGTGGCACCGCGCCGAATCTCGGTGTGGCCGTGCGCGCCCCGTTCACTGGCCTCCAGCTCGGCGCGCAATTCGGCGGAGTTGACCAGGTTGCCGTTGTGGGCCAGCGCGATGGTGCCGAGATCACTGTCCGAGAGAGTCGGCTGGGCGTTCTCCCAGGTTGAGGATCCGGTTGTGGAGTAGCGCGCGTGGCCGATCGCGAGATGGCCGACCAGCGGGCTCAGCGCCCGCTCGTCGAAGACCTGGCTGACCAGGCCCATGTCCTTGTAGACGAGCACCCGGTGGCCGTCGCTGGCGGCGATCCCCGCCGACTCCTGCCCGCGGTGCTGCAGCGCGTAGAGGCCGTAGTAGGTGAGCTTGGCGACCTCCTCGCCCGGGGCGTAGACACCGAAGACGCCGCAGGCGTCCTGGGGGCCCTTCTCACCGGGCAGAAGAGCGTGGCTCAGTTGTCCGTCACCACCTGGCACGTGGTCAGTCTCGCATACGCCATGGTCGGGCTGGAGCGCGGTCACGCACCGGTCGGTCGAACGGCGGCCGGGACGCGGGGCTCACCGCTTGGCGAGGAACCGGTCCACGGCGACGACGACCGTGGCGGCCACCGCGATCCCCGCGAGGGCCCCGAGGACCAGGAAGTAGGCCAGGGTGACGCCCGGGGAGTACGCCGCGGTGCAGCGTTCGACCACCGATCCCAGGCCGCCCTGACCCGGCTCCCGGGGCGCGCAGCCGTCGGGGCCGAGATAGTCCAGCACGAACCCGACGATCATCCCCAGCAGCGCACCGGTCCCCAGGAACGCCCAGATGTTCGGGGCCCGCCGGATGCGGTAGCGATACACCGACCCTGCGGCGGGGACTGCAGGGTCTGCGGGGACTGCCGGGTCTGCGGGGTCTGCAGGGACTGCGGCGCCTGCGGGCCGCTGCGGGGGCGCGCCCGCCGCGGCGGTGGGGCTGGTGTCGTCGGCCACGGTCACCAGCCTAATGCGGGGGTGCGGCCCACGTTCGCCACGAGGGTTGGTGCCGCACCCCCGGTCAGGTCTGCACCCGCGGCAGAACCTCCGCCGCCACGCGCTCCAGGACCGCGAGCGTGCCGGCGTACGGTCCCTCGGGGCGCGGCCAATGCGTCACGACGTCGGTGAAACCCAGCTCCGTCGCCATCCCGACCGCGTCTTCGAAAGCACCTACGGACTCCAGCGCGAACTGCGGCCCCGCGTCGAGCGAGAGGTAGCTGGTGAAGCCCTCCGCACGGGTCCGGCCGTGGGCGCCCAGCACGTCGTCGAGGCGCACGGTGAGCTCGCGCACCCCCGCCCACCAGGCCCCGGCATCGTCGCCACCCGACCCGGTGGTGATCCAGCCCTGACCGTGCCGGGCCGCCACGGCCATCGCGCGCGGTCCGTTCGCGGCGATCAGGAACGGCAGCCGGGGACGCTGCACACAGCCGGGCAGCGTGCGGACGTCATCCGCCGAGAACCAGCGGCCCTGCCCGCTCACGTGGTCCTGCATCAGCAGCGCGTCGAGCAGAGCGACGAACTCCTCCAGGCGGTCGACCTTCTCGCGCGGGCTGAGGGCGGGGGTGCCGCAGATCGTGGAATCCAGGCTGCCGCCCGAGCCGACGCCGAGCAGGAACCGGCCACCGCTGATGTCGTCGAGCGCGAGCAGGTCGCGCATGAACGGCACCGGGTGCCGGTAGTTCGGACTCGACACGAAGGTGCCGAGCCGGATCGACTCGGTCACCGTGGCGGCCGCGGCGAGGGTGGGCGTGGTGCCATACCAGGGCGCATCCGGCAGGCCCGACCAGACGATGTGGTCGTAGGTCCAGGCGTGCGCGAAGCCCAACTCCTCGGCGCGGCGCCACAATCCGGCGGCGGTGGACCAGGGGTGTTCGGGCAGGATCACGATGCCGACGCGCATGGTCGCCAGCCTAAGCCGCCGAGCGCGGGCCGGGCCGGGCTGCGCGGACTGACGGGGCCGGGCGGAGGCGGGCGGAGGCGGGCGGCGGTCAGCCGGGCTCTGCCCCGCGAAGCAGGGGCAGGTACGCCGAGAGGTCCGCGCGCTGGCCACTGGCGCGCATCCGGCCCGTTTCGAGGGCCGCCGCCCACGTCGTACGGCCCGTCGCCAACGCCAGCCAGGTCGGCGCGTCGACCTCGACCACGTTCGGCGGGGTGCCCCGGGTGTGGCGCGGACCGGGGAGGCACTGCACGGCCCCGTACGGCGGGACGCGCACCTCGACGCTGCGCCCGGGCGCTCGGGCCCCGAGTTCTTCCAGCGTGTAGCGGACGGCGGTGGCGAGCGCGGCCCGGTCGATACCGGGTCCCGACTGCTCCAGGTCCGTCAGCCACGCCCGGACGGCGGTCGATCCGGCCGTGGGGTCGATCCGTCGACGAGGGGGCATGGTTGATATACTAAGCGCGAACGGCGGTCTGTCTCCGCGACGTCCGGACGTCCCCATCAGGGGAAGAGACGCACGTCACGTCGGGGTGAACGGACGTGATCTTCGCCCCACTGCGTGGCGATTCCGAAACCTCGGGGTCGTTTCGCCGATCGTATCGACGACAACACCAAGCACCGTCCGGCCGCCGCACCCGGCGACCAGGCGCCGATCTGACCCGGAGAACCCGATGACCCAGCTGACCACTCCTCCCGCGGCGCCGCGCGTCATCCCCGCGCGGCTGCGCGTGGTCACCCACGAGCGGCCGCTGCACCTGCGTTCGCTGTCGCACCCGTTGTCTCGCGCCGAGGCCGAGGCCATGTTCGCCCGGCACCAGCTGGCCGAGGCCTTCGCCATCCAGTGCGCCTGAGCGCGCGGCCTGCCGCCTGACGGCCACCTGCCCGCGACGTACCGGCAGGCCGGTGGGAAGATGCCGCCATGAAGGCGACCATCCTGCACGCACCCCGAGACATCCGCCTCGACGAGGTGACCGACCCGACGATCCTGGCCCCGACCGACGCCATCGTGCGCGTCGTCGCCGCCTGCGTGTGCGGCTCGGACCTGTGGAACTACCGGGGCATCAACGACGTGACCGGGCCGACCGCGATCGGCCACGAGCTCGTCGGTGTCGTCGAGGCGGTCGGCCCGGACGTCCGCAGCCTGCGCGCCGGTGACTTCGTCATCAGCCCCTTCACCATCAGCGACAACACCTGCCCGCACTGCCGGGTCGGCATGCAGACCGCGTGCGACAACCTCGCCTACTTCGGCACCGCCGACCGCCAGGGGCGGCCGTTCGGGGCGGCGCAGGCCGAATACGTGCGCATCCCGCTCGCCGACGGCACCTTGGTGGCGCTGCGCGACCAGCCCGACGAGGCGATGATCCCGAGCCTGCTTGCCCTGGCCGACGTCATGGGCACCGGCTGGCACGCCGCGGTCTCGGCGAACGTCCGCGAGGGTGACACGGTCGCCGTCGTCGGGGACGGTGCCGTCGGGCTGCTGGGGATCCTCGCGGCGGCCCGGATGGGTGCGGAGCGGATCATCGCGATGTCCCGGCACGCCGACCGTCAGGCGCTGGCCCGCCGATTCGGCGCGACCGACGTGGTGGCCGAGCGCGGCGCGGACGGGGCGGCGCGGGTCCATGACCTCACGGACGGGATCGGGGCGGATGCGGTGCTGGAGTGCGTCGGCACCGGCGACTCCATCGACCAGGCCTTCGCCTGCGCGCGGCCCGGGGCGATGGTGGGCTTCGTCGGCGTCCCGCACGGCGTGCAGCCGCCCGTGGAGCGGATGTTCCGCAAGAACATCGGGCTGGCCGGCGGGATGGCGCCGGTGCGGCAATACCTGCCGCAGCTGCGCGATGAGGTGCTTGCTGGAGTTATCGAGCCGGGTCTGGTCTTCGACCTGACGTTGCCGCTGGCAGAGGTGGCGCAGGGGTACGCCGCGATGGACGAGCGCCGCGCGATCAAGTCGCTGCTGCGGCCCTGACGGCCCGCCGACTCAGGAGGTGTCGCCGATGACGACGTACCAGCAGGCGAGCCACTGGGGCACGTACGCCGTCCGTCCCGACCCCTCCGGCGCCGACATCGCCGAGGTTCTGCCGTGGTCCGGCGACCGGGACCCGGCGCCGCAACTGGCCAATCTGCCCGGGTCGATCACCCACCGCAGCCGGGTCACCGCTCCCGCCGTACGTCGTGGCTGGTGGGAGAACGGGCCCGGGCCGAGCCGGGACCGCGGCACCGGCCGGCCCCCCGGCGACCCGCGCGGGCCCGGGCCGGGCGACTACCTGTCCGTCGGCTGGGACGAGCTGCTCGATCGGCTCGCCGCCGAGCTGCGGCGGGTCGTCGACGAGCACGGCAACCAGGCGATCTTCGGGGGCAGCTACGGCTGGGGGTCGGCCGGTCGGTTCCACCACGCGCAGAGTCAGGTGCATCGCTTCCTCAACGGCCTGGGCGGCTACACGGCCAGCGTCAACACCTATTCGACGGGCGCGTTGGAGGTGTTCCTGCCGCGGGTGGCCTGCCCGGAGGTCATCGCCAGTCAGCGGTCCACGCCGTGGGCCGAGATCGTCGAGCACACCCAGGTCTGGCTGGCCCTGGGCGGCGTGCCGGCCAAGAACACCGCGATCAATCACGGCGGCACCGGCGATCATCCGACGCGGTCCGCCCTGTCGGCGTACCTGGCCCGCGGCGGCCACCTGATCGGCGTCACCCCGCTGCGCGACGACCTGCACGACCTGCCCGACCTGCCCGACCTGCCCGACCTGACCAGCCACGCCGGGGCCCGCTGGTTGCCGATCCGGCCCGGGTCCGACACCGCGCTGCTGCTGGCGCTGTGCCACACCCTGCTGGTCCGGGGGCTGGCCGACGAGGCGTTCCTGGCGACCCACACGGTGGGCCGCGACGAGCTGGCCGCCTATCTGACCGGCGAGCGCGACGGCATCGTCAAGGATGCCCGCTGGGCCGCCCCGATCTGCGAGCTGCCCGCGGGCGCGATCGAGGACCTCGCGCTGGAGCTGGCCGGGCAGCGCTCGCTGGTCACCGCGACCTGGTCGCTGCAGCGCCAGCACCACGGCGAGATGGCGATCTGGGCGGTCGTCGCCCTGGGGGCGCTGCTGGGCCAGGTGGGGCTGCCCGGCGGCGGGTTCGGGTTCGGCTACGGCTCGATGAACTCCCCGGGGCTGGCCGCGGTGCCGTTCCGGCTGCCCACGCTGGCGCAGGGCAGCAACCCGGTGCGCCCGCGGATCCCGGTGGCGGCCATCGCGGACCTGCTGCTGCACCCGGGGGCGACCATCCCGTACGACGGCGGCGCGGTCACCTTCCCGGACATCCGACTGGTGTATTGGGCCGGCGGCAATCCGTTCCATCACCACCAGGATCTGAACCGGCTGCGGCGGGCCATGGCCCGGCCGGACACGATCGTGGTGCACGACCCCTACTGGACGCCGATGGCCCGGCACGCCGACATCGTGATCCCCTCCACGACCGCCGCGGAGCGCGACGACCTGACCGGGAGCCGCAACGGCGCTCTACTGGTGGCGATGCACGCGGCCGTGCCCCGGCACGCACAGTCCCGCGACGACTACGACACCTTCGCGGCGCTAGCGGAGCGGCTGGGCTTCGCCGCCGAGTTCACGGCCGACCGCACGAGCGAGCAGTGGCTGCGGCACCTCTACGAGGAGTGGCGCGCGGACCTCGCGGCGGGGCGGATCGTGCCGGCGGGGGCGCTGCCGGACCCCGAGTGGCCGGCCTCGCTGCCGACGTACGAGCAGTTCCGCGATCGCGGCGTGCTGAAGCTGCCGACGGCCGCCGGGCAGCGCCTGCTCGCGGACTTTCGCGCGGACCCCACGGCGCATCGGCTCGGCACGCCCAGCGGGCGCATCGAACTGGCCTCCCCGACGATCGCCGCGCTCGGGCTGCCGGACTGCCCGGGCGTCCCCACGTGGCTCGAACCCGCGGAATGGGCTGCGGCGCAGCGGTATCCGCTGCATCTGATCGCGAACCAGCCGAAGACCCGGCTGCACAGCCAGCTGGACCACGGCGGGGCGAGCCAGGCCAGCAAGGTCGCCGGTCGGGAGCCGATCCGGCTGCACCCCGCGGACGCGGCGGCGCGGGGCATCGGTGCCGGGGATCTGGTGCGGGTGTTCAACGACCGGGGGCACGTTCTGGCCGGGGCCGTGCTCGACGACGGGCTGCGGCACGGGGTGGTGCAGCTGTCGACGGGGGCCTGGTACGACCCCGCCGACCCCGGTCCGGTGCCGCTGGCCGGCGACGGCGACGGCGCCGGCGATCCCGACGCGCCTCGTGACGATCCGCTCGCCCCCGGCGCCCTCGACGTGCACGGCAACCCGAACGTGCTCACGGCGGACCGGCCCACCTCGGGCCTGGCCCGGGCCACGACGGGGCAGCTGGCGATGGTGCAGGTGGAGCGGTACGACGAGGGCCGGCACGGGGTGGCTCGCCCGGTCCGCGCGCACGATCCGGCGTGCTGACCCGCGGCCCGGCCCGCTGACCCGCGGCCCGGCCCGCTGACCCGCGGCCCGGCCCGCTGACCTGCGGCCCCGTCGGCTCCGACGTCAGTGCGCGTGGCTGCGGCTGTCCCGGTCCGCGTCGACGCCGGCGCGCTGGGCCTCCTCCACGTCGGCCATCTTCCGGCGCGTCCAGGGCACGAGCGCGAAGAGCAGCCCCGAGACGACCAGGGTCATCGCGGCGTTCACCAGGTAGTACTGGCTGTCGGGCACATTCTTCATCGCGGTGATGAGCTGGGCCGCGAGCGCTTGGCCCGCGGAGGAGGCGAGGAACCAGAGGGCCATCGCCTGGCTGGCGAACGCCGCCGGGGCGAGCAGCGTCGTGGCCGACAGGCCCACCGGAGACAGGCACAGCTCGCCGAGGGTCTGGATGATGAAGCACGCGGCGAGCAGGAACACCGGCGCCTTGTGCTCGGGGGTGTACGAAGCGAACATCCAGGCCAACATCAGCGCCGAGATGCCGACCAGGGTCACGCCGAGGGCGAACTTGGCCGGCAGCGACGGGAACTTGCCGGCTCGGTAGCGCCACAGGACCGCGAAGAGTGGGGCCAGGATCACGATCGTCAACGGGTTGATCGACTGGAACCACTCGGCCTGAAACCCGATCGGCCCGAGCTCGCCGACGGTGCGCTGCTCGGCGAAGACGGCCATCTTGCCGGCGGCCTGCTCGAACACCATGAAGAAGAGCATCGCGCCGACCCACAGCGGCACGTAGGCCAGCAGATGACTGCGCTCCTGAGCGCTGACCTTCGGACTGCGGAACATCACGACGAAGTAGGCGATCGGTGCCCCGAAGGCGAAGAAGGACACGGCGTCGATGAACTGCCCCACGACGCTGCCGCGCCACAGGCCGGCGAGCAGGTAGCAGCCGGCGAAGACGGCGAGCGCCGCCAGCCCCCACAGGGCGACCTTGCCGCGCTCCTGCCGCGGCAACGGGTTGTGCACGGCCCTGCCGGCGCCCCGCAGGGTGCCGGAACGCCACACGAACAGCGCGACCGCGATGGCCATGCCGACGGCCGCCACCGAGAAGCCGGCGTGGAACCCCCACCGCTCGCGCACGGTCCCGACGATGAGCGGCGAGAAGAACGAGCCGATGTTGATGGACATGTAGAAGATCGAGAAGCCGCTGTCGCGGCGGGGGTCGCCCCGGTCGTACAGCTCGCCGACCATCGTCGAGATGTTGGGCTTGAGCAGGCCGGTCCCGATCGCGACGAGGACGATCCCGGTCCACGACGCGAGCACCGCAGGGATCGCAAGACTGATGTGGCCGGCCATGATGACGATCCCGCCGTACAGCGTCGCGCGCCAGGCCCCCATCACCCGGTCGGCGAGGAAGCCGCCGACCACGCCGAGCAGGTATACGGACGCGCCGTAGATCGACACGATGGCGACCGCGGAGGGCTCGGCCAGGCCGAGCCCGCCGTCGACGATCGCGAAGTACAGGTAGTACGCGAGGATCGCACGCATCCCGTAGTAGGAGAACCGCTCCCACAACTCGACGAAGAAGAGGGTGGACAGGCCGGCGGGCTGCCCGAAGAACGCGCGGTCGGTCATCGAGGTCTGGCCGCGATCGGTCCCCTCGGAGATGGGCTGGGCCATGCGAACCGCCTCTCTGGTGGGGCCGCCGAGTGAGCGACGGCGCAGAGGCGACAGTACGCGCGAGCTAGCCTCGGGCACAGTCGGTTCCGGCGAATCCAGGGCATTCCTTGGACCTTCGCGGGAGGACCGGGGCGGCGACGCGACGTACGGTCGAGGCATGGACCCGGTGCCCGTGACCTTCGTGCGGGACGAGCGCGGCGGGGTGCTGGTCTACCGGGACGGGCATCAACAGTCGTACGTCGACGTGGCCGACCCCACGAACCTGGCCTTCGAATACGTCGCTCAGATGGGGCTGGCGCTTGATGCCCTCGCGCCGGCGACGCCGCAGCCGCTGGCGGTCACGCACGTCGGCGGGGCCGGGCTGACGCTGGCGCGCTATGTGGCGCACACCCGGCCAGGGTCGCCGCAGATCGTGCTCGAACCCGACGAGTCGACCACGGCCGCCGTACGCCGCGAGCTGCCCCTGCCCCGAGGCCACCGGATCCGAGTCCGCGCCGTCGACGGGGCGACCGGGGTCCGAGCGCTTGCTTCAGCAAGCGCCGAGGCGGTGTTGCTCGACGCGTACGCCGCGGGCCGAGTGCCACCCGAGCTCGGCACGGTGGAGTTCCTGACGGAGGTGGCGCGCGTGCTCGACCGGTGCGGCCTGCTCGTGGCGAACCTGGCGGATGCCCCGGACCGCCGCTACCTGGTCCGGGTCGCGGCCGGCTGCGTCGCCGCGGGCCTGCCGAACCTCGCGGTGCTCGCCACGCACGACATCCTCAAGGGCCGCCGGTTCGGCAACAGCGTGCTGGTCGCCTCGCCCACGGCGTACGACGTCGGCGCCCTCCGCCGTGCCGCCGCGCGATGCCCCATCCCCACCGGCGTCCGCGCGGAGCGCGAGCTGGCGTCCTGGTTGCGGTCCGCGCGACCGTTCACCGCCGCGGACGCCGAGCCGTCTCCGCAGCCGCCGATCCCCTCGGCCTGGCGGGCGACGTGACAGGCGCCTTGCAAGTTAGGTAAGCCTTACCTAAGCTCTGCAGGGTCGTGCCGCCCACCCCGGAGGAGCCTGCGTGTTCGCGAACTACCTGATCGGGCTCCGCGAGGGCCTAGAGGCCAGCCTCGTGGTGGTCATCCTGGTCGCCTACCTCGTCCGCTCCGACCGCCGCCAGCTCCTCCCCGCCATCTGGACCGGCGTGGCCGCCGCCGTCGCGATCTCGCTCGGCTTCGGGGCGCTGCTGACGTTCGGTCCGCAAGGGCTGACCTTCGAGGCCCAGGAGGCCATCGGCGGCGGGCTGTCGATCGTCGCCGTCGGCTTCGTGACCTGGATGATCTTCTGGATGGCCCGGTCGGCCCGCGGCCTGTCCAGCCAGCTGCGCGGTGCGCTCGACGCGGCGGCGCAGACGGGTCGGCGCAGCCTCGTCGTGGTGGCGATGCTCGCCGTCGGACGCGAAGGCCTGGAGACCGCCCTCTTCCTGTGGGCCGCGACCAAGGCCGCCGCGCGCGACAACGCCTCCACCACGGCGCCGCTGATCGGGGCGCTCCTCGGCCTGCTGACCGCGGTCGTGCTCGGCGTACTCGTCTACCGCGGCGCGCTCAAGCTCGACCTGGCCGCGTTTTTCCGGTGGACCGGCGTCTTCCTGATCTTCGTGGCCGCGGGTGTGCTCGCGTACGGCGTGCACGACCTCCAAGAAGCCGGGATCCTGCCCGGCCTGCACAGCCTCGCGTTCGACGTCAGCCACGTGATCGAGCCCGGTTCGCTGGTCGGCGCGCTGCTCAAGGGCGTCTTCAACTTCTCCCCCGCGACGACCTGGCTCGAAGCGATCGCCTGGTGGGCCTACGTCGTCCCCGTCCTCACCCTCTTCGTCCGGGCGGTCCGTCGCCCGGCGACCACCGCGCCCGCGCCGCAGCGCGGCCGCACCACCGAAGGAGCCACCGCGTGACCCGCCGTACGACGACCCGCCCGCTCACCTCCCCGCGCACCCCCGGGCGGGCTCGCGCGACCGCCCCCGCCCTGCTGACGGTCGCAGCCCTGGCCCTCGCGGGCTGCACGAGCAACTCCCCGACCCAGAGCGCCGGCGCGACGTCCGGGGCCAAGACCGGACAGCTCACGGTCAGCTCCACCGACGGCGAATGCAGGGTCTCCGCGGGCGAGGCCCCCTCGGGCAACCTGACCTTCACGGTCACCAACGACGGCGGCAAGGTCACCGAGTTCTACCTGCTCGGCGAGGACGGGCTGCGGATCATCGGCGAGGTCGAGAACATCGGACCCGGCCTGACCCGCGACCTCGTGCTGCGAGCGGCACCCGGCAAGTACTTCACCGCCTGCAAGCCGGGCATGATCGGCGAGGGCATTCGGGCCGCCTTCACCGTGACCGACTCGGGTCAGGACGTCGGTCCTGCGGGGGCCGACAAGGAGCTGGTGGCCGCGGCGAACACGCAGTACGCCGCCTATGTGAAGGACCAGACGGAGCAGCTGAAGGCACAGACCGCGCGGTTCGTCGAGCTGTACAAGGGCGGCAAGGACGATGACGCCCGCGCGCTCTATCCGCGAGCCCGCCAGCACTGGGAGCGCATCGAGCCCGTCGCGGAGAGCTTCGGCGACCTCGACCCGAAGATGGACCTGCGCGAGGCCGACCTGGAGAAGGGCCAGATCTGGACCGGCTGGCACGTGATGGAGAAGGACCTGTGGCCGCCGGCGAGCGGCTACACGCCGCTGACGTCGGCGCAGCGTGCGTCGATGGCCGACCAGCTCGTCAAGGACACCGACGAGCTCTATACCCGCACCCGCACGATCACCTTCACCGCCGACCAGATCGGCAACGGCGCCAAGTCGCTGCTCGACGAGGTCGCCACCGGCAAGGTCACCGGCGAGGAGGAAATCTGGTCGCACACGGACCTCTACGACTTCCAGGCCAATGTTGACGGCGCCCGGGTCGCCTGGGAGGGGCTGCGGCCGCTCCTGAAGAAGAAGGACGCCATGCTCGACTCCCGCATCCAGCTTCGCTTCTCGGAGTTGCAGAAGCTGCTGGACCAACACAAGAGCGGCGACGGCTTCGTCACCTACGACAAGCTCGACAAGACCCAGGTCAAGGCGCTCTCCGATGCGGTCAACGCCTTGTCGGAGCCGCTGTCCAAGCTCACGGCGGCGGTGCTGGCGTGACCTCGGCCGGGGTGAGTCGGCGCGGCCTGCTCGGGCTCGCGGGCGCCGGGTTGGCCGTCGGCGCCGCGGGCTTCGCGGGTGGCCGAGCCGTGGCGGACCCGGCGGACGGTACGCCGGGGCCGGTGGGCCCACCGCCCACGACGTACCCCTTTCACGGCGAACACCAGGCGGGCATCGTCACCCCGGCCCAGGACCGGCTGCACTTCGCGGCGTTCGACCTGACGACCACCTCCTGCGAGGACCTGGTGGCGCTGCTGCGGGCCTGGACCGCTGCGGCGGCCGAGCTGACCGCGGGGCGCCCGGTCGGCGGGGCACCCACGTCGTACGACGCACCGCCCAACGACTCCGGCGAGGCCGACGGGCTGCCCGCCGCCAAGCTGACGCTGACGTTCGGCTTCGGGCCGAGCCTGTTCCGCGACGCGGCGGGCACGGACCGGTTCGGGCTCGCCGCGCGGCAGCCCAAGGCGCTGCAGCCGCTGCCCCATTTCCCGGCGGACAAGCTCGACCCAGCCCGCAGCGATGGGGACCTGTGCGTGCAGGCCTGCGCGGACGACCCGCAGGTGGCGGTCCACGCCGTGCGGAATCTGGCCAGGATCGCATTCGGGACGGCGGCGCTGCGGTGGAGCCAGCTCGGTTTTGGCCGTACTTCCTCGACGTCCACCTCGCAGGCGACCCCGCGCAACCTGTTCGGCTTCAAGGACGGCACCGCGAACGTCAAGGCCGAGGACGCCGAACTGCTGCGCGAGCACGTCTGGGTGTCCCGCGGCGACGACCCGACGGCCGATTGGCTCGCAGGCGGGTCGTATCTCGTGGCGCGGCGCACGCGCATCCGAGCCAGAACGGCGGCGTCCACATGTTGCGACGGGGCTACAACTACACGGACGGCAGCGACGGGCTGGGGCGGATGGACGCCGGGCTGTTCTTCATCGCCTATGTCCGCAATCCGCTGACGCAGTACGTGCCGATGCAGACGAAGATGTCGCGGGATGACCTGATGATGGAGTACCTGCAGCACCGCGCCTCGGGGTTGTACGCGGTCCCGCCGGGGGTCCGCCCCGGCGACTATGTCGGCCAGGCACTGCTGTCCTGACCGGCGCCCTCAAGACCGGCGGTCAAGGGGCGCCGCTCGGCGCACCCCCTCCATACCGTGGTACGAGGATCAGTGCGCCAGGGCGGGTTCGGCGCACGGCGTACGGACCGGGCGCGCTGCCGCCGCGGGCAGGCTGAACCGGAACACCGTGCCGCCGCCGGGGCGCCGGCGGGCGGAGATCGTGCCACCGTGCCGTTCGATCACCTGCCGGCAGATGGCCAGGCCGAGGCCGGTCCCGGCGTACGCCGTCGCGTGCTGCGGCGCCCGATGGAACGCCTCGAAGATCCGCTGCTCCTGGCCGTCAGGCACGCCGATGCCGCGATCCGCCACCACCACGGCCACGCGACCGTCGTCGGTCTCCCGGGCGACGATCTCGACCTGCGCGAGAGTTCCCGGGGCGCAGTATTTGACCGCGTTGCCCAGCAGGTTGTCCACCACCCGCGCCAGCAGCCGCGCGTCGGCCTGCGCCCACACGTCCGCATCGATGGTCAGCTCGGGGCTGCTCGTGGTCGGGTCGGCGGCCCGCTGGCGCGCGATCCGGGCCACGAACTCGGACAGCAGCAGCGGCTCGCTGGCCAGCTCGGCATCGCCGGCGAGGGAGTAGTCGGCAACGTCACGCAGGATCTGTGCGGCCCGGTCCCCGGTCGCGGCGATGGCCGCCATCATGGCCGCCGCCTCGTCGGTGTCCCCGACGTCCAGGGCGCTGGCCGCCAACTCCGAGGAGAGCCGGATCCCGCTCAACGGGTTGCGCAGGTCGTGCGCGACGGTGCGGGCGAACGAGCGCAACCCCTCGGTACGGCGCCGCTCGGTCGTCACGTCCGCCAGGAAGACCACCGCACCGGCGACCCCGTGGTGCCGCATCGGATAGGCCCGCAGCGCGAGCACCCGCTGCGCTCCCCCGACGGCGGCCGGAACCGTGATGTCGGTGACGACGCTCTCGCCCGCCGTCAACACCGCGGCCAGCCGGTCCTCGCCCGCGACCTCGACCAACGCCTCGACGGTGCTGCCGCACTGATCCGCCAGGGCGCGCGCGGCGTCGTTGACGACGACCGCGCGGGCGGCGTCGTCCAGGGTCACGACGGCCTCCTGGGTGGCGGCGATCATGGTGGTGAAGAGATGCGCCTGCTCCACCGCCTCCCGCGATCGCGCGGTCACTTCGGCCAGCAGCACCGCCCGCTCCGCGCGGGTCCGTGCCAGGGTCATGGCCACGCCGACCAGCACCAAGGCCACGGTGTTGACAGTGAGCGTGCGGTCCGTCATCCCGCCCAGCGCGAACGGCCCGGCATCTCCCGCGGCGCCGCGCAGCACGACGGCGAGCGCCACCAGGGCGTACGCCGCAGCGCCTCGCTCCGTCAACGCGGCGGCCGCCCACACCACGAGGGGAATCATGAGGTAGAGACGCTGGTCGGCGAGCACCTCCACGCCACCGCCGACGGCGGTCGCCGCGAGCAGCGGCAGCAGCTGGGACAGCCGGGCCCGCCGCAGCACCCCGGAAGCGGGCGCGAGCAGCGCGTGGCCGATCAGGACCGGAACGAAGACACCGGCGGTCGCCCGGATCAGCCAGGCCAGCCAGACCGGCGGGAGCCCGCCGGGGCCGGCCGGGGCCACGAGCGGTACGACGAACAGCGTCAGCCCGCCAGCCGCGCCGGCGGTGAGCAACAGCCGCCAGATGCCGGCCATGGCGCCCCGGCCGGGCCGCAGCAGCAGGGTCCAGATCGCGATCGTGGTGGCGGCGACGGCGAGGGTGGTCGGTCCGTGGCTGAGCGCCAGGACGGGGTCGGCGCCCGCACCGGCGAACAGCGCGGGGCCCGCGAGCAGGATCGTGGCCGCCGCGGCGCGCGCGGCGGAGTCCCGCCACCAGCGGGGCTGGTGGGAGTAGCTCGACAGCCACAGGGCCGCGACGCCCGGCGCCGGGTCGGCGAGGGGATAGGGCGCCCCGGTCGGCGTCAGGGCGAGCCCGACGAGCAGGGCCAGGACGTACGTCGTGGCCGCCGCCGCCCAGAATCCCCACGGGCTGGCGGCGCGGAGCCGGAGCAAGATCGTCGACCACGGCGTACCGTCATCCCCGCCACGGCCCTGCCGCGTGTCCCCCGTCGGGGAGATGGTCCACATCCCGACGTCCCCCTTCGTCAGCTGACTGCGCGAATCCCCCAGTGCGTCAGGGCTTCCCATGCCCTGCACGAACTACATCGGCGGAACTCACACCGTTGTGAGTCTTCGCAGCAACGGGTTGGGACACGGAAGCGCGTCATGGCGCCTGCCGCGGCTCAGGCGAACAGGTCGCGATAGGCCTGCGCCTGCGCCGGGTAGTAGTCGTCGAAGTCGATCGCGGCGACGTCGGTGCCGGACTCGGCCGCGACGAGGCGGTCCAGGTAGTACTCCCAGCCGGGCCCGATGTTCTCCGCGCCCGCGGGGTCGTCGATCCGCTGCGCGAAGACGAGCCGAGGGCCGTGGTCAGCCCCGGCGGGAGTCTCGACGACGTCGAGCTCCAGGTGCCACACAGGGCCGTCGCCGGACTCCACCACGAGGCGTCGCGGCGGGTCGCAGGCCAGGATGCGATAACGCTCGGTCGGGCAGTCCTCGCCCTCGGCGGTCATCCGGAAGTCGACCGCGCCGTCGCCCGGATCGCCCTCCCACGTGCCGATCCAGCGCGCCAGCCGTGCCGGCTCGGTGACCGCCGCCCAGACCTGCTCCGGCGACTGCGCGAACGTCCGCTCCCACACCAGGTACGTCGCGCCACCGCGCTCCTCGCGCCGCCCCGTGATCTGAGTTGCGCTGCTGCTCATGCCGTCTCCCCGAACTCGGCGGATCCGGGGCGAGCCTGCGTGGGGCCCCGGGTGTGACGCCGCCGACCCTAGCGGGGGACCATCCCGCAGGACTAGCCTGGGCGGCGACGAAGGAGGGCGCCATGGCCGCCGATCCGAAGTTCAAAGTTCTCCGCCGCACCCGCGACCGGCTGCGCCTGACCGACCGCGGCCGGGGACGGCCGGTTCCCCCGCCACGAGACCTGTGGGGCCGAGACGAGTTCGGCGACGACGGCTCGGCCGGCGTCCGCGAACCCCGCCGCCCCAGCCCGCGCCCGCCGATGCTGTCCACCGCCGAGGCTCTGCCCCGCGAGACCCAACTGCTCGAACTGGTCGCGGGCTAGCCGGAGCCGATCAGGCCTCGAGCGCGGCCGGGATAGTGGCCCGGTGGATGGCGGCCAGTTCGGCCACCGGAATCGCGAATTCGCCCGCCACGGCCAGGTTTTCGCCGCCGGTCTCGCCGACCACGACCGCCGGTACGCCGTGCTCGGCCGCCAACGCCCGCACCGCCTCGACCTGCTCGGGCCGCACCGCGACCAGAGCCCGGGCCGCGCTCTCGGCGTACAGCACCTCGAAGGCACCCAACCCACTCGCGGCGCACACCTCGGCCAAACCAAGGCTCGCCCCGACGCCGTACCGCATCGCGCCCTCGGCCACCGCCACGGCCAGGCCCCCGTCGGACAGATCGTGCGCCGCCGCGAACAGGCCTCGCTGCGCGCCCCCGACCAGCACCTCCATCAGCGCCTTCTCAGCGGCCAAATCAACCTTCGGCGGCAGCCCACCGAGGTGCCCGTGCAGCTGCCACGCCCAACTGGACCCGCCGAACTCCGCCCGCGAGGTCCCCAGCTGCAGCAACGTCAGGCCGGGTTCGCGCCAGGACGACGGGGTCCGCCGCGCCACGTCCTCGATCACGCCCAGCACCCCGACGACCGGCGTGGGGTGAATCGCCACGTCGCCGGTCTGGTTGTAGAACGACACATTCCCGCCCGTCACCGGGATGCCCAGCGCCTTGCACCCCTGCGCCAAACCACGCACGGCCTGCTCGAACTGCCACATCACCCCCGGGTCCTCCGGCGACCCGAAATTCAAGCAGTCGGTCACCGCCAAGGGCCGAGCCCCCGCGACGGCGACATTACGGTGCGCCTCGGCGAGGGCGAGCTGCGCCCCGGCGTATGGGTCGAGCTTGCAATACCGCCCATTGCAGTCCGTCGCGAGCGCCACGCCACGCCCGGTGGTCTCGTCGATCCGGATGACGCCGGCGTCGTCGGGCTGGGCCAGGGCGGTGTTGCCCATCACGTAACGGTCGTACTGGTCCGTGACCCAGCTCTTGTCGGCCAGATCGGGGCTCGCCACGAGACGCCGCAGAACCTCGCCGAGCTCGGCCCCGGACGTCGGGCGCGGCAGCGCGTCCGGCGAATCCGCCTGCAGCCCATCAAGATAGGTCGGACGCACGATCGGCCGGTGATAGACCGGACCGTCGTGCGCCACCGACCGCGGCGGCACGTCGACGATGACCTCGCCGCGGTAGTACACCCGCAGCCGGTCGCCGGGCACGACCTCCCCACACACTGTCGCCTCGATGTCCCACTTCGCGGTGATGGCCAGGAACTCCTCGAGCCGCCCCGGCTCGACGACCGCCATCATCCGTTCCTGGGACTCGCTCATGAGGATCTCCTCAGGAGCCAGGGTCGGGTCGCGCAGCGGTACGTCGTCCAGCCACACGTCCATGCCCCCGTCGCCGGCGCTGGCCAATTCGCTCCAGGCACACGACAATCCGGCCGCGCCCAGGTCCTGGATGCCGTCGACCACGCCCGCGGCGTACAGCTCCAGGCAGCACTCGATCAGGGTCTTCTCCTTGAACGGGTCCCCCACCTGCACCGATGGCCGCTTGGTGGGGCCATCGGCGTCGAACGTCGCCGACGCCAGCACCGAGGCACCACCGATGCCGTCGCCGCCGGTCCGCGCCCCGAAGAGCACGACCTTGTTCCCCGCACCGGAGGCGTGCGCCGTGTGGATGTCCTCGATCCGCATCTTGCCCACGCACAACGCGTTGACCAGCGGGTTGCCCTGATAGCAGGGGTCGAAGACGACCTCGCCGCCGATATTGGGCAGGCCCAGGCAGTTGCCGTAGCCGCCGATCCCCCCGACGATCCCCGGCAACACCCGGTGGGTGTCCGGGTGGTCCAGCGCCCCGAACCGCAGCGGGTCCATCACCGCGATCGGCCGCGCGCCCATCGCCATGATGTCCCGGACGATCCCGCCGACGCCGGTGGCGGCGCCCTGATAGGGCTCCACGTACGACGGGTGGTTGTGCGACTCGACCTTGAACGTCACGGCCCAGCCGTCGCCGATGTCGACGACCCCGGCGTTCTCGCCGATGCCGACGAGCATCTTGGCGCGCATCTCGTCGGTGAGGTTCTCTGAGAAGTGGCGAAAGTGCACCTTGGAGGACTTGTAGGAGCAGTGCTCGGACCACATCACCGAATACATCGCCAGCTCCCCGCCCGTCGGCCGGCGCCCGAGGATCTCGCGGATCCGCGCGTATTCGTCGTCGGCCACCCCGAGCTCGCGATAGGGCAGGACCCGGTCGGGGGTGGCGCGAGCGTTCTCGACGGTGTCGAGTTGGGCAGACGTCGGCGCGGCGATGATGCTCGCCTGCTGGTCGGTCACGGGTTCAGGCTCCACATGAGGTCAGGCGCCGGTCAGGCGCTCACAAGCGTGTGCAGGATCGAGGTGAAGAAGGCGATGCCGTCGCGCGACGGGCCGAACAGGTCGTCGATGCAGTGCTCGGGGTGCGGCATCAGCCCGACCACGTTGCCGCGCTCGTTGCAGATCCCGGCGATGTCGGCGTAGCTGCCGTTGGGGTTGCCGCCGACATATCGGAAGACCACCCGCCCCTCGCCCTCGATCCGGGCGACCGTCTCCGGGTCGGCCACGAAGCAGCCTTCGCCGTTCTTCAGGACGATCACGATCTCCTGGCCGGCCGTGAAGTCGCGGGTCCAGGCCGTCTCGACGTTTTCGACCCGCAGCCGTTGGTCGCGGCACACGAACTGCCGCCCGGCGTTGCGGGACAACGCGCCCGGCAGCAGGTGCGACTCGCACAACACCTGGAAGCCGTTGCAGATGCCCAGCACCGGCAGTCCGCCCCGAGCCGCCTCGATGATCGGCGTCATCACCGGCGCGAACCGCGCGATCGCCCCGGCCCGCAGGTAGTCCCCATAGCTGAACCCGCCCGGCAGCACGACCGCGTCGACACCGTGCAGGTCGGCGTCGGCGTGCCAGAGCGGCACCGGCGCGCCGCCAGCGGCTCGAACGGCGCGCTGCGCGTCCAGATCGTCGAGCGTCCCCGGGAAGGTGACGACGCCGATCCGCATCACTCGTCGTCCTCCATGTGGTAAAGGCCAGTGCCGGGGAGGGCGTCCAAGACTTCGATAGACACGGGACGACGGTACGCCGGGACGGGCCGCGCCTCGCGCCGCACCTCACCCTCGGCCACATGGTCGTTGGCGCCCCAGGTGTCGGGCAGCTCATCGTCGTCCCAGTCATAACCCGCCAGCGTCGCCGCCGACGGCAGCACCTCCGGGGCATCCTCCGCCCGCACCGAGACGATGTCCTCGATCACCGGGTTGGACAGCAGCACCTCGGCGGCCCTGCGAGCCGCGTCCAGGACCTCCAGCGTCACCTCGCCGTCGACGGTCAGGGCGAAGCGTTTGCCCTGGCGCACGGCCGTGAACTGGCCGAACCCCAGGCGCGGCAGGGCGCCCGCGACGGCCTGTCCCTGCGGGTCAAGGATCTCGGGCTTGAGCATCACGTCCACGACGACGGTTCCCATGAGGCGTCTCCTGTGCGGGCGGGGCAATGGGCTCCAGCCTATCGGTGTGGGGACCGCCGGGACGGGCCCGCGCGCCCACCGTCTCCCGCCCAGGAAAAGCTGCGAGGATTCGCAGTCGTGACCCCCGAAGTGGAAGACGTGGGCCCGGTCGAAGACCGCCCGGACGCCCAGGAACAGGACGTCGTACCGAAGGTCGCGGCCGGCGGCCTCAGTCACCCCACCAGCTCCCCCGACGACACCCCGAGCCACTCCGGCCGGCGCCTGGCCCCACTGATGCTCGGCGCCTTGGGCATCGTGTTCGGGGACATCGGCACCAGCCCCCTGTATTCGATGCAGACCGTCTTCTCCATCGACCAGCACGCGGTCGCGGCGACGCCCGCGAACGTGTACGGCGTGATCTCGCTGGCCTTCTGGTCGATCACGATGATCGTCTCGATCAAGTACGTCGTCCTGGTCATGCGGGCCGACAACCACGGCGAGGGGGGCATCCTCGCCCTGACCGCCCTGTTGCGCGACTCGTTCCGCAGCAAGCGCGCCGTGCACGCCATCACCCTGCTCGGCATCGTCGGCGCCGCCTTGTTCTACGGGGATTCGGTGATCACCCCGGCCATCTCGGTCATGTCCGCCGTGGAGGGCCTTAACGTCGCCAATCCGGCGATGGAGGACTGGATCCTGCCGATCTCCGTGGCCATCCTGACCATGCTCTTCCTCGTGCAGCGCTTCGGCACCGCCGTGGTGGGCCGGGCGTTCGGTCCGGTCATGGTGCTGTGGTTCGGGACGCTGGCCGTGCTCGGGATCCCGCAGATCCTGGCCCGACCGGAGATTGTCGGCGCCCTCTCGCCGACCCACGCGCTGGCTTTCGCCGTCGAAGAACCGTTCATCGCGTTCGTCGCGATGGGCGCGGTGGTGTTGACGATCACGGGGGCCGAGGCGCTGTACGCCGACATGGGGCACTTCGGGGCTCGACCGATCAGGCTGGCCTGGTTCGCCGTCGTCTTCCCCTGCCTGGTGCTGAACTACCTCGGCCAGGGCGCGGAAATCCTCGCCGACCCCACCGCCATCGACAATCCGTTCTTCCGGATGGCCCCGAACTGGGCGGTTCTGCCGCTGGTCGGGCTGGCCACACTGGCGACGGTGATCGCCTCCCAGGCGGTCATCTCCGGGGCCTTCTCGGTGTCCCATCAGGCCGTGCACATGAGCCTGATCCCGCGCGTCGCCGTCAAGCACACCTCGCGATCCGAGGGTGGCCAGATCTACGTGCCGACCATCAACTGGCTGCTCTACTTCGGGGTGTTGCTGCTCATCGCGGGCTTCCCGAACGCCAACCACCTCGCCAACGCCTACGGGCTGGCAGTGACGGGCACCCTCGTGCTGACCACCGTGCTGTTCCTCGGCCTCGCGGACAAGGTCTGGCATTGGCCGATGTGGCTGCTGGTCCTCATCGCCGTCGTGGTCGGCGGCCTGGAGGCGACCTTCTTCGGTGCCAACCTGACAAAACTGTTGCACGGTGGCTGGCTGCCGGTGCTCATCGCCGGGGCCATCGTCTTCCTGATGACCACCTGGCTGCGCGGCCGCGAGCTGGTCCGCCAGAAGCGTGCCGAGCTGGAGGAGCCGATCCGGCCGTGGATCGAGCGGCTGCGGGACCGCGAGGTTCAGCGGGTCCCCGGCACGGCGGTGTTCCTGCACGCCAACCCCGAGACGGTCCCCCTCGCGCTGAAGGAGAACCTGCGCTTCAACCAGATCATCCACGAGCAGATCGCGATCGTCACGGTCGTGGTGCAGAACATCCCGCACGTGCGCCACCGCGACCGGGTCACCTACGACAACCTCGGCTACGACGACGACGGCATCTGCCACATCCAGATCCGGCTGGGCTTCAACGATTCCCAGAACGTGCCGGTCGGCCTGTCCTGGGGCCGCGGCAAGAGCACGGCCTTCGACATCGACCCCGACCAGGCCCGCTACTTCGTCTCCGTGCTGAAGATCCAGGCCGAGAGTGGGTCCGGCCTGGCCCGGTGGCGCCGCAAGATCTTCGTCTGGATGACCAACAACGAAGGCGACCGGTCGACGTCGTTCCACCTGCCGCCGGGCCGGACCGCGGTGATGGGCGGCTCACTCAAGATCTGAGCCGGTTCAGGCGTCGAAGCGGCGGCCGGTCAGGGTCTCGTAGGCCGCGACGTACGTCTCCCGGGTGCGCTCCACGACCTCCGCCGGCAGCGGCGGCGGCGCCGTACCGGAGCGCGGGTCCCAGCCGCTGGCCGGCGAGGTGAGCCAGTTGCGGACGTACTGCTTGTCATAACTGACCTGCGTGCGCCCCGGTTCGTACGCCGCAGCGGGCCAGAACCGGGAGCTGTCCGGGGTGAGCACCTCGTCGGCGAGCACCAGATCCCCCGCCTCGGACAGTCCGTATTCGACCTTGGTGTCCGCGATGAGGATGCCCCGCGGCTCGGCGATCTGCCCGGCCCGCGCCAGGATCGTCGTGGTCAGCTCGCCGGCGCGCGCGGTCAGGTCGGCCCCGATGAGCTCCGCCACCTGCGGATGGGTCAGTTGCTCGTCGTGCTCGCCGAGCGGCGCCTTGGACGTCGGGGTGAAGATCGGCCGGGCCAGCCGGCTGGCCTCGACCAGCCCGGGGGGCAGCGGTACGCCGCAGACGGCGCCGGTGGCCTGATAGTCGGCCAACCCGTGGCCGGTCAGGTAGGCGCGCGCGATGCATTCGACCGGCAGCATCCGCAGCCGGCGGACCAGCACCGCTCGCCCGGCCACCCGCTCGGGGATCGTGGGGCCGTCGGCGGCCAGCACGTGGTGCGGCACGAGGTCGGCCAGCTGCTCGAACCACCACAGGCTCAGCTGGGTGAGCACCCGGCCCTTGTCCGGAATGAGGGAGTCGAGCACGTAGTCGTACGCCGAGATGCGGTCGCTCGCCACCAGCAGCAACTGCTCCTCGTTGGCTCGCCCGGTGGCCGGGTCCAGGGGGGCGTAGAGGTCGCGGACCTTGCCGGAGTAGACGTGCCGGTAGCCGGGCAGCTCGGGCGCCTGGGCTTGGGTCTCGGCGCGGGGTTCGGTCACGGCGCGCCGACCCCGGGCAGCTGGATGCGGCCCTGCGCGGCAGCGAGGGCGATGTCGGTGCGGTGGTGGCTGCCGCGCAGGCGGATCCGCCCGACCGCGGCGTACGCGCGCTCCCGCGCCTGGCCAAGATCGGCGCCCCGCGCGACGACGGAGAGCACCCGCCCGCCCGCGCTGACGAGTTGACCGGTGGCCGCCGTGGTGCCGGCATGCAGCACGGCCGCGTCGGCACCGACCTCGTCCAGCCCCTCGATGGGGTCGCCCTTGTGCGGGCCCTCCGGATAGCCCTTGGCGGCGACCACAACGGTGACGGCGTAGTCGTGGCTCCACCGCAGTGGCGCCAGCTCGTCGAGGCGACCGGTCGCCGCGGCCATCAGCAGGCCGCCGAGCGGGCTTTCCAACCGGGCGAGGACCACCTGGGTCTCGGGGTCGCCGAACCGAGCGTTGAACTCCACCACCCGGGTGCCGCGGGAGGTCAACGCCAGCCCGACGTAGAGGATCCCGACGAACGGCGTGCCCCGATGCCGCATCTCGTCGACGGTGGGCTGGGCAACCCGGGTCAGGACCTCCTCGACCAGCCCCGGCGGTGCCCAGTCGAGCGGCGAATAGGCGCCCATGCCACCGGTGTTCGGTCCCTGATCGCCGTCCAGGGCGCGCTTGAAGTCCTGCGCGGGCGCCAACGGCAGCACGGTGTGGCCGTCGGTCACGCAGAACAGCGAGACCTCCGGGCCGTCCAGGAACTCCTCGACGACGACCGTCGCACCGGGCCCCCGGTTGAGGCAGTGCGCCGCGTGCGCCAGGGCGGTCATGCGGTTGCCCGTGACGACGACGCCTTTGCCGGCGGCCAGGCCGTCGTCCTTGACGACATAGGGCGCGCCGAGGGCGTCCAGCGCGTCGGCGACCTCGTCGGGCGAGGTGCAGACGTGCGCGAGCGCGGTCGGGACCCCGGCGGCCGCCATGACCTCCTTCGCGAACGACTTGCTGCCCTCGAGCCGGGCGGCCGCTGCAGACGGGCCGAAGCAGGCGATGCCGCGCTGGCGGACCGCGTCGGCGACGCCCTCGACCAGCGGCGCTTCGGGGCCGATCACGACCAGGTCGACGCCGAGGGACTCGGCCAGTCGGGCGATCTCCGACCCGGCGGTCAGGGAGGAGACCTCGTGGCGGGTGGCCTGCGCGCCGATGCCGGGGTTGCCCGGCGCCGCGTGCAGCTCCTCGACCTCTGGGTCCGCTGCCAGGGCGTGGACAAGGGCATGTTCGCGGGCACCGGAGCCGACGACGAGGACCTTCACGCGTCCACCCTAGCGGCGCCGCGGAATCGGCACTGCGGGACCATCCGCGCGGTTCCCAGCGCCTCCCAGCGCCGAGGTTCCCTGCGCCGCAGACGCCCCCGAGGAACAGGGGGGTCCTCCCCGGGGTGCGCCCGCGGCTCCTCGGCCCGTCAGGGGGTTTCGGGCCGAGGCGTCGGGAGCCTGAGACTCCGCGACACGATCAGCCTCGCAAAACTGAGCCGACAGGTAAAGCGCCCAGGCGGCGGCTCAGGGCATCTCCATGCAAATGAGACCCTTTGCAGGACAACGGGATTCACAATCCTGACGGGTCTTCGCGCGGTCCCGGCCGGGTCCCACCTCAGGCCCGTCGCGGGCTCGTCGCGGTCCCACCCGAGCGTCGCCTGGGGGTGCGGGGGCCCGCGGACCGGGCGCCGCCGGGCCGGATTAGACTGTTCCACTCAACGTCAGCCGGGCACGTCAAGGGGTGGGATGGGGTACGTCGAGGGCGACCGGGACCTCCTGGCCACGGAGCTCGCGATCGAACAGGCTCACGTCGACCGCGTCTACGCCGAACTCGTCGCCGCCGGCGAGCGGGCCGCCCTGGTGCAGGCCGACGGGCTCGCCCGCGGCCGCACCGACCGCACCGGCGACGTCCGCGACGAGGAGATGACCGGCCTGTTCGAGCGGGACGCCCTGGTTTACAGCGCCGCCCGTCGCCGCGCCGACCTCGACCGGGAGCACGAGGGCCTGGTGTTCGGCCGACTGGATCTCGACCATGACGACGGCCGGCCGGCCCGGGAAGTCCGATACGTCGGGCGTCTCGGGGTCCGCGACGACGACTACGAACCGCTCGTCATCGACTGGCGCGCCCCGGCGGCCGAGCCGTTCTACCGGGCCACCCCCGCTGCGCCGATGAACGTGCTCCGCCGCCGCGTCCTGCGCTGCCGCGGGCAGGTCGTGATCGGCGCCGAAGACGATCTGATGGTCCCCGAGGCGCCCGAGGACCTCGTCGTCCTCGGCGAGGGTGCACTGCTGGCCGCCCTGTCCCGAAGCCGATCCGGGCGGATGCGCGACATCGTCGCCACGATCCAGGCCGACCAGGACGAGGCGATCCGGGCGCCCGCCACCGGAGTCGTCGAGATCACCGGCGGACCCGGCACCGGCAAGACCGTCGTGGCGCTGCATCGCGCGGCGTACCTGCTCTATTCCGACCGGCGCCGCTTCGAGCGCGGCGGGGTGCTCGTGGTGGGGCCGAGCGCGGCGTACACGGCGTACATCGAGCGCGTCCTGCCCTCCCTCGGCGAGGACTCCGTCGTGCTGCGCTCCGTCGGCGACGTCGTCGACGCCGTGACGGGGACGCGCTTCGACCCACCCGCGGTGGCCAGGGTGAAGGGATCGGCGCGGATCCGGCGCGTCCTGGCCCGCGCGGCCCGCGACGTCATCCCCGGCTCCCCGGACGCGCTGCGGGTGATGGTCACCGGGCGACCGGTGCACCTGGACCGGCGGACCTTGGACAAGCTGCGCGCGCAGGTGCTGCGGCATCACCATCGCAACTCCTCGCGGGAGGCGATGGCCTCGGCGCTGGCCCAGGCGGCGTGGCGGCAGGTGGGCGAGGGCGACCGCGACGAATTCCTCGACGTGTTCGCCGACCACCGCGATGTCGAGCGCTTCCTCGCCGAGTGGTGGCGGCCCGTCGACCCCCGCGAGGTGCTGCTGTGGCTGGCCGATCCCGGCCGCGCCGGGCGTTACGTCGCCGGCGTCTTCCCGGCGGCGGACGGAGCGGCGCTGGGGGCGTCGTACCGTCTGGCCCTCGACACCGGCACCTGGAGCGTCGCCGACGCCGCCCTGGTCGACGACCTGTCGGCGCGGCTGGGCCTGGTCCCGGAGAAGACCGACCCCGAGCGAGGGTTCTACGAGGTCGAACTCCTCGACGACGTCGAAGCCGAGGCGGTCGCGCTCGGTTCGCTGCGCGGCGGGGGCGGCGGGCGCGGCGGGGGCGGCGGCGGTGGGGGTGGCGGTGAGTCCGCGGCGGGCGGGCAGGGCTACCGGCAGCGGGCCGCCAACGGCGCCGCGCCGGGCGGTGGGCTGGACGCCGAGGGCCGTCGCGACCTGCTGCTCTGGGGTCGGATCGACCGGCCGGGCGATTATGCGCATGTGCTGGTCGACGAGGCCCAGGACCTCTCCCCGATGCAGTGGCGGATGCTGGCCCGGCGGGGTCGCTCGGCGTCGTGGACCGTGGTGGGGGACGCGGCGCAGGCGTCCTGGGGCGGGGCCGCCGAGGCGGCCGCCGCGCGCGACGAGGCGTTCGGGCGGCACCGCCGGCGGACCTTCCACATGGCGACGAACTACCGCAACGCGCGGGAGATCTTCGACTACGCGGCCTCGGTGATCCTGCCGCTGGTGCCGGATGCGGACATTCCGGCGGCCGTGCGAGAGGTGGGCGTCGACCCGGTGGTCCGCCGCGTGGCGCCCGATCAGGTGGCGAGCGCCGTCGAACAGGCCGTTGCAGCCTTGCGCACCGAGGTCGAGGGGGCGATCGCGGTGATCGTCCCGGCCCGCTGGGCGGCGGCCGTCGCCGGGTTGTTGGGCTCCGAGGACTCCGGGGGCTCCGGGGGCCCCGACGGCCGGGTCGTCGTGGCCGATCCGCTGAGTGTCAAGGGCCTGGAGTACGACGCGACCGTGGTCGTCGACCCCGACGAGATCGTGGCGGAGTCCCCCGGCGGCGTGCGGGTGCTCTATGTCGCGCTGACCCGGGCGGCGCACCGCATGCACGTGCTCTCGATCGAGTCTGGCTGACCACAGCCCGGATCAGCCTGGCCCCCGCGCTTTCCACAGGCCGACCGTTCGTGACCAGCCATTTTGGCACCATGGTGCCAAATGCCCAGGTGACGAACGGTCGGCCTGTGGAAATCTGCGCTGACCGGCTTCGGGTACGAGGCTTGTCGGTGGGTCGAGGCCTTGACGGTGCACCGCCCGCCGCGATAGGCCGGGACATCCGCAGCAGAGGCGAAAGGCCATCCCCGTGTCGAATGCCGTGTACTTCACCCCGCTGACCCCGCTGTCCTTCCTCGACCGCTCCGCCCGCGTCTTCCCCGACAAGACCGCGATCGTCTACGGCGCGCGACGCCGTACCTATGCGCAGTTCGCCGCGGACGCGACCCGCCTGGCCCGGGCGCTCCAGGCGAACGGCGTCGCGCCCGGCGACCGGGTGGCCTACCTGCTCCCGAATCTGCCCGAAATGCTGGTCGCGCACTTCGGCGTGCCGCTCGCCGGCGGGGTGCTGCTGGCGCTGAACACGCGGCTGTCGGCCCTGGAGATCGGCTACATTCTGGACCACTCGGCGGCGCAGGTCCTCGTCGTCGATTCCGGGTTCCTGCCGATCGTGCCGGCGGCCCTGGCGGACGCCCCCGGGGTCCGCCAGGTGGTCGTGCTCGAGGACGACCAGGCCGCCGTACCGTTCCCGCAGGACGCCTGGGATGCCCTCGGCGACAAGGCGATTCGTTACGCCGACTACCTGGCGACCGGCTCGGACGAGCCGCTGCCGTGGGCCGTCGAGGACGAGATGGCGCCGCTCGCGCTCAACTACACCTCCGGCACGACCGGCAAGCCCAAGGGCGTCGTTTATCACCACCGCGGGGCGTACCTGAACAGCTTCGGCGAGATCATCCACTCGGCGCACACGTCGTCGAGCGTCTACCTGTGGACGCTGCCGATGTTCCACTGCAACGGATGGTGTACGCCGTGGGCCGTGACCGCCATCGGCGGCACCCACGTCTGCCTGCGCGAGGTACGCGGCGACGTGATCTGGCAGCTCATCGACGAGCACGGGATCACCCACCTGAACGGCGCACCGACCGTGGTCTCGGCGATCATGTTCGCGCCGGAGCGGCGGGAGCTGGCCGAGCCGGTCATCATCACGACGGCGGGCGCGCCGCCGGCGCCGACGACGATCCTGCAGATGGAGCAGATGGGTTTTGGGATCCGGCACGTCTATGGGCTGACCGAGGTGTACGGGCCCTACACCGTGTGCGAGCCGCAGGAGTCGTGGGCGAGCCTCGAGCCCGCCGAGCGGGCGCGGGTGCAGTCCCGGCAGGGCGTCGGCATGATCCAGACCGACCCGGTCCGGGTGGTGGACGCCGCCATGAACGACGTACCCGCCGACGGCGAGACCATGGGCGAGATCGTGATGCGGGGCAACAACGTGATGCTGGGGTATTACCTGGACGAGCAAGGCACGCGTACGGCGTTCGAGGGCGGCTGGTTCCACTCCGGGGACCTCGGGGTGATGCACCCGGACGGTTACATCGAGCTGCGCGACCGGGCCAAGGACGTGGTGATTTCGGGTGGGGAGAACATCTCCACGGTCGAGGTCGAGCAGGCCCTGATGAGCCACCCGGCGGTGCTGGAGGTGGCGGTCGTCGGGGTGCCGGACGAGAAGTGGGGCGAGCGACCCAAGGCGTTCGTGGTGACCCACGCGGACAAGACGGCCACCGTGGCGGAGCTGATCGAGCACGTCCGGACGCAGATCGCGCATTACAAGGCGCCACGGGACATCGACTTCCTGGTCGAGCTGCCGAAGACCTCGACGGGCAAGATCCAGAAGTTCCAGCTCCGCGAGGCTGAATGGGCGGGCCGAGAGAAGCTGATCCACTGAGGTCGTGCGAGCGCGCTGTCATCCGCGGGCCTGCCTGATCGCCAACCGCGAGTTATCCACAGGCGCGTAGGCGCCAACTCCCCGAGTTATCCACAACCCGACCGTTCGTCACCTGCATCTTTAGCACCATGGTGCCAAAAGCGCAGGTCACGAACGGTCGCCGAGTGACGCTGGGTCGTTCATCACGCGGGTGGCCCTCGGTCGCCATCTACGCGGATGGCTGTGGCGATTCCGGGGACCAGTGCCGGCTAGCGTGCTCGGTGAAGTAGTCGCGCCACGCTGGGTCGAGGCGGGGTGCCACGCCGCTCTGATCATTGATGGCGAGCGCCGCCCGGGACAGCACATCACCCGGCGCGCCGTACAGCTCCTCGGCATTGACCACGACGAATCGCCAGCCGAGCAGTTCGCTGATCCGGCCGCGGCGTACCTCGTCAGCGGCGCGCTGCTCCGGCAGCAAGTGGTGCTTGCCGTCGTATTCCACCGCGACGCGCCACCTTGGGAAGGCGAGGTCGAGCAGGTACGTGGCGCCCGTCAGCGGGTCCTTCACCGGATGCTGAACCACGAAATCGCGCAGCCCCGCCAGCACCAGCAGCACCCGGACCAGGCTCTCCGGAAGGGATTGCACGCCGGGGACGGCCAGGGCCAAGGCATCCTCGAAGCGACGCAACCGACCGGGGCGCAGGTCGTACGCCGTAGCCAGATCCGCCCGTGTGACGGAGCCCTCCTCGACGATGCTGTCGAAAAGGCCGACGAGGTGAGGCAGACGCAGCGTGCGCGCAAGCTCGAGCGCCACCTGCACCGGGTCGGACACGCGAAGCCCGGCCAGCCGCCGGACCCGCGCGTCCGGGTGCCCGCGATGCATGGCCAACGGGGCACCCAAGACGCGGCAGCGGCCCGGCAAAACGCTCACGTCGATCGCCGCGGAATCGGGCACGCGCAACCCTTGCAGTCGGGCGGCGGTGAAGTGGCTGATGTACGAGCCGGCCGGCGCGATGAGCAGCGCGGCCTGACAGCGAGTGAGCAGGTCACCGGCGTCCAACGCCGAGGCGTACAGGTCCTGGTGGTAGCGGGCAAGCTCCGGGTCGACGTGACGCATGACCCCGACTGTGGCGTCTCGGCTGCTCGGGTGCGGCGCGACCCGACGCGGCCTGTGGACAACTGCCCGGCCGCGCGGTCGCGCAGGCCTCCTGGCCGCGCGACTATCCACAGGACGACCGTTCGTCACCTGCCCTTTTGGCACCATGGTGCTATAAGTGCAGGTCGTGAGCGGTCGCTGGGCCTCAGCACATAGTTGGGGTCAGCAGGTTGGTGGGCCGGCAGATCGTTGGGGCCTGCAGATCGTTGGGGAAAGCGGTCAGTGGGCCAGCAGCGCGCGGGTTCGCGCCGGGCCGATGCACAGCATGAGCGTCGGCAGGCGGGGGCCGGTGTCGGCGCCCAGCAGCAGGCGGTAGAGCAGCGCGAAGAGCGCCCGCTGGTCCGCCTTCACGGCCGGGGGCAGCTTCTTGTCCCGTACGTCGAGGCCGGCCTGGATCTTGGGTACGCCATAGACCAGAGTGGTCAGCCCCTCAAGCGTCCAGTCGACCTCGAGGTCCCGCAGCAGCAGGTCCAGGGCCTCCCGCTGGTGCTCGCTCAGCCCGGCGAGCGCCGCCGCGTCCGGCTCGGCGCGCACCACGGTCCGATCCTCGGGATCGGCTTGGGTGGCCACCCAGGTCGCGGCCTTGTCCAGCCGCGGCCGGGCGTCGTCCAGCGTCGCGATCGAGCCGTCCATCGCCTGCAGAATCCGCAGCTCCTGGTCCGCCGCGCCGCCGGTCAGGTCCGCCACCGAGCAGAGGGCCCGGTAGGCCACCGGCACCGGCGTGCCGGTCAATTCGCCCTCGGCCGTCGTCACCGACCGCAGGTGAGCGGCCTGATCCCCCGGCTGCCCCGTGCCGCCGGACACCTTGCGCCGCAACGCATCCCACTCGTCGTAGAGCCGATGGATCTCGTTGTTGAACGCCACCGAAAACGCCTGGTTGGGCCGCCGCCGCACATACAGCCAGCGCAGCACGTGCGGCTCCATGATCGCCAGGGCGTCCGCCGGCGTCGGCACCCCGCCGCGGCTGGACGACATCTTGGCCATGCCCGCGATCCCGACGAACGCATACATCGGCCCGATCGGCCGTTCCCACCCGAAGATCGGCGCCAAGAACTCGCCGACCGCAAAACTCGACCCCGGGCTCTGGTGATCCACGCCTGACGGCTCGAAAAGCACCCGCTCGTAGGCCCACCGCATCGGCCAGTCGACCTTCCACACCAGCTTGCCGTGGTCCTCGCGCGACAGGTCCATCGACTGCTCGTGGCCGCAGGCGGTGCACCGGTAGGTCAGCGTGTTGGCCGCCTCGTCGTACGCCGTGACCTGCGTGAAGTCCTTGCCGCAGGCGTGGCAATAGGGCTTGTAGGGGTAGTAGTCGCCCACCGTCGAGGCCCCGTCGTCCTCCCCCGCCGCGCCGGATCCCTCGGCCGCGACGGCTTCGGCGAGCTCGTCGCCGGGCTTGTCGCCGACCTCGTCCGTGGCCTCGTCGCCGTTGCTTGCTGGAGCAAGCGAGTCCCCAGGCGCCTGGTCGATCTTGGTCCGGTGCCGCCCCAGGATCTCATCGATCGCGGCACGCTCCCGCATCGCCAACAGGATCTGCCCGCGGTAGGCGCCGCTGGCGTACATCTGCGTCTGGCTGATCCCGCGATAGTCCACACCCAGCTGCCCGAGCGCCTCCGCCATGGCGCCCTTGAAGTGCTCCGCCCAGCTCGGGTACGACGACCCGCGCGGCGCCGGCACCGCCGACAGGGGCCTGCCGATGTGCTCCGACCACGACTCGTCGATCCCCTGCACCCCCTGCGGAACCTTGCGGAACCGGTCGTAATCGTCCCAGCTCAGCACGTGTTCGCAGGACCGGCCCCGGCGCTTGATCTCGTCCGCGACAAAGTGCGGCACCATCACCTCGCGCAGGTTGCCCAGGTGGATCGGCCCCGACGGCGACAGGCCGGACGCGCACACGATGTGGTCGATCCCGCGCGCGTCCGCGGCGGCGATGACCTCATCGGCCAACCGGCTCACCCAGTCCTCGGGGCGAGGCGACGTACCGCTCACGCGTCGCCGCCCGTCAGGTCGTGCCGCACGATGACCTCCTCGCGCCCGGGCCCGACGCCGATCACCGAGATCCGCGCGCCCATCAGCTCCTCCAGCCGCAGCACGTAATCCTGCGCGGCCTGCGGCAGGTCCGCGAACGTCCGCGCCGTGCGGATGTCCTGCGTCCAGCCGGGCATCTCCTCGTAAATCGGGGTGGCGTGGTGGAAGTCGGACTGCGACACCGGCATCTCATCGTGGCGTTGGCCGGCGACGTCGTACGCGACGCAGATCGGCACGTACGCCAACCCGGTCAGCACGTCGAGCTTGGTCAGCACATAGTCGGTGACCCCGTTGATCCGCGTCGCGTAGCGCGCCACCACCGTGTCCGCCCAGCCGCAGCGGCGCGGCCGGCCGGTCGTCGTCCCAAACTCGAATCCCGCGTCGCGCAGGAATTCGCCCTTGTCGTCGTGCAATTCGGTCGGGAACGGGCCCTCGCCGACTCGCGTCGTGTAGGCCTTGTGCACCGCGACCACCCGGTCGATCCGCGTCGGCGCCATCCCGGACCCGGTCGCCGCGCCGGCCGCCACGCACGACGAGGACGTGACATAGGGGTAGGTGCCGTAATCCACGTCCAGCATCGTCGCCTGCCCCGCCTCGAAGAGGACGGTCTTGCCGGCGTCGAGCGCGTTGGTGATCTCCAGGGAGCAGTCCACGACCATCGGGCGGAGCCGGTCCGCGTAGCTCAGCAGCTCCTGCGTCACCTGCTCCGGGTCGACCGCGCGGCGGTTGAAGACCTTCACGAGCTGGTGGTTCTTCTCCTCCAGCGCCGACTCGACCTTCTGCGCCAGGATCGAGGGGTCGAACAGGTCCTGCACGCGGATACCGACGCGGTTCATCTTGTCGGCGTAGGTCGGGCCGATTCCGCGGCCGGTCGTGCCGAGCTTGCGCTTGCCGAGGAAGCGTTCGCGCACCTTGTCGATGGCGATGTTGTACGACGGGATGACGTGGGCGTTCGCGCTGATCATGAGGCGGGAGACGTCGACGCCGCGGGCCTTGAGGGCGGTGAGCTCGTTGAACATCACCGCGAGGTCGACCACGACGCCGTTGCCGATGATCGGCGTCACGCCCGGGGTGAGGATGCCGGACGGGAGCAGGTGCAGCGCGTATTTCTCCCCGCCGATCACGACCGTGTGCCCGGCGTTGTTGCCGCCGTTGAACTTGACCACATAGTCGACCTTGCTGCCCAGCAGGTCCGTCGCCTTGCCCTTGCCCTCGTCGCCCCACTGGGCGCCGACCAGCACGATCGCCGGCATCGCCGTCACCTTCCCTCGTCGTGGCGGGCGCCGTCACGCGGGCGCACGCGTCGAGCCCGCGACATACGGCGACGTCGGGGCTCGTACTAGGAGAGTCTACCGGGCAGCCCGCTCGGCTGCCCTCGAGGCCGATGTCGCGGCCGGGAGCCCGGCGCCGTGTCGAGTTATCCACCGACTTCGGTGGGGAACTCGACACGACGAGTTATCCACAGCCACTTCTGCAGCCGACGCCCGCCCGGACCACCATCGACAGATGCACGCCCGACACCGATTGACCGATGCGGGGCGGGCCTTGGCCCGGATGCAGGCCGGCGTGCTGTCCACGCCACAGCTCCTGCGACTCGGCTACACCGAGCGCAGCCTGGAGCGGGCGAGCCGCGATTGGACGCGCCTCGCCCGGGGCGTGTACCTGCTCACCGACCTCACCGGGAAGCCGGCCTGGGAAGCGCTGGTCTGGGCGGGTGTGCTCCTCGGGGGCGAGGGCGCGTGCGCCGCCGGAACTGCGGCGGAGGCGGTCACCTGGCTCAGCCGCGCCTGTCAGCGCCGCCTCACCACCGAGAAGCGCCTGGTCGCACGGCTTCATGACCGGCCCACGGTGCGGCACGCCGCCCTCCTGCGCACGGTGCTGGGGGACATCGGCGCGGGTGCGACCACAGAGCTCGAGCGACGGGTCATGCACGACGTCTTCCGGGCACACGGACTCCCCGAAGGCAAGCGACAGGTGCGGTCCCGCTCCCGCGGGCGCATCGTCGACATCCTCGTGAAGGAGTACGCGCTGGTCGTCGAGCTGGACGGGAAGATCGGGCACGTCGAGGAAGGGGCCTTCCGGGATCGACGGCGAGACAACGCGAACACGATCGGTGGCCGCTGGTCGCTCCGTTACGGCTGGCACGAGGCCTGCGGATATCCCTGTGAGTGTGCGATCGAGATCGGTCAGGCCCTTCGTGACCGAGGCTGGCGCGGCGAGTTCCGGACCTGCCGCCGGTGCGCGCTCTGACGCATCCGTGGGCCCCGCGCCAACACCGTGTCGAGTTCCCCACCGAAGACGGTGGGGAACTCGACACACGAACCCCGTGCGGTCTCGGGGTGTTCTCGGGGTCGGACGCGGGGCTTCCCCGATGGGACGGCGCCTGCCGGAGGCCTAGCGTGAGAAGTGCTCCGCAGGGGCAGCGGCCTCCCGCCGGAAGGCACCCGCGCGCGGCGCAGGAGGGTCGAGATCATGGTCAGCCATCACGGCGCGGACCACAGACAAGAGGCCGAGCAGTGGCGACGGTCGCGGACCCGCCGAATCGCGGCGGTGGGCGCCCTGCTTGCCGCCGCCCTGATCACGCTGACGGCCTGTGCCGCCGGCCCCAACACGGTGCCCCCCGGCACGGACGCCCCGGGCTTCTGGTGGGGGCTGTGGCATGGCTTCATCAGCCCGATCGCGTTCCTCGTGTCGGTGTTCAACGACGACGTCAGCATCTATGCGGTGCGCAACTCGGGGAACTGGTACAACTTCGGGTTCATGGTCGGGCTCTCGGTGATCTTCGGCGCGACGCGCCCCCGCCGCCGCCGTCACTGACCCGGGGCCCGCCCGGCCGTCATGCCCATGACGGCGCATCATTGTGGCGCGCCACCGGCTGCGCGGTCAGTAGACACTCGAGCGGTGTCCCATGGTCACCGCGACGATCACCAGTGCGCTGTCACGGATCTCGACAATGACTCGATAGTCGCCGATCCGGTAACGCCAGTAGCCGCTCAAGTCCCCACTGAGCGCCTTACCGCGCGATCGCGGGTCCTGCAGCGTGCAGAGGTCGTCGAGATAGCCCCGGACACGACGAAGCACCTGTCGATCGAGCTTGCGGGCGGCCCTGTCGAACTGGGGGGAGGTCTCTAGACGCCACTGAGTCACACGCCGAGCTCATCCCAGAGTTGGGTAGCCGGCCGCGACGGCTTGCCCGAGGCCTCCCATTCCCGAACGGCCTCATCGGCCCAGTACCGCTCCTCGAGCTCGCTGAGATGCAAAGCGATCGCCTGGCGTACGTAGAAGGTCTTCGACCTGCCGGTGCGCGCCGCAAGCGCCGTCAGGCGCGCTTCCTCATCGGCCGTGAGCCGAACGGATAGTGGCATGTCCTGGCCCGCCCTCCGGATACGTGTATCGCAAGGCCGAGGGTAGCAGGAGCGACTCCGTGGCAGCTGCCTGGGGATCCGCTCCCAGGCCAGCGCTGCGGATACCAGGCGGCGTCAGAGGCCGAGTGCGTCGGCCCCCTCGGCCGACGAATCCCGCAGGAAGGCGCGGCACCGCTCGTACTCGTCCACCTCGCCGATCACCTGCGCCGACCGGGCCAGCGCCGCCAACGCCCGCAGGAAGCCGCGGTTCGGCTCATGCGACCACGGGATCGGGCCTGCGCCCTTCCACCCGGCCCGGCGCAGGGCATCGAGACCGCGGTGGTAGCCGGTCCTGGCGAAGGCATAGGCCGCCACCGCCCGGGTGGGTTCGCCCACCGCGACCAACAGGGCCTGTTCGGCCAGGACCGCCCAGGCCAATGAGCTGCCCGGATGCTGAGCTGCCGCCTCATATGCCGAGGACCCGGCCGCAAGCACGCTTGCGGCCGGGTCCTGCGGCAAGTGCGTGGCGGGCGGCTGCAACAGGTTGGCCCTGTGCTCGTCGCCAGCCATCAGATCACTTGTGCGTGCCGGCGGAACGCAGATCCTGGCAGGCCTGGATCACGCGGTCGGTCATGCCCTGCTCGGCGGACTTGCCCCAGGCGCGCGGGTCGTATTGCTTCTTGTTGCCGACCTCGCCGTCGATCTTCAGGACGCCGTCGAAGTTGCGCATCATGTGCTCCGCGATCGGCCGCGTGAACGCGTACTGGGTGTCCGTGTCGACGTTCATCTTGATGACGCCGTAGTCGACCGCGTCCGAGATCTCCTGCGGCAGCGAGCCGGAACCACCGTGGAAGACCAGGTCGAGCGGCTTGTCGCCGGTGTTGTACTTCGCCTTGATCGCGTCCTGGCATTCCTTGAGGATCTCCGGACGCAGCTTGACGTTGCCCGGCTTGTAGACGCCGTGCACGTTGCCGAAGGTCAGCGCGGCCATCCAGCGGCCCTTCTCGCCCAGGCCCAGAGCCTCGACGGTCTGCAGCGCGTCCTCGGGGGTGGTGTAGAGGTGCTCGTTGATCTCGTTGGCCACGCCGTCCTCTTCGCCGCCGACGACGCCGATCTCGACCTCAAGGATGATCTTGGCGGCGTGGGCCAGGGCCAGCAGTTCCTGCGCGATCTCCAGGTTCTCCCCCAGCGGCACCGCGGAACCGTCCCACATGTGCGACTGGAAGATGGGCAGACCGGTGCGCTCGACGGACTCCTTGGAGGCCTGCAGCAGCGGCCGGACGAACTTGTCCAGCTTGTCCTTGGGGCAGTGGTCGGTGTGCAGCGCGATGTTGACGTCGTAGTTCTTGGCGACCTCGTGCGCATACGCCGCGAGCGCCAGCGACCCGGTGACCATGTTCTTGATCGACGGACCGGACAGGTATTCGCCACCACCGGTGGAGACCTGCACGATGCCGTCCGAGCCGGCCTCGGCGAAACCGCGGATGGCGGCGTTCAGCGTCTGCGAGGAGCTGATGTTGATGGCCGGGTAGGCGAAGGATCCTGCCTTCGCCCGGTCCAGCATGTCGGCGTAGACCTCGGGGGTTGCGATGGGCACGGTGGTTCCTCCTCGTCGTACGGACCTCTGCTCACGCCGGCGGAGGCGCGGAACAGACGCCGCGGCCACGGCCGGTGCTTCCGTCAGCCTAGTGGGAGTCGCTGCCGGGTCAGCCCTGATCCACCGATGGTGATTTGGGTCTGCCGAGAGTCCGGGTCTGACGGTGGAGGAGGGCTCAGGCGCGTTGTGTGGGTTAGTCGCCGGTCAGGATGGCGGTTCTGAGCGTGTGGGCCGCGATGGTGCTGGCCGTGCGGGTGAGCAGGCCCCATAGGGTGTGCGCGCCGTGGCGGGCGAGTTCCATCTG
>Ga0209369_1000437_pt1 | contig 57974 bp, 68 predicted proteins | sample EBPBio142010_DNA_FD_185865 | JGI IMG/M metagenome (GOLD analysis project Ga0209369, IMG submission 185865) | Wastewater treatment Type I Accumulibacter community from EBPR Bioreactor in Madison, WI, USA - Reactor 1_10/4/2010_ DNA (SPAdes)... | ecosystem: Engineered > Bioreactor > EBPR >...
ACCGCCTCGGACAGACGAACCGGGGATCTTCGGAGCCCTTAACCCCGGACCTTCCCCCTTGCCGGTAACGGCGGGGTGACGGTCCTGAAGCAAACGGAAGACAGGAAACATGGCACTCAAGTCGTATAAGCCGACGACGCCTGGCCAGCGCGGGCTGGTTCTGATCGACCGTTCGGAGCTGTGGAAAGGCCGGCCTGTGAAAGCCCTCACCGAGGGTTTGCAGAGCCATGGCGGCCGCAACAATACCGGACGGATCACCATGCGCCACCAGGGCGGCGGCGCGAAGCGTCTGTACCGCGTGGTGGACTTCAAGCGTCGCAAGTGGGACATGGCCGCGATCGTCGAGCGGATCGAATATGACCCCAACCGCACCGCCTTCATCGCGCTGGTCAAATACGCCGATGGCGAGCTGGCCTATGTGCTGGCCCCGCAGCGTCTGGCCGTGGGCGACAGCATCGTCGCCGGCGCCAAGGTCGACGTGAAGCCCGGCAATGCGATGCCCTTCTCGGGCATGCCGATCGGCACGATCGTCCACAACGTCGAACTGAAACCCGGCAAGGGCGGCCAGCTGGCCCGCGCTGCGGGCACCTATGCGCAATTCGTCGGTCGTGACGGGTCCTACGCGCAGATCCGCCTGTCCTCGGGCGAACTGCGTCTGGTCCGCCAGGAATGCATGGCCACCATCGGTGCCGTGTCGAACCCCGACAACTCGAACCAGAATTTCGGTAAAGCGGGCCGTATGCGCTACAAGGGCATCCGCCCGACCGTGCGCGGCGTTGCCATGAACCCGATCGACCACCCGCATGGCGGCGGTGAAGGCCGCACCTCGGGCGGCCGGCACCCGGTCACCCCGTGGGGCAAGGGCACCAAGGGCAACAAGACCCGCACCAACAAGACCACGGACAAGATGATCGTCCGGTCGCGTCACGCCAAGAAGAAAGGGCGCTGATCCATGTCCCGTTCCGTCTGGAAAGGCCCGTTCGTCGATGGCTATCTGCTGAAGAAGGCAGAAACCGCCAAGGCCTCGGGCAAGAACGAAGTGATCAAGATCTGGTCGCGCCGTTCCACCATCCTGCCGCAATTCGTTGGTCTGACCTTCGCGGTCTACAACGGCAAGAAGCACGTTCCTGTTGCGGTCACCGAAGAAATGATCGGCCAGAAGTTCGGTGAATATTCGCCGACCCGGACCTATTACGGTCACGCTGCCGACAAGAAAGCCAAGAGGAAGTAAGCCATGGGTGCGGAAAAGAACCCCCGCCGCGTGGCGGACAATGAAGCGATGGCGGTGCTGCGCATGCTGCGCACCAGCCCTCAGAAGCTGAACCTCGTCGCGGGCATGATCCGCGGCAAGAAGGTGGAAAAGGCGCTTGCTGATCTGACCTTCTCCAAGCGCCGCATCGCCGGTGACGTGAAGAAGTGCCTGCAGTCGGCCATCGCCAATGCGGAAAACAACCACAACCTCGACGTCGACAGCCTTGTCGTGGCCGAGGCCTGGGTCGGCAAGAACCTGGTGATGAAGCGGGGCCGTCCGCGGGCTCGTGGCCGGTTCGGCAAGATCATGAAGCCGTTCTCGGAAATCACCATCAAGGTCCGTCAAGCCGGGGAGACCGCGTAATGGGACAGAAGGTTAACCCGATCGGGATGCGTCTTCAGGTCAACCGTACCTGGGACAGCCGTTGGTTCGCCGATTCGAAAGACTACGGCAACCTGCTGCTTGAAGACCTGCGGATGCGCGAATTCATCCACAAGGAATGCAAGCAGGCCGGCGTGTCGAAAGTGATCATCGAGCGGCCGCACAAGAAGTGCCGCGTGACGATCCACACCGCGCGTCCGGGCGTGATCATCGGCAAGAAGGGCGCCGATATCGAAACCCTGCGCAAGAAGCTGGCCGCCTTCACCAAGTCGGACCTGCATCTGAACATCGTCGAAGTGCGCAAGCCCGAAGTCGATGCGCAGCTGGTGGCGGAATCGATCGCCCAGCAGATGGAGCGCCGGGTGTCCTTCCGTCGCGCCATGAAGCGCGGCGTGCAGAACGCCATGCGCATGGGCGCGCTGGGGATCCGTGTGAATGTCGGTGGCCGTCTTGGCGGTGCCGAAATCGCCCGGACCGAGTGGTATCGCGAAGGCCGCGTGCCGCTGCACACCCTGCGGGCCGACATCGACTATGCGCTGTCCGAAGCCGAAACCCCCTATGGGATCATCGGTGTGAAGGTGTGGATCTTCAAGGGCGAGATCCTTGAGCACGATCCGCAAGCGCATGACCGTCGCCTCGCCGAAGCCGCCGATGCCCCGTCGTCGCGTGGCCCGCGCCGCGAGCGCGGCGACCGCGAACGCGCGTAAGGAGTGAGAAGAGATGCTGCAACCGAAGCGCACAAAGTTCCGCAAGATGCACAAGGGCCGCATCAGCGGTGAAGCCAAAGGCGGCTTCCTGCTGAATTTCGGCTCCTTCGCGCTGAAGGCCACCGAGCCCGAGCGTGTGACGGCCCGTCAGATCGAAGCGGCCCGCCGCGCGATCACCCGTCACATGAAGCGTCAGGGTCGGGTCTGGATTCGGATTTTCCCGGATGTTCCGGTCTCGGCCAAGCCCGTCGAAGTTCGTATGGGTAAGGGCAAGGGTTCGGTCGATTACTGGGCCTGCAAGGTCAAGCCGGGCCGCATCATGTTCGAGATCGACGGCGTCGCCGAAGAGATCGCGCGTGAAGCGCTGCGCCTGGGCGCGATGAAGCTGCCGGTCACCTCGCGCATCGTCGCCAAGGAAGACTGGTAAGGTTTTGCCCTCGGGCAAAACCAGTGCGGCAAAGCGGATTTCCCCGAAATCAGCGGGCCGTCACACGGTTGAAAGAATGGGCCCCTGCCGGAAACGGCGGGGGCTTTTCGTTTGCGTTGACCGCCTTTTACTGCGCGCTGAAGGGAGTGGACTATGACGCCGAGTGACTTGGGTTGGAAGCAACTGCGCACTTGTGACGATCGTCGTTTCTTCGCGGGAACAACCTTTATGTTCAAGACGGACGACAGTGGTCCACAAGGTCGCTACCAATTTGCAATCGCGGTGCTTTGTGACGGTGACAGGCAGTTTCTGCTCGTTTCGGCAGAAGGTAGGACTTGGTCTAACGGGGGTGAACCACTTCCCGAGGAATCCAACTACGAAGGCCAACCCTACACGCTCTCTGCCGACTGGCTGCGTCGCAATCTAGGCTATATCGCAAAGATCAAAGATGAAGGTGACGTCTGGTTTGCTGAGCGCGTTCTCATTACACCGGAACCGTCAGGCGAGACGCACTAGCCGGTGATCCTAGACGAAGACCGTATGCGAAGTAGCAGTTGTTAAACCATTAAGAAAACTCAAGAAAGTAACGCCATGCCCGAGATCACCTCTCTCTTCGTCACCCGCCTTTACCGCGCCAAGCTGAACGAGCTGGCGAAGAAGAAGGTGGATTACGCCGAGCTGCATTCCTCTTGCGACGCCATCGCCGAGGATGACGAGGCCGGGCAGGACTGGTGCGAGGCCAATGGCTATCCGGGCTATACCTCTTACGCTTCGCTGGACGATCTGCCCTGGCGGTTCCCGATCTTCGGCGATCTGGAAAAGGCGCTGGACAAGCATGTCGCGGCCTTCTGCGACGATCTGGGCTTCGATCTTCAGGGCAAGAAGCTCAAATGCAACTCGCTCTGGATCAACATCCTGCCCGAAGGCGGCACCCATGCCAGCCACATCCACCCGCATTCGGTGATCTCGGGCACCACCTATGTGGCGATGCCCGAGGGCACATCGGCGCTGAAACTGGAAGACCCGCGCCTGCCGATGATGATGATGGCGCCGGTCACCCGCAAGGACGCGCCCGAGGCGCTGCGCCGCTTCGTCTATGTCCAGCCCATGGTGGGCGAGGTGCTGCTGTGGGAAAGCTGGCTGCGCCATGAAGTGCCGATGAACATGTCGGAAGAGGAGCGGATCTCGGTCAGCTTCAACTACGGCTGGGCCTGAGCGGCGGGGCGATCCGAGGTTGCAACGCGGCGCTGCGCTGGCCTAACCTTGCGAACCGCGCATGAGCCGGGCGTCAGAACCCGGGCGGCATCTTGGGCAGGGAAGCATTTGGCCAAAGCCAGCGAAAACTCGCATTATCTTGCGCTGGATGCCGCGAGGGGTTTGGCCGCGATCGCGGTCTTCCTGTACCACTACAAGGGCCAGATCCATGTTTTCGGCCTCATCAGCGGCAGCTTCCTTGCGGTCGACCTGTTCTTCCTGATGAGCGGCCTGGTCATCGCCCGCGCCTATGAGCGCCGGTTGATGAGCGGCGAGATGGGCTTTGTCCGGTTCACGGCAGTCAGGGTTCTGCGCCTCTGGCCGCTCTATCTGGCCGCCTGTGCCTTCGGCATGGTGCATTTCCTGGGCAAGATCGCGATGGACACGCCAGATGCGCCACGGCTTGCGCAGGTTCTGTGGGCCTTGCCCTTGACCCTGCTTCTTTTGCCCACGCCGGGCAGCAAGACCTGGGCCTTTGGGGCCATTCCCTTCTCGACATCTGCCTGGACCCTGACGTTCGAGTTCTGGTTCAACCTTGCCTATGTCCTGCTTCTGCCGTGGCTTTCCAGCCGGGTTCTGATGGGGGTGACCGTGGTCGCTCTTGCTGTGCTGGTTTGGCAGGTTCACCTCTACCAGACCGCCGATCTGGGCTGGTCTCTCGAGACCTTTCCGGGCGGGTCGGCCCGCTTCTGGTTCTCATTCTCCCTGGGCGTCTTGATCCATCGCAGCGGCGTGCTTTCCCGTGCGCCGCAGGTTCCGGGCTGGGTCCTTTTCCCGGTCACCTTCGCTTTCGTGCTTCTGCCCGCGAACGCCGTCTGGTGGCAGCTTCTGTGGATTGCAGTCATCTTCCCGGGCTTTGTCATCCTGGCTGCCCGCCTGCCGATGTCGGCCGTCCTGGCGGGCCTGTCGGACCATCTGGGCAGGCTGTCTTACGCCATCTACATTCTGCATGCCTCTGTCTCGGTCCTGATCCTGGGACAGATAAAGGTCTGGGCGCCGCATCTGCTGCGGGGGCACGAACTGCTGCTGGCCGTGATCCTGATCCCGACGGTGCTGATCATCTCGGCCTTGCTGACCTATCGTTTTGACGAACCTTTGCGGGCCCGCCTATCCCGAAAGGGCAAAGCGACGCCATGACCATGGATTGGAACCGGGGCGCCGGTTCGGGACTTCTCACGTGCAAGAGGACAATCGCCATGCCCGAAGGCACTTCGACACTGAAACCGGAAGACCCGCGCCTGCCGATGATGATGGCGCCGGTCGCCCGCAAGGACGCGCCCGAGGCGCTGCGCCGTTTCGTCTATGTGCAGCCCGAAGTGGGCGATGTGCTGCTGTGGGAAAGCTGGGTGCGACATGAAGTGCCGAGAATGTGTCGGAAGAGGAGCGGATCTCGGTCAGCTCCAACTACGGCTGGGCTTAACACGTCGGCAAGTTGCTCAATGGGTATGTGATGGTCAGATCGGCCTTTGTGAGTTCTGTCGACGCGATTCAAGACGAGCTTGGTTCGTTCTTCCGAGACGCGGGCTTCCGAAGGAAGGGGCGCCTGTACAACCGCACAACGAATGATGGCCTAATCCAAACCGTATATTTCCAGTTGGGCCCCTTCGACCCGCCGGGGACAACCTACGTCCGAGGCCTGACGAGAAATCTGCATGGTCAGTTCGCCGTAGACATCGGTGTCTTCGTTCCCGATGTGTCAAAATTGACAGGCGAAGAATGGGGCAAGTGGGTTCACGATGCCGGTTCTCACGTCCGCACGCGCCTTGGTCGCACCCCCGAAGCGCGGACGGACCATTGGTGGCCAGCGGCGGTAAACCAAGAGACAACAGGCGATATCCTTCGCCTGCTGCAAACACATGCAAGCGCGTTTTTCTCGCGCTTTGAAACCCGCGAGAAACTTCTGCGAGAAATCGACGACGCAGGCCGATGGGACGGATACGCCATGACACCGCCATGGATTATCCAGGCTGCCATCCTTGCGGAGGCGCATGATCGCGAGAGGGCCGTAGCCATACTCGAGCGGGGAAGAGACAGGGCGATGAAAGACGGGATGAAAGGCCATGCCGCCTACCTGCTGGGTCTGATCCGAAAGTTGTGACCCCCAACTTCCCCCTTGCCCCCGCGCGCCATCCCCCCTATAGGACCCCATCCACGGCTCCGGGGCGACTCGGATTCGGTGGTTTGTCATTGATCCGCCAGATCACCGGTGACCCTTGGCACCAAGGGGCCGTCTGGCGATTGTGAAAGGAAGATTGGCGATGGACGCCAAGGAACTGAAGACCAAGACCCCAGACCAGCTGCGCGACAGCCTGGTCGCCCTGAAGAAAGAGGCGTTCAACCTGCGCTTCCAACAGGCGACCAACCAGCTTGAGAACACCGCCCGCATGCGCGCCGTCCGTCGTGACGTCGCCCGCATCAAGACGGTGCTCAACCAAAAAGCCGCTGAAGCCGCGAAGTAAGGGGAAGATCATGCCGAAACGTATCCTTCAGGGCACCGTCACCTCGGACAAGAACGAGCAGACGATCACCGTCCTGGTCGAGCGCCGCTTCAAGCACCCGCTGCTGCAGAAGACCGTGCGCAAGTCGAAGAAGTACCGTGCCCATGACGAGCACAACACCTTCAAGGTGGGCGACGTCGTCCGTATCGAGGAATGCGCCCCCATCTCGAAAACCAAACGCTGGACCGTTGTGACCGACGCCACGGCGTAAGTCAGAACGATCTAAACGAAACCCCGGGGCCGGAAATCAGACCGGTCCCCGAAGGTCGGGAGAAGACCAATGATCCAGATGCAGACGAATCTGGATGTAGCTGACAACTCCGGCGCGCGCCGGGTGCAGTGCATCAAGGTTCTTGGCGGGTCGCACCGCCGCTATGCTTCGGTCGGCGACATCATCGTGGTGTCGGTGAAGGAAGCGATTCCGAAGGGCCGCGTGAAGAAGGGTGACGTCCGCAAGGCCGTTGTCGTTCGCACCGCCAAGGAAGTCCGCCGTGAAGACGGCACCTCGATCCGTTTCGACCGCAATGCCGCCGTCATCCTGAACAACCAGGGCGAACCGGTCGGCACCCGTATCTTCGGGCCGGTCGTGCGCGAACTGCGTGCCAAGAACTTCATGAAGATCATCTCGCTTGCGCCGGAGGTGCTGTGATGGCTGCCAAGCTCCGCAAGGGTGACACCGTCGTCGTGCTGACCGGCAAGGACAAGGGCAAGAAGGGCGAAATCACCGCCGTCTCGCCCAAGGACAACAAGGCCGTGGTCGATGGCGTGAACGTCGCGATCCGCCACACCAAGCAATCGGCCCAGTCGCAGGGCGGCCGCATCCCGCAGGCGATGCCGATCGACCTGTCGAACCTGTCGCTCCTCGACAAGAACGGCAAGGCGACCCGCGTCGGCTTCCGCATGGAAGGCGACAAGAAGGTCCGCTACGCCAAGACCACCGGGGAGGCGCTCTGATGCTTGACGCTGCTCAATACACGCCGCGCCTCAAGGCCCAGTACAAGGCCAAGACCCGCGCCGCGCTGAAGGAAGAGTTCTCGTACAAGAACGACATGCAGATCCCGCGTCTGGACAAGATCGTCCTGAACATGGGCGTCGGCGAAGCGGTCAAGGACACCAAGAAGGTGAAGCAGGCCGCCGAGGAACTTGGCCAGATCGCCGGTCAGAAGGCCGTGATCACCAAGGCCCGCAAGTCGATCGCGACCTTCCGCGTCCGCGAAGAGATGCCGCTGGGCTGCAAGGTCACGCTGCGCGGCGATCGCATGTACGAATTCCTTGACCGTCTGGTGAACGTCGCTCTGCCGCGCGTCCGCGACTTCCGCGGCGTGAAGCCCTCGTTCGACGGCCGTGGCAACTTTGCCATGGGCCTGAAAGAGCACATCGTCTTCCCGGAAATCGACTTCGACAAGGTCGACGAGATCCTGGGCATGGACATCATCATCTGCACCACCGCGCAGACCGATGCCGAAGCCAAGGCGCTGTTGAAGCACTTCAACATGCCCTTCAACGCCTGATCGCGAGGAACCACAGATATGGCAAAGAAATCCATGGTGAACCGCGAAGTCAAACGCGCAGCGCTGGTGAAGCAACATGCTTCCAAGCGTGCCGCGCTGAAGGCGGTGATCTACGACCAGACCAAACCGATGGAAGAGCGTTTCAAGGCCACGATGAAACTGGCCGAGATGCCGCGCAACAGCGCCGCCGTTCGCATGCACAACCGCTGCCAGCTGACCGGCCGTCCGCACGCGTTCTATCGCAAGTTGAAACTCTCGCGCATCATGCTGCGGGAACTGGCCTCGTTCGGCCAGATCCCCGGCATGGTCAAGTCGAGCTGGTAAGGGAGAGCGGATCATGTCGATGAACGATCCGATCGGCGATATGCTGACCCGCATTCGCAACGCCCAGCTTCGCGGCAAGTCGACGGTGGCCACGCCCGCCTCGACCCTGCGTGGCCGGGTTCTGGAAGTGCTGCTGTCGGAAGGCTATATCCGCGGCTACGAAAAGGCCGACACCGCCAACGGCCAGGGCGAGTTCACCATCTCGCTGAAGTACTACGAAGGCGAACCCGTCATCCGTGAACTCAAGCGCGTGTCCAAGCCGGGCCGCCGCGTGTACATGGGTGTCAAGGACATTCCCTCGGTCCGCAACGGCCTGGGCGTGTCGATCGTCTCCACGCCGAAGGGCGTCATGTCGGATGCAAATGCCCGCGCTGCCAATGTTGGCGGCGAAGTGCTTTGCACCGTGTTCTGAGGAGGGTTCCATGTCTCGTATCGGCAAGAAACCCGTCACCCTGACCAAAGGCGTTACCGCTTCGGTCTCGGGCCAGACCATCGAAGTGAAGGGGCCGAAAGGCACCCGCAGCTTCACCGCGGGCGACGACGTCACGCTTTCGATCGAAGGCGATGCCGTCAAGGTCACCCCGCGCGGCCTGTCCAAGCGTGCGCGCCAGCAGTGGGGCATGACCCGCTCGATGGTCGACAACCTGGTTACCGGCGTGTCGACCGGCTTCAAGAAAGAGCTGGAAATCCAGGGCGTCGGTTTCCGCGCCGCCATGGCCGGCAATGTCCTGAAGCTGTCGCTCGGCTTCTCGCATGAAGTGAATTTCGACGTGCCGAAGGGGGTGACCATCACCTCGCCGAAGCCGACCGAAATCGTCGTCGAGGGCATCGACCAGCAACAGGTCGGCCAGGTTGCAGCGAACATCCGCGAATGGCGCCAGCCCGAGCCCTACAAGGGCAAGGGCATCCGCTACAAGGGTGAGTTCATCTTCCGCAAGGAAGGCAAGAAGAAGTAAGGGGCGCAAAAATGGCTTTGAACAAACGCGAGCTGTTCCTCAAGCGCCGCCTGCGCGTGCGGAACAAACTGAAGTCGATGTCGGCCGGCCGGATGCGGCTGTCCGTGCATCGTTCGTCCAAGAACATCTCGGTCCAGCTGATCGACGATGTGAAGGGCGTGACGGTGGCTGCGGCCTCGTCCTTGGAAAAGGACCTGGGCGTGGTCGGCAAGAACAACGTCGAGGCCGCCGCCAAGATTGGCGCGGCCATCGCCGAGCGGGCCAAGAAGGCCGGCGTGGACGAATGCTATTTCGACCGCGGCGGCTTCATCTTCCACGGCAAGATCAAGGCTTTGGCCGATGCTGCCCGTGAAGGTGGTCTGAAGTTCTGATCCCTGCGGGGGGTGCTTAGGCGCCCCCCCGATGATCCGGGGGCCGCAGGCCCACCAGGATCGGCACAAATCGGCGCGCCAGATCGCGCCACCACGGAAAGGTTTGCCTCATGGCAGAACGTGAAAACCGCCGCGACCGCGGCGATCGTCGGGACGACCGGCGCGAGGAAACCCCGGAATTCGCCGACCGTCTGGTCGCGATCAACCGGGTGTCGAAGACCGTGAAGGGCGGCAAGCGCTTTGGCTTTGCGGCTCTGGTCGTGGTGGGTGACCAGCGCGGCCGGGTCGGCTTTGGCAAGGGCAAGGCCAAGGAAGTGCCGGAAGCCGTCCGCAAGGCGACCGAGCAGGCCAAGCGCAGCATGATCCGCGTCGCGCTGAAGGATGCGCGCACGCTGCACCACGACATCGAGGGCCGTCATGGCGCCGGCAAGGTCGTGATGCGCACCGCCGTGGCCGGTACCGGCATCATCGCCGGCGGTCCGATGCGCGCCGTGTTCGAAATGCTGGGCATCCAGGACGTCGTGGCCAAGTCGATCGGCACGCAGAACCCCTACAACATGGTTCGCGCCACCATCGACGGTCTCAAGAAGGAAACCTCGCCCCGTTCCGTTGCGGCCCGCCGCAACAAGAAAGTGGCCGAGATCCTGCGCAAGCCCGAAGCCGAAACCACGGAGGCTTGATCATGGCTGACAAGAAAAAGACCATCGTCGTCAAGCAGATCCGTTCGGCCGCCCGCCGTCCGGCGGTGCAGACTGCCACGCTGAAAGGCCTGGGCCTGAACAAGATGAACCGCACCCGCGAGCTGGAAGATACGCCTTCCGTGCGCGGCATGGTGAATTCGATCAGCCACCTCGTCGAGATCATCGAAGAGCGCGGCTAAGGTTTCGTCGGGCCCGTCCCGACCAGCCGGAAACGCCCCTGCGGAAACGCGGGGGCGTTTTGCTTTGGGCTTTCCCCCCTCAACCCAAAGGCTGAATCGCACGCGACTCAAAATCGGTGCTAGCCTGCGTCGGACCCATGGCCGGTCCCGGGGGACGGGGCCGGATCGGGCCTGACCACGAGCATCATCAGGGAGGATGAGAAGATGGCCACGAAATATGCCGGCGGCTGCGCCCATGTGCATGTGACCGCGAGCGCCGAGCCGATCGACAATCACGAATGTCATTGCAATGTCTGCAAGGGCGTGACCGGCCAGCAGCACACCCATGTCGCCTTCTTCAACTACGGCGACCTGAACGTCGACCATCCCGAAAAGATGAAGCGCGTGCCCTTCAACAAGGACAATCCCGGCGGCCCGCTGGAGATCTGCCTCTGCACCGAATGCGGCGCGGCCCTGATGCTGGATGACAAGCAAAAGCGCATCCGCGTCGCGGTGCCGAATGTCATGGGCTATGACGATGCGGCCTTCCCCAAGGCGACCTATCACGCCTTCTGGGACGAGACGAAGGGCTATGCCAAGCCGAATGACGGCCGTCCGGTCTATGACAGCCTGCGCCCCGAGTTCAAATGGCCCGCCAGCGCCGCCTGATCCTGCGGTCTTTCTGCCACGCCCCTGCCGGTTTGCGCATTCGTGATCCCGGCGGGGGCATCGCCTACCTGCACCTTTGCCCCGGTCTGGGTTAGACTGGGGGCAAAAGGCTGAGCAGGTTCAAGACATGTCCGATTGGAAACTGGTCCCGCTGGTGGCGGTGTGGATTGCGGTGCTTGCGGGCGCGGCGCAGGCCAAGCTGTGCGATTTCCGGCTGAGCGAGATGATCGCCAAGCGCGCCCCGGCGCTGGCCAGCGAGACCGCGGATGACAGCACCCTTGGCAAATTGCGCGAACTGGGCCGGGTCAGCGGCGAGGCCAAGGATTTCTTCACCTTGGTCGATGGCGGCGGGCTGACCGCGCTTGGCGCGGTGCTCAAGGGCAGCAGGGCGGCCAAGGTCGCAGGCGGGGTCAAGGATCTGGCCGAGGGGCTGGGCATGGGCGGCACCATCATCAACAGCCCGGCCATCGGCACCGCCTCGGGCCTCGCAGCCCTGGGGATGGTGGGGCTGGAAGGCGTCTGCCGCTTTCAGGACGAACGCATCACCGACTATTACGAGGTTCTCGCCGTCCTGTCGGTCGTGGCCGAGACGGCGGACCCGCGCCTGTTCCAGCTTCAGCTTGGCGCGGCACGCAAGAAGGCGGCGGTGGCCGAGATCTGGAACCCGGAAGATGGCGTCAGGCGGCAATATGACGTGGCCGACCTGTTCTTCGTGAACGGAGAGCTGAAGCTGAACCGGATCGGGCTGAACAAGAGCCTGGGCTATCTGATGCAGTTCCAGGGCGAGACGCCAGCGCTTGACACGCCGCCGCTGAACGCCTTCGAGAACTGAGCCGGGGCTTGATCGCGGGGCCGGGCGCGGCTATACGCCCGCGGTGGCCGTTCGGGCTGCGAGAATCAACAAGAAATGCCGTGTTGCCCCCATCCGTCGCAGGCGGGGGCGTTCCGGCCAAGGAGTATGCGACATGAAACTGCATGAACTGCACGACAACGAAGGCGCGGCCAAGAAGCAAAAGCGCGTTGCGCGCGGCCCGGGTTCGGGCAAGGGCAAGACCGCCGGTCGTGGTATCAAGGGTCAGAAATCCCGTTCGGGCGTGGCCATCGGCGGTTACGAAGGCGGCCAGATGCCGCTTTACCGCCGCCTGCCCAAGCGCGGCTTCTCGAAGCCGAACCGCAAGGAATTCGCGGTCGTCAACCTGGGCCTGATCGAGAAATTCATCGGCCTCGGCAAGCTGGACATCAAGTCCGAGATCGACGAGGACGCGCTGGTCGCGGCCGGTCTGACCTCGAACAAGCGTGACGGCATCCGCATTCTGGGCAAGGGCGCCATCACCTCGAAGGTGACGCTGAAGGTCACCGGCGCCTCGGCTTCGGCGATCGAAGCGATCAAGGCGGCCGGCGGCAGCATCACCGTGGCGACCGAAGCGGCCGAGTGATCCGCCGATTTTGCGGTTGTGAGCGGGCGCAAGCTCGCTTACATCAGCACAGGTTTTCCCGCGCCGCCGACCGGAAACCGGTTCGGCGGCGCTGTCCATGAAAAGGGCAAGGCATGGCATCCGCCGCAGAACAGATGGCCGCGAACCTCAGCTGGGGCGCGCTCGGCAAGGCGACCGATCTTCGTCAACGCATCTTCTTCACCATCGGTCTTCTGATCGTCTACCGGCTTGGCACCTATATCCCGGTGCCCGGGATCGACGCTGGCGCCCTGCGCGAGTTCATGGACAAGGCGGGGCAGGGGATCGGGGGCATGTTGAACATGTTCACCGGCGGCGCGATCAAACGCATGGGCATCTTCGCCCTGGGCATCATGCCCTATATTTCGGCCTCGATCATCGTGCAGCTTCTGGCCACGATGTATCAGCCCTGGCAGCACCTGAAGAAAGAGGGTGAGATCGGGCGCAAGAAGCTGAACCAGTACACGCGCTACGGCACCGTCGCGCTGGCGCTGTTCCAGTCCTACGGCATCGCCATGTCGATCCAGGCGGGTGATCTTGCGCATACGCCCGGCTTCTTCTTCACCGCCTCCTGCGTCATCACGCTGGTCGGAGGCACGATGTTCCTGATGTGGCTGGGTGAACAGATCACCGCCCGCGGCATCGGCAACGGCATTTCGCTGATCATTTTCGTCGGCATCGTGGCCGAGATTCCCGCCGCCATCGCCCAGTTCCTGGCCCAGGGCCGGTCGGGCGCGATTTCTACCCCGGTGATCCTGGGTGTGATCGTCATGGTCATCGCGGTGATCACCTTCGTCGTCTTCATGGAACGCGCCCTGCGCAAGATCCATATCCAGTATCCCCGCCGTCAGGTGGGCATGAAGGTCTATGACGGCGGCTCGTCGCATCTGCCGGTCAAGGTCAACCCTGCGGGCGTCATCCCGGCGATCTTCGCCTCGTCGATCCTGCTGTTGCCGACCACGATCAGCGCCTTCTCGGGGGCCTCGACCAACCCGGTCCTGTCGGTCATCACCGCCTATCTCGGCTATGGCCAGCCGCTGCACCTTGTCTTCCTGGCCATGCTGATCGTGTTCTTCAGCTACTTCTACACCGCGAACGTGTCGTTCAAGGTCGATGACGTGGCCGACAACCTGAAGAACCAGAACGGCTTCATCCCCGGCATCCGCCCCGGCAAGAAGACCGAGGAATATCTGGAATATGTGGTGAACCGCGTTCTCGTGCTGGGCTCGGCCTATCTGGCGGCGGTCTGCCTTCTGCCGGAACTCCTGATTTCGGAAATCGGCATCCCCTTCTATTTCGGCGGTACCTCGGTGCTGATCGTGGTCTCGGTCACGATGGACACGATCAACCAGGTCCAGTCGCATCTTCTGGCCCACCAGTATGAGGCGCTGATCGAGAAGTCGCAGCTTCGCGGCAAGAAGCGCACGGGCACCCGTGCCCCGGCTCGGCGCTGATCCCTGATGGCAGCGAACATCATTCTTCTGGGCCCGCCTGGCGCGGGCAAGGGCACCCAGGCGCAACGTCTGGTCGACAGCCGCGGCATGGTGCAGCTTTCGACCGGCGACATGCTGCGCGCGGCCAAGACCTCGGGCACCGAGATGGGCAAGCGCGTGGCCGAGATCATGGACAAGGGCCAGCTGGTGACGGACGAGATCGTCATCGGCCTGATCGAAGAAAAGCTGGCGGCCGGTGCGCCGGGCGGCTTCATCTTCGACGGTTTCCCGCGCACGCTGAAACAGGCCGATGCGCTGGGAGATCTGCTGTCGCGCATGGGGCAAAAGCTGGATGCGGTGATCGAGCTGGCGGTCGATGACGCCGCCCTTGTCGGCCGGATCGTCAAGCGGGCGGAAGAGGCCAAGGCGGCGGGTCAGCCCGTTCGCGCCGATGATACGCCCGAGGTCTTTGCCGACCGTCTGCGCGCCTATTACAAGCAGACCGCGCCGCTTCTGGGCTATTACTATGCCAAGGGTGGATTGATCCAGGTGGATGGCATGGCCCCGATGGACGATGTTGCCACGGCCATTGCGAAAGTTCTTGACAGAACCTGAATTGCTGATCCCGCGCCCTTGACGGGGCGCGGAAAAGCCCATAAAGCACGGCGTCCCGGCAGGGAATCGCCTGCGCCGGGGTTCCCATCAGCGGGAAGTCGCATCGGGTCCATGGCCCTGCTGCGGTTGTGAAAAAAGGCTCTGGCGCTACGGAGCCGCAACAGAAAAGGACATGCACGTGGCACGTATTGCCGGCGTCAACATCCCGACCCAGAAACGGGTTCCGATCTCTCTTCAGTATATCCACGGTATCGGCGCCAAAGTCGCCGAAGATATCTGTGAAGCCCTGAAAATCGACCGCGCCCGTCGCGTCAACCAGCTTTCGGATGCCGAAGTTCTGGCGATCCGCGAGTATATCGACGCGAATGTGACCGTCGAGGGCGACCTGCGTCGTGAAGTCTCGATGAACATCAAGCGGCTGATGGACCTGGGCTGCTATCGCGGCCTGCGTCATCGCAAGGGCCTTCCGGTCCGCGGCCAGCGCACCCACACCAATGCCCGCACCCGCAAGGGCCCGGCCAAGCCGATCGCCGGCAAGAAGAAGTAAGGGGAGCGCACAGATATGGCACGTGATCCGAAAGCCGCCGCGCGCACCAAGCGCAAGGAACGCAAGAACATCGCCGCTGGCGTGGCGCATGTGAACTCGTCGTTCAACAACACCAAGATCCTGATCTCGGACGTTCAGGGCAATGCCATCTCCTGGTCGTCGGCCGGGACCATGGGCTTCAAGGGTTCGCGCAAGTCGACCCCCTATGCCGCCCAGATGGCTGCCGAAGACGCCGGCCGCAAGGCGCAGGAACATGGCGTGAAGACGATCGAAGTGGAAGTCCAGGGCCCGGGTTCGGGCCGCGAATCGGCGCTGCGCGCGCTGGCCGCCGTGGGCTTCACCATCACCTCGATCCGCGACGTCACGCCGCTGGCCCATAACGGCTGCCGCCCGCCGAAGCGCCGCCGCGTCTGAGGCACGGAAAATACAACCGGGTCATGCCTTCCGCATGGCCCGGTTCTCGCATTTGGGAAGACCCTCGGGCGCCACGCTTCTTTCGGACATTGGAAGCGGCGGCAAGAATGGAGGCAAGTGAATGATCCACAAGAACTGGCAGGAACTTATCAAGCCGACCCAGCTTGTCGTGAAGCCGGGGGCCGATGCGTCGCGCGTCGCCACCGTCATCGCCGAGCCGCTGGAGCGGGGCTTCGGCCTGACGCTCGGCAACGCGCTGCGCCGCGTGCTTCTGTCCTCGCTGCAAGGCGCGGCGATCACCTCGGTGCAGATCGACAATGTGCTGCACGAGTTCTCCTCGGTGGCCGGTGTCCGTGAAGACGTCACCGACATCGTGCTGAACCTCAAGGGCGTGGCCCTGCGGATGGATGTCGAGGGGCCGAAGCGCCTGTCGATCTCGGCCAAGGGGCCGGGCGTCGTCACTGCGGCCGCCATCGCGGAAACCGCCGGCATCGAAGTGCTGAACAAGGACCATGTGATCTGCCACCTCGACGACGGGGCGGATGTGTTCATGGAACTGACCGTCAATACCGGCAAGGGCTATGTCTCGGCTGACAAGAACCGCCCGGAAGACGCCCCGATCGGCCTGATCCCGATCGACGCGATCTATTCGCCGGTCCGCAAGGTCAGCTACGAAGTGCAGCCCACCCGCGAGGGTCAGGTGCTGGACTATGACAAGCTGACGATGAAGGTCGAAACCGACGGCTCGCTGACCCCGGATGACGCCGTGGCCTATGCCGCGCGCATCCTTCAGGACCAGCTGTCGATCTTCGTCAACTTCGAGGAACCGGAATCGGCCAAGGCCGGCGAGATCGACTCGGGTCTCGAGTTCAACCCGCTTCTGCTGAAGAAGGTGGACGAGCTGGAACTGTCGGTCCGTTCGGCAAACTGCCTGAAGAACGACAACATCGTCTATATCGGCGATCTGATCCAGAAGACCGAAGCCGAGATGCTGCGCACCCCGAACTTCGGTCGCAAGTCGCTGAACGAGATCAAGGAAGTGCTCTCGGGCATGGGTCTGCACCTTGGCATGGATGTCGAGGATTGGCCGCCGGAGAATATCGAAGACCTCGCCAAGCGCTTCGAAGACCAGTTCTGAGAAATGGGTGCGCGCCAAGCGCACCCTGCCTGAAATGCCCGCGCAGGCGGGGACCAACTGGCGAAAGCCCAACGACGCGGCCCGCAACGCACGGGCCGCAACACAAAGCAAAACGAGACGTTAGGAGTTCAAAATGCGTCACGCCCGCGGCTATCGCCGCCTGAACCGCACCGCCGAGCACCGCAAGGCGCTCTGGGCCAACATGGCCGGCTCGCTGATCGAGCATGAGCAGATCAAGACGACTCTGCCCAAGGCCAAGGAACTGCGCCCCGTGGTGGAAAAGCTGATCACGCTTGCCAAGCGCGGCGATCTGCACGCCCGCCGCCAGGCGGCCGCCCAGCTCAAGCAGGACAAGCACGTTGCCCGCCTGTTTGAAATCCTCGGGCCGCGCTACCAGGACCGCCAGGGCGGTTACGTCCGCATCCTGAAGGCCGGTTTCCGCTATGGCGACATGGCCCCGATGGCGATCATCGAATTCGTCGACCGCGATCCTTCGGCCAAGGGCGCCGCGGATCTTGCCCGCCTCGAAGCCGAGGATGCCGCAGAGTAATCTGGGCGCCGCAAGGTCGGATCGATAAAGGGGGCTCGCCAGCAATGGCGGGCCCTCACCGTTCAAGCAGGTGACGCAGGGTCACCCGGAACTGTGAAATGGATTTCTCCTTGAAACCAGGGCGTGTCAGGGGACAATCAATCACAAGGAGAATCGCCGCGAGGCCTTCCACCTAGATGACACAGGTCAGACGCTTGTCCGAGCTTTACAGTGAATTGCAAAGTCTCGCGCCCGATGGCTATGCCGTCGGCCTGCACATCCGTTTTGCCACCCCGCTTGTCTATCACAGCCGCTACCCGGCGGATTGGGTCGAACATTACAACGCCCATTCCTATTATCTGCGTGATCCCCTGGTCTTCTGGGGCATCGGCACGACCGGCACCCGGCGCTGGAGCGAGATCCCGCTGCCCGATCCCTTCGGGCTGCTCAAGAAGGCGGCCGCCTACGGCATGAAATTCGGCGCGGTCTCGTCCTATGGTCCCATCACCTCGCGCTCTATGGCGGGGATATGCTCTTCGACGCGTGAATTCACCGATGCCGAAATGGGCGTACTGGCCGATATCACCGAACGCCTGCATATCGCGGCGAAACCACCGTCAGAGCTGACGAAAGCGCAGATCGAGGCGCTGCAATGCATTGCAAATGGGGACCGTCACTCTGCTGCCGCAGCGAAACTTGGGATTTCTGAAAGCGCCTTCAAGGCGCGGCTCAACTCGGCACGGATCCGGCTGGAAGCCCGGACCACCTCCGAAGCGGTAAGAAAGGCGCGCGAGTATCGTATGCTCTAGGCGCAACGGTTTCCCTCTGCCCGGTTTTCAACCCCAGAAGGAGACTAACCATGGAAGTCACTACCCTTTCTTTCGAGAACATCCACAACCACGGCGAACTGTTTGCGAACATGTTCCGCGCGCGGCACCGGGCGTTCATCGACAAGAACAAGTGGGATCTGCCCCAGGCCAACGGGATGGAGTTCGACCAGTACGACACTCCCGCCAGCCGCTGGGTTGCCGTGCATGAGGGCGGGCAGGTCCTGGCCGGCATCCGGCTGACCCCCACCACCCATCGCTGCGGCATCTATTCCTACATGATCCGCGACGCGCAACTGGGCCTCCTGGACACGATCCCGTCGAACCTGCTCTACACGCCCGCGCCGGTCGCCGACCATGTCTGGGAATCGAGCCGGGTCTTCGTGTCCGAAGCCGTGCCCGCCTCCATGCGTCTGCGGGTGCAGTTGCAGCTGCGGCAGGAGATGGTGAATTCGGCCCGCAAGCTGGGCGCGTCGATGGTTCTCGGGCTGATCCCCGATGCCACGCGGCGCATCGGGCGGCGGGTCGGGCTGGAATGTGAACCCGCCGGGCCGATCCTGAACTTCGACGGGCTTGATTGCGTCTGCGTGACGATCAGCATGGCGACCAAGCTGCACTAGGGTCGGTGCAGGTGGGGTCCAGGCCAGGGGTCTTCCATGCTGGGAAGACCCCGCCTCCGGCCCGGCGCATGGCGTTGCCGCCCGTTGCCGGTGGGTGCTTTTGCTTTCCGGGCCGCCGCAATATGGTTGCGGCATGGCCGACCTTTTCGATACGCCGCCCGACCCGGGCTCTGCCGCCCAGCGCGATCCCGCGCGCGAGGCGCAGCGTCCGCTGGCCGACCGGCTGCGCCCGCGCCACCTGTCCGAGGTGATCGGGCAAGAGGCGGTGCTCTCGGCCGAGGGACCGCTTGGCGCCATGCTTAAGGCGCATTCCCTGTCTTCGCTGATCCTCTGGGGCCCGCCCGGCGTGGGCAAGACCACGATCGCCCGGCTGCTGGCGGCCGAAACCGACCTTGCCTTCGTCCAGATCTCGGCGATCTTCACCGGCGTGCCCGATCTGAAGAAGGTGTTCGAGGCGGCCAAGGTCCGCCGCCAGACGGGGCAGGGGACGCTGTTGTTCGTGGATGAGATCCACCGCTTCAACAAGGCCCAGCAAGACAGTTTCCTCCCGCATATGGAGGATGGCACCATCCTTCTGGTCGGCGCCACGACCGAGAATCCCAGCTTCGAACTGAACGCCGCCGTTCTCAGCCGGGCGCAGGTCATCATCCTGCAACGCCTGTCGCTGGCCGATCTGGAACGCATGGCCCAGCGGGCCGAGAAGGAACTGGGCCGCGCCCTGCCGCTGAAAGGCGAGGCGCGCGAGGCGATGCTTGAGATGGCCGATGGCGATGGCCGCGCGCTGCTGAACCTGATCGAGCAGGTCGCCGCTTGGAAGGTCGATGCGTCCCTCGACCGCGACGCCCTGGCCAAACGCCTGATGCGGCGCGCGGCGCGTTACGACAAGGCGGGGGACGAGCATTACAACCTGATTTCGGCCCTGCACAAATCGGTGCGCGGCAGCGATCCGGATGCCGCGCTCTACTGGTTCGCCCGGATGCTGGAAGGCGGCGAGGACCCGCGCTTTCTCGCCCGGCGCTTCGTGCGCATGGCGGTCGAGGATATCGGCCTGGCCGATCCCGAGGCGCAGCAGGTCTGTCTGGCGGCCTGGCAGACCTATGAGCGGCTGGGCAGCCCCGAGGGCGAGCTGGCGCTGGCCAATGCGGTCGTCTATCTGGCGCTCGCCCCCAAGTCGAACGCGATCTATGTCGCCTACAAGGCGGCGCGGGCCTCGGCCAAGGAGACGGGCAGCCTGATGCCGCCCAAGCATATCCTGAACGCGCCGACGCGGCTGATGAAGGACGTGGGCTATGGCGCGGGCTATGCCTATGACCATGATGCCGAAGACGGGTTTTCCGGCCAGGACTATTTCCCCGAAGGCATGCGCCGCCCGGTCTGGTATGCCCCGCCCGAGCGCGGCTTCGAGCGCGAGTTGAAGAAGCGGGTCGAGTATTTCTCGAAATTGCGGATCAAGCGGCAGGGCGGCTGAGGGCGGAGCATTTTCGTCGAAAATTCGTGTTCCCCGCCAGACAGGCTTCTGTCATATCCCCGCCCATCTGGAGGTGCCCATGCTGGACGATCTCGACGACATCCACCCGCTCTTTCACGGCGCGCCGTCCTCGACCGAGTTCAAGAAGCTGCGCAAGCGCATCGTGCGCGAAACGCGCGAGGCGATCGAGACCTATGGCATGGCGCAGCGCGGCGATCGCTGGCTGGTCTGCCTGTCGGGCGGCAAGGACAGCTACACGCTTCTTGCGGCGCTGACCGAACTGAAATGGCGCGGCCTTCTGCCGGTCGATCTTCTGGCCTGCAACCTGGACCAGGGCCAGCCCGGCTTTCCGGCGACAGTCCTGCCCGAGTTTCTGACCCGCATGGGCGTGGAACACCGCATCGAGTATCAGGACACCTATTCCATCGTGACCTCGAAGATCGCGCCGGGCGGCACGATGTGCAGCCTCTGCTCGCGGCTGCGGCGCGGCAACCTGTATCGCATTGCGCGCGAGGAAGGCTGCTCGACCGTCGTTCTTGGCCATCACCGCGACGATATTCTGGAAACCTTCTTCATGAACCTCTTCCATGGCGGGCGGCTGGCGACCATGCCGCCGCGCCTGGTGAATGAAGAGGGAGATCTGTTCCTGGCCCGGCCGCTGGCCTTCGTGGCCGAGGCCGATTGCGACCGTTTCGCCCGGGCGATGAATTATCCGATCATCCCCTGCGACCTTTGCGGCAGCCAGGAAGGCCTGCAACGGGCGCAGGTGAAGAAGCTGCTGGATGACTGGGAGACGCGTAACCCCGGCCGCCGCCAGATCATGTTCCGCGCCTTGATGAACGCGCGCCCCTCGCATCTGGCAGATCCGGCCCTGTTCGATTTCGCGGCACTGGCCCTGGGCCAACCCGGCGCAATTGAGGAAAAGTCTAAGCAACTTCGCCTGCCGGATTAACAAAGCCAACACCGCTTGGGCCCTAGGTCTCGGGGGATGGGTCGCGCCGCGCGCGGCCGCGATCCCGCCGCGAAAGGTCCGCGCCATGTCCAGAACCACGCTTGCCGAAACCGCGCAAAGGGTTCAGCGGGCCATGGCCTGGATGCGCGCCCCCGAATTTCTGGTCTTCCTGCCGGCCATCACCCTGGCCGGTTTCTGGATCGGCGGGGAAAAGGTGCTGATCCTTCTGGCCGTCGGCCTGCCGCTTGTATTCGCGATCATCGGCCAGCCCCTGCGCGCAAGCCATATGGGCGAGGGTGAGGAAGGCTCTGCCGTCACCCGCGCCTTGGCGGCGATGGATGCGATCCTGCCCCATGCCTCCGAAACCGGGCGCAGCACCGCCTGCCTGGTGGTGCAGTTCGACGATCTGCAGGCCGTGCTGGAACGCCATGGCCGGTCGGCCCTGACCGAAGTGATCACCCGCGCCACCGACCGCATCCGCGGCGCGCTGCGGGTGGGCGATTGCGTGGTGAATCTGCAGGGCGGGACGGTGGCCGTCATGCTTGCGCCAGTGCGGCGGCTGGATCTGGAAACCATGGTGCAGATGGCGGCCCGCCTTCAGGAAGCGGTCACCGCACCGATCGCCCTGGGCGGGGCGCAGCTTTACGTCACCTGTTCAATCGGCTTCTGCATCGGCGGCCGTTCCCCCGAACCGACCGGGCGCTCGATGCTCGATGCCGCGCAGACCGCCTCGGACGAGGCGCTGCGCCACGGCCCGGCGGCGATCCGCGCCTTCTCGCCCGATATGGCGCAGAAACGGGCCGAGCGTGACGCGCTGCGTGACAGTCTGGAAGAGGCGCTGGACAAGGGCGACATCCGCCCGCATTTCCAGCCGCAGATTTCCACCGATACGGGCGAGATTTCGGGGTTCGAGGCGCTGGCGCGCTGGCACCATCCGGTGCGGGGCTGTCTGACCCCTTCGGAGTTTCTGCCCGCTGTCGAAGGCAGCGACCTGTCCGAACGACTGGGCGAGGTGATGCTGTTCCATGCGCTTTCGGCTCTGGTCGGCTGGGATCGCGAGGGGCTGGCCGTGCCCTCGGTCTCGGTCAATTTCTCCAGCGCCGAATTGCGCAACCCGCGCCTGCCCGAACGCATCAAATGGGAGCTGGACCGCTTTGAGCTGAAGCCCGAGCGGCTGACCATCGAGATCCTGGAAACCGTGGTCGCCAGCGCCGAAAACGACGTGGTCGTGTCGAATATCTCGCAGCTTGCCGCCATGGGCTGCGGCGTGGATCTTGATGATTTCGGCACCGGCCATGCCTCGATCGCCACGATCCGCCGCTTCGCCGTCCGCCGCCTCAAGATCGACCGCAGCTTCGTGACCCGTGTCGACACGGATCGCGACCAGCAGAAGATGGTTTCGGCCATCGTCTCGCTGGCCGAAAGGCTTGGCCTCGACACGCTGGCCGAAGGGGTGGAAACTGCGGCCGAACACGCGATGCTGTCGCAACTGGGCTGCGGCCATGTCCAGGGCTATGGCTTTGGCCGGCCCATGCCGCTGGATGTCGCGACCGACTGGGCCCGCCGCCATGCCAACCGGCAGGACCGCATCCCCCGCATCGGCGCCCGGCGCTGATCGAGGGTCGGCCTCTCTCTGCCGACACAGCGCTTTCTTTGGGTCATGACCCCGCCCGGACAGTGGCGTCCCAGGGTCGGCGGGCGATGTCCGGACTTTCTGCCGCCGGGTCAGACCGCACCCTCAAACCGCATCCGCTTGCCCCTGCAAAACGCCGCCCGCCGGACCGCGACGGGCCTTTCTTGGCCCGACGCGCCCCCGCCGGGCTCTGCGCTTTGCGGCCGCAGCGGGGGAATCCGCTTGACCTTTCCCGGTCCGTTCTGTTGAAGACCGCTGATCCTTTCCTATCCGCGGCGGTGGTCCTGATGGACGAGAACAACAACAAGAACCTGATCCTTGCCACAGTGCTCAGCTTTCTTGTCATCACGGTCTGGTTCATCCTCTTCCCTCCGCCGGAACCCCCCGCCCCCGATCTGACGCAGACCCCGGCCGAGGCGACCGCCGGTGCTGGCCAGACCACCGCGCCGCCCGCGGGCGAGACCGCCGTCGCCACGCAAGAAGTGGCCCCGGCGCCCGAGGCCGCCCGGCTGACCATCGACACGCCGGAACTGACCGGCTCGATCTCGATGCGCGGCGGCCGGCTGGACGACCTCTCGCTGAAATCCTATCACGAGACGCTTGACCCCAATTCCCCCGATGTCCGGGTCTTCACGCCGGTCGGCCAGGGCCAGGCCTATTACGCTCTGTTCGGCTGGGCGCCTTCGGGCAGCCTGACCGCCGAGGATGTGCCCGGCCCCAATACGGAATGGCAGATCGCCAAGGGCGCCACCCTGCGTCCCGATGCGCCGGTGACGCTGGCCTGGGACAATGGCAAGGGCCAGCGCTTCACCCGCGAGATCTCGGTCGATGACAAGTTCATGTTCACCGTCACCGACAAGGTCGAAAACACCGGCACCGGCGATGTGACCCTGCGCCCCTATGGCCTGATCGCCCGCCACGGCACGCCGTCGAACCTTCAGCACATCTTCGTCGTGCATGAGGGCGTTGTCGGCCGCGCCGATGGCAAGCTGACCGAGATCAAGTACAAGGACATCGCCGAACTCGACCCGATCGAGGGCGAGGGCCATCCGGGCGAAAAGGTGGAAGCTGCCACCGATGGCTGGATCGGCTTCACCGACCATTACTGGATGTCGATCCTGGTGCCGGAACAGGGCAAGCCCTATACCGAAGTGCTGAAGCATGTGCCGAATGGCGACATCTTCCAGACCGAGGTCCGCCATCCGACCGTGACCGTCGCCCCCGGCCAGTCTTCGGCCACCACGACCCGCGTCTTCGCGGGCGCCAAGGAATGGGAGACGATCCGCAGCTACCAGAATGACGCGGGCATCCCGGGCTTCATCGATTCGATCGACTGGGGCTGGTTCTACTTCCTGACCAAGCCGATCTTCTCGGTCCTGCACTGGCTGCACGGGCTGATCGGCAACATGGGTCTTGCGATCATCGCGCTGACCTTCGTGCTCAAGGTTCTGGTCCTGCCGCTGGCTTACAAGTCCTACGTCTCGATGGCGCGGATGAAAGAGCTGCAACCCGAGATGGAGGCGCTCAAGGAACGCGCGGGCGAGGACAAGCAGAAGCTCCAGCGCGAGATGATGCAGCTTTACAAGGACAAGAAGGTCAACCCCGCCGCGGGCTGCCTGCCGATCCTGATCCAGATCCCGATCTTCTTCTCGCTCTACAAGGTGATCTTCGTCACGCTGGAACTGCGCCAGGCGCCGTTCTTCGGCTGGCTCAAGGATCTGTCGCAGCCCGACCCGTCCTCGCTCTACAACCTGTTCGGCCTGCTGCCCTGGGATGCGCCCATGGCCGGCACGCTGCTGCACCTGATCTTCATCGGCGTGCTGCCGATCCTTCTGGGCATCACCATGTGGCTGCAGCAAAAGCTGAACCCGGCGCCCACCGATCCGGTTCAGGCCTCGATCTTCGCCTGGATGCCCTGGGTGTTCATGTTCATGCTGGGCGGCTTCGCCTCGGGTCTGGTTGTCTACTGGATCACCAACAACACGATCACCTTCGCCCAGCAGTACCTGATCATGCGCAGCCATGGCCACAAGCCGGACCTGTTCGGCAACATCAAGTCGGGCTTCAAGAAAAAGCCCGCCGCCGTCGCCGCCAACAGCGACAGCGCGCCCAAGGGCAAGGGCAAGTGACGGCGCGCGTCGCACATCTGGTGCGGCACCCGGTCAAGTCGGCCGGATATGAGATGCTGCCCGCCGCCCGCCTGACCGCGGGCGCGGCCTTCCCCTTCGACCGGCTCTGGGGCGTGGCCCATGCCGGCGCGCGGCTGCCTGATCCGCTGGCCTGGGCACCCAAGCTGCAATTCCTGCGCGGCTGGGGTTCGCCCGCGCTGATGGCGATTGCCTGCAGCTCTGACCCCGAGGCGGGCCGCATCACCCTGTCGCATCCCCAGCGCCCGACCGAGAGCTTCCGCCCCGATGACCCGGCGGATGCGGCGCGGCTGATCGACTGGCTGCGCCCGCTTTGGCCCGAGAACCGCCCAGATCCCGCCCGCGTCATCCGCGTGCCGGGCCAGGCGCTGACCGACCAGTCCGAACCGCTGGTCTCGATCAACTCCACCGCATCGCTGGCCGATCTGTCGGCGCGCATGGGCCTTGACCTGTCGCCCCACCGATTTCGCGGCAATATCTGGGTCGAGGGCTGGGCGCCGATGGCCGAACTGGGCCTGATCGGGCGCGAGATCACCATCGGCACGGCGCTTTTGCGGGTGGTGGAGCCGATCGGCCGCTGCCGCGCCACCGGGGCGAACCCGGTGACGGGCGCGCAGGATGCCGATACGATGGGCGCGCTTGAGGCGGCCTATGGCCATCAGGATTTTGGCGTCTTCGCCCGGGTGATCCGGTCGGGCGATGTGGCTTTGGGTGATGAGGTGACCGCATGAGCATGGCTTTCACCCTGGCGCCCGAGGCGGAAGAGGCCGAGCGCGAGGCCGGTCGGCTGCTGTTCGCGGGCCCGGTCGATTTCGTGAAAGGCGTCACCGCCATGGCGGCGCTGCCCCCGGCGGACCGGATCGAGATCTGTTTCGCGGGCCGGTCTAACGTGGGCAAATCCAGCCTGATCAACGCGCTGACCACCCGCAAGAACCTTGCCCGCAGCTCGAACACGCCGGGCCGCACGCAGGAGATCAACTATTTCGCGCTGGGCGATATGCGCTACATGGTCGACCTGCCGGGCTATGGCTATGCCGAGGCGCCTGTGGCCGTGGTGGCGAAATGGCAGGCGCTGCTGAAGCAATACCTGTCCGGGCGCGCCACGCTGCGCCGCGCCTTCGTGCTGATCGACACGCGCCATGGCGTGAAGGCGGTGGATGAAGAAATCCTGACGCTGCTCGACCGCTCGGCCGTCACCTTCCAGGTGGTGATGACCAAAGCCGACAAAGTCAACAAGGCGACGCGCGACGCCAATATCGCCCAGACCATCGAGGCGCTGAAAAAGCACCCCGCCGCCTTCCCCGAACTGGTCGTCACCTCGTCGGAAAAGGGCGAGGGGATCGAGACGCTGCGCGCGGTGATCGCCGCTTTGGTCTGAGAACCCGCCGGATCGGGGCTGGCATCGCGGCGCGACCTGCGGCAGATTGCCGCCAAGGAGCCGCCGATGCCACAGACCGCGCAGCACAATGTCAGCCCGCCCGCGCAATCTCCGCTTGCCCCGTTGCGCCATCCGAATTTCCGGCTGATCTGGACTGCGACCACCGTCTCGAACCTTGGCTCGCTGATCCAGGGGGTGGGGGCGTCGTGGAAAATGGCGGAACTGACCCCGTCCGAGGCGATGGTGGCGCTGGTTCAGGCCTCGACCACGCTGCCGATCATGGTGCTGGCCATCGCCGCCGGGGCGATCGCCGACAATTTCGACCGCCGCAAGGTGATGCTGGCCGCGCAATGCTTCATGCTTGCCGTCTCGGTCGCCCTGTCGCTGGCCGCCTGGTTCGACCTGCTGAACCCGATCAGCCTTCTGGCCTTCACCTTCTGCCTGGGGCTGGGCGGCGCGATGAACCTGCCCTCCTGGCAGGCCTCGATGCGCGATCTGGTGCCGCGCAACGACCTGCCCGCCGCGATCACGCTGAACTCGATGAGCTTCAACCTGATGCGTTCGGTCGGTCCGGCCCTGGGGGGGATCATCGTCGCCTCGCTGGGCGCGGCGGCGGCCTTCGGCCTGAACGCGGTCAGCTATCTTGCGGTGATCTATGCCCTGATCCGCTGGCGCCCGGCCCATGAAGAGCGCCTCTTGCCGGCCGAGGCGCTGGGTCCGGCGATCTGGGCCGGGCTGCGCTATGTCAGCCTATCACCCAACCTTGTCCGGGTCATGGCGCGCGCGCTGATGTTCGGCTTTGCCGCCGTGGCGGTGATGGCGCTTCTGCCGGTGATCACCCGCGACCAATTGGGCGGCGACGCCACGACCTTCGGCCTGACCCTGGGGGCGTTCGGTCTGGGCGCCCTGGGCGGCGCGCTGGTCAGCCCCACCGTTCGCCGCGCCTTGACGATCGAGAAGATCGTCGCGGGTGGCTGCCTGTGCTTTGCCGCCGGGACCGCGCTTCTGGGCCTGGCGACCAGCCTTCTTGCCGCCGTGCCGGGGTTGATGCTGTGCGGCGCGGCCTGGGTTCTGGTTCTGTCGCATTTCAACGTCTCGACCCAACTGGCCGCGCCGCGCTGGGTGGTGGGGCGGGCATTGGCCATTTACCAGACCATGGCCTTCGGCGGCATGGCGGTCGGTGCCTGGGTCTGGGGCTTCGTCTCTGAGCAGGCGTCAATCCCGACGGCGCTCTATGCGGCGGCCGCGATGCTTTTGATCACCGCGATTGTCGGGCTGGTTTTGCCGATGCCCAACCTCAACGACGTCAATCTTGACCCGGCCAACCGTTTCAACGCCCCGGCCCTGCGGCTGGACCTGCGGGCGCGGTCAGGCCCGATCATGATCATGGTCGACTGGGACATCCCGCCCGAGAACACCGAGGCCTTCCTGCGGCTGATGGCGTCACGCCGCAGTTTCCGCCGCCGCGATGGGGCGCGGCAATGGGTGCTGATGCGCGACCTGGAAAACCCCGACATCTGGGTCGAAAGCTATCATGTCGCGACCTGGACCGAATATCTGCGGCACAATCACCGCCGCACCGAGAATGACGCGGTGAACACGGATGAGTTGATGAAGCTGCATCGCGGCCCCGGTCGCCCGCATGTTCACCGCATGATCGAACGCCATGCCGTGCCGCTGCGCGATGACCTGCCGCCCCTGGACCCGCCCGCCGAGTGATCAGACGTGCTGGGCGCCGTTGACCTCGATCTCCGCGCCCGAGATGTAGCTCGACTGGTCCGAACACAGGAACCAGATCACATCCGCCACTTCGCGCGGCTGGCCCAGTCGCTGCAATGGCAGTTTCTCGACGATCTTGTCGGTGCCGGGCGACAGGATGGCTGTCTCCACCTCGCCCGGCGCGATGGCATTGACCCGCACCCCCAGGGGGCCGAAATCATGCGCCATCTCGCGCGTCAGCGCCGCCAGCGCCGCCTTGGACGTGGCATAGGCCGCGCCCGCGAAAGGATGCACGCGGCTGCCCGCGATCGAGGTGACGTTGACGACGCTGCCCTTCGCCGCCGCCAGTTCGTCCTTCAGCCCACGGGCAAGAATGACGCTTGAGAAGAAGTTGACATGAAAGACATGGCCCCAGGTCCGCAGGTCGGTTTCCAGCGTGTTCAGCCGCGCCCCGCCCGGCCCCTTTGGGCTGATGCCTGCATTGTTGACCAGCGCATGCAGCCGCCCCTGCACCTTCTCCTTGATCACCGAGATCGCTTCGATTGTGCGGTTCGGATCGGCAAGGTCGATCTGGATATGGTTCTCCTCGCCCCCCGGCCAGGGGCAGCGCGGATCGAAGGGCTGGCGCGAACAGGTCAGCACACGCCAGCCCTCGGCGGAAAAGCGTTTGACGGTGGCATGGCCGATCCCGCGCGACGCGCCGGTCAGGACTAGGGTCTTGGTCTCGCTCATCGCGCATCTCCGGCTTGGCGGGGCGCAGCCTAAACCGCGCCAAGCCGAAGGCAAGGCTTGGCAGGTGGGGGGAAAAGCCTTATGCGGCAAATACGTTCGGAGGACCCGATGAAGCAGCAGACCCTGACCATGCAGAACGCCCAGAACACCGCCAAGATGCTTTCCGAAGCCCTTCCCTATCTGCAACGCTTCTCGGGCGCGGTGGTGGTGGTCAAGTTCGGCGGTAATGCCATGGGCGACGATGCCGCCATGGCCGAATTCGCCCGCGACATCGTGCTGATGAAGCAGGTCGGCGTTCACCCGGTTGTGGTGCATGGCGGCGGCCCGATGATCAACGAGATGCTGGTCAAGTTGGGCATCAAGTCGGAATTCGTGCGCGGCAAGCGGGTGACCGACAAGGCCACCGTGGAAGTGGTCGAGATGATCCTGTCGGGCCTTGTCAACAAGCGCATCGTGCAGGCGATCATGGATGCGGGTGGCCGCGCCGTGGGCATTTCCGGCAAGGATGACGACCTGATGGTCTGCGAGGCCGACGACCCGGAACTGGGCTATGTCGGCCGCCCGATCGAGATGAACGTCCAGGTGCTGCGCGACCTTTACATGGCCGGGATCATCCCGGTCGTCGCCCCGGTCGCGACGGGGATGAAGGACAATGAGACCTTCAACGTCAATGGCGACACGGCGGCTGGCGCCATCGCCGGGGCCTTGCAGGCCGACCGCCTGCTGCTTTTGACCGATGTGCCGGGCGTCAAGAACGCGGCGGGCGAGGTGATGACCCAGCTTACCCCCGACGAGATCCGCGCCATGACCGAATCGGGCGTGATCTCGGGCGGCATGATCCCCAAGACCGAGACGGCGCTGGCCGCGATCGAGGCGGGCACCCGCGCCGTGACCATTCTGGATGGCCGTATTCCCAATGCCTGCCTGATCGAGCTGTTCACCGATCACGGCGCTGGCAGCCAGATCCGCACCACCGAGCCGCGGGTCAAGCCGCGCATCCGCCGCTAGCCCGCACGTCCTTGGTGGCGCTGGCCCAGATCGAAACCGCCCTTGCCGCGCATCATCTGGCGCTTCTGGGCGGCTTTGCCGTTGATCCGGGCGAAGAGGGTTTCCCGCCCGGCACGCGGACGCTGCTGCTGATCGGGCCGGGTGGCCCCGGCTATTGGTCGCATCTGAAGGCGCAGCCGGAATGTGACGGCGCGCCTGATCCGGTTGACCGCTGGTCGCGCCGGGTGATCGGGCGGCTGGCCTGCGATCTGGGCGCCAAGGCGCTGTTCCCCTTTGGCGGGCCGCCGCATCGGCCCTTCTTCGCCTGGGCGCTGCGCTCGGGCCGTTGCTGGCAAAGCCCGGTGCGGCTTTTGGTGCATGACCGGCAGGGGCTGTGGATCAGCTTTCGCGGCGCGCTGGCGCTGCGCGAGGCACTGGACCTGCCCACCGCGCCCAACCCGTGCGACAGCTGCGCGGCGAAGCCCTGCCTCAGTGCCTGCCCGCCCGGCGCGCTGGGGGCAGGGGGGTATGACCTGCCCGCCTGCCATGGCTTCCTTGACACGGCGGAGGGCGGCGATTGTCTGACCGGCGGTTGCCTTGTGCGCCGCGCTTGCCCGGTCTCGGCCTCCTATGCAAGGATGCCGGAACAATCTGCCTATCATATGGGGCTGTTCCATCGATGAAGCGTTTGATCCTGACTCGGCACGCGAAATCTTCCTGGGACGATCCGATGACCCCGGACCATGACCGCCCCCTGAATGACCGGGGCAAGGCCGCCGCCGCCGATCTGGGGCAATGGCTGGCAAGCCGGGGCTATATGCCCGAGGAAGTGCTGTGTTCCGACAGCTTGCGCACCCGCAAGACTTTTTCCGGCATCGCCCCGGCGCTGGTCGGCGCGCCGGTGCTGGAGCTGAAGCCCGCGCTGTATCATGCCGGGCCGGATGTGATGATGGCCGTGCTGCGCCATGCCAAGGCCGATACGGTGATGATGATCGGCCATAACCCGGGCATCGCCGAATTTGCCCATCGTCTGGTCTCGAAGACCCCGATGACCGGCGAATTCACCCGCTATCCCACGGGGGCGACGCTGGTGGTGGATTTCGCCATCGAAAGCTGGGCCGATGTCGGCTTTGGCCAGGGCGTGACGGTGGATTTCGTGGTCCCGCGCGAGATTGCGGCATGACCTGTCCCACGCAGGGACGGGGCCCCCGAATCAATGCTTTCAAGGGCTTGGCCTGGGCGAATTAACGTCTTGTTAACCTGCGCGCCTACCAGGCGCAGACCGAGGCGGTGTCATTGACCCAGCAGGCATCGTCGCGGCGCAGTTTGCCCAGAGGATCATGCGCATGCTGGGCCCCGGGCGTGCCGTTCCAATAGCCATCGGCCTCTCCCTTGCCGGTCACCAGCACATAGGCGAAGAACTGCCCGTCCAGCCCGGCGATAGTGAAAGAGCCGTCGGCATCCAGCGGCGTGAAGGTGCAGCGCCCGCCGATCAGCTTCTGGTCGCCGACGATCAGCAGACATTCTGCATCGCGCGGCACGTCAATCTCGGCCCGCGCCGCCGGGGCGAGGGCTGCGAGGGCCAGCGTGACAGCCAGCCCCCGCCGCAAGGTCAATGCCCGAGGATCTGCGACAGGAACAGCTTGGTCCGTTCGCTTTGCGGGTTCGAGAAGAACTCTTTCGGCGCGTTCTGTTCGACGATCTGGCCCTGATCCATGAAGATCACCCGGTTCGCCACCGCCTGGGCAAAGCCCATTTCATGGGTGACGCAAAGCATGGTCATGCCTTCCTCGGCCAGCTCGATCATCGTGTCGAGCACTTCCTTGATCATCTCGGGGTCAAGGGCCGATGTCGGCTCGTCGAACAGCATGATCCGCGGCTTCATGCACAGGGACCGCGCGATGGCGACGCGCTGCTGCTGGCCGCCCGACAATTGGCCCGGGTATTTGTTGGCCTGTTCCGGGATCTTGACCTTGCGAAGGAAATGCATGGCCGTTTCCTCGGCTTCCTTCTTCGGCACCTTGCGCACCCAGATCGGCGCGAGGGTGCAGTTTTCCAGAATCGTCAGATGCGGGAACAGGTTGAAGTGCTGGAACACCATCCCGACTTCCGAGCGGACCTTGTCGATGTTCTTGATGTCATTGGTCAGTTCCGTGCCATCGACGATGATCTGGCCCTGCTGGTGTTCCTCCAGCCGGTTGATGCAGCGGATCAGCGTCGATTTGCCCGAGCCCGAGGGGCCGCAGATGACGATGCGTTCGCCGCGCATGACGGTCATGTTGATGTCGCGCAGAACGTGGAACGTGCCATACCACTTGTTCATGCCCGTGATCTGGATCGCGACCTCGTCCGAGACCTGCATTTTTGCTGCTTCTGCCATGATTAATCCCTAGCGATGGTCGGTCTTCAGCTTGCGCTCGAGATACATCGAGTAGCGCGACATGCTGAAGCAGATGATGAAGAAGATGGCGCCGACGAAGATATAGGGCTCCCAGTAGATGCCCTTCCAGTTGATATCGGCGCGAACGATCTGGGTGATGCCTTTCAGCGGGTCCATCAGGCCGACAAAGGCCACGAGCGTGGTGTCCTTGAACAGGCCGATGAAGGTGGAGACGATCGAGGGGATACTGATCTTCAGCGCCTGCGGCAGGATGATCAGCCGCTGCGCCCGCCAGTAATCCAGCCCTAGCGCATCCGCCGCCTCGTACTGCCCGCGCGGCAGGGCCGCGAGGCCGCCGCGGATCACCTCGGCCAGATAGGCGGCGGCGAACAGCGTGACCAGGATGATGACGCGCAGGATGATGTCGAAATTCGTTCCCGGCGGCAGGAAGTACTGCAGCAAGAGCGAGGCGGTGAACAGCAGCGTGATCAGCGGCACGCCGCGGATGAACTCGATGAAGCCGACGCAGAGCGTCTTGACGATCAGCATGTCCGACTGACGGCCAAGCGCCAGCAGGATGCCGATCGGCAGGGAGAAGGTGATCGCGGTGACGCCGATGATGACAGACAGAAGAAGCCCGCCGAACTGGTCCGAGGCGACGGCAGTCAGGCCCCAGGGCAGCATGCGGCCCACGGCACCCATCACCGGACCGGCGACGAACAGCCACCACAGCACGGCGGCGACCACGCCAAGGCCGACCGCGACGGCGGGGCCTGTGGCGCCGGACAGGGCCCGGAACACCAGCGCGCCGATCACGAAGCCCAGGATGGCGCTGATCGGTGTCCAGATCGGGCCGCCCCACAGCAGCCAGAAGCACAGGGCGGGGAACAGGGCGGTGAACCACAGCAATTTGCCCGGCAGCACCTGCGACAGCGCCAGAAGCCCCACGACCAGCGCAACCGCCAACAAGAAGGGCACGGCGGGCGCCTGGGCAAGCCAGAGCGTGACCAGAACATAGACCAGCACGCCCAGCAGGATGTTGCGCAGCTTGGTCTTCTGCCCGGCGAACAGCACCGGGGCCAGCGCCGCGAACAGCAGGCCGAGCGTCAGGACCGGCCGCCACCACAAAGCGGGCGGGTAGAAGCCGAAGATCCACTGGTACCAGCGCTGATGCACCACCGCCCAGCAGGCGCCCGTGGCGCCCGGCCCGGCGTTTTCAGCCACGATGGCGCGGCATTCCGACAGGGAATTGGCGTTCCAGACCGAATTCAACCACCAGGGCAGGGCCGAGGCGACCAGGTAATAGATCACCCAGAGGCCAACCAAGGTCAGGATGGTGTTGAGCCAGGTCGAGAACAGGTTTTCGCGCAACCATTTCAGCGCCCCGGAATCCCCCGATGGCGGGGCGATCGGCGGCAGCATGGTGTCGCGCACGAAGGTGACGGTCTGGGCGTGTGTATCGCTCATCTCAACGCGCCTTCAGCTGAACGGACTTGTTGTAGAAGTTCATCACCGAGGAGATCAGCAGGCTGATCGTCAGGTAGATGAGCATCATCAGCAGCATGCATTCCAGCTCGCGTCCGGTCTGGTTCAGCGTGATGCCGCCCAGCGTGCCGCGCAGGTCAAGATAGCTGACCGCGATGCCCAGCGAGGTGTTCTTGGTCAGGTTCAGATACTGGCTGATCAGCGGCGGGATGATGACCCGCAGCGCCTGCGGCAGGATCACCAGGTTCATCGTGCGGCCCGGACGCAGGCCCAGGGCATAGGAGGCCTCGGTCTGGCCGCGGCTGATGGCCAGGATGCCCGCGCGGACGATCTCGGCGATGAAGGCGGCAGTGTAAAGCGAAAGGGCGATCAGAAGGGCGGTGAAACTGTGCGCGACCAGGATGCCGCCCGCGAAGTTGAAGCCCTTGAGAACGGGAATTTCCCAGTGCAGGCCTAGGGCGACCGACAGAAGGCTGACCGGCAGGACCAGGACCGCGAGCGATTTCCACCAGGTCGTGGGGCGCAGACCCGTCGATTCCTGTTTTGCGGTGGCATCGGCCTTGATCCGGCGCCAGGTCCAGATCGACCCGCCGATCACCAGAACATAGGCGAGGAAGGTCAGGTTCAAGCTGACCGGCCCCAGATCGACCGTTCCCAACCCGCGCACGAACAAGGGCGAGGGCACATTGGTGCCGCGATTGGTCACGGCCACGGTGTCGAACAGGATCATCGAGGCGGCGGGGGCCTCGCCCGCGGCGGCCATTTCGTCGGTCACCCGGAAATCGCGCGGCTGCGGCGTGGTCTCGGACAGGATGACATAGGAGAGAAGGATCCACAGCAGCAGGGGCACGTTGCGGAACATCTCGACATAGACCGTCATGATGCGGCTGACGAGCCAGTTGTTCGACAGGCGCAGGATGCCGACGAAGACGCCGATGACGGTGGCGAGGATGCAGCCCAGGATCGCCACGACCAGCGTGTTGATCAGCCCGACCAGCAGGGCGCGGAAATGGGTGCTGTCATTGGTATAGGGGATAAGCTGCTGGCCGATGTCATAGCCGGCGCGCTGCCACAGGAAGCCGAAGTTGAACTCTTTTCCCCGTGCCGCAAGATTCTGGGCGGTGTTGTTCAGCAGCCAGGCGATGAACAACCCGAACAGGATCAGGACGAAGACCTGAATGGTGATCGCCCGGTAGCGGGTATCGTAAATAAGCATCGAGAGCCGAAAGGTGTCTTTCGGCACATCAGCGGCCAAGGCCATGTGCATTCCCCTGTCATCTGCGCGTCTTTGTTTTGGTTTCGCGCTGGTCGTCTTGTTGGATGCCGGGTTTCCCGGTCATCGATCCGCAGCCCTTCGGTCCGCGGGACGGAAAAGGGGGCGCCCGTTGAGGCGCCCCCGTCAGTCGATCAGCGGAAGGGCGGGGCGTATTGCAGGCCGCCCTGGGTCCACAGCGCGTTCAGGCCGCGCGCCAGGTTGATCGTGGTGCCTTCGCCGATATTGGCCGAGAAGACCTCGCCATAGTTGCCGACGGCGGCGATGGCGTTCTTGAAGGCCTCGTTCGGCAGGCCGATCTTGGCGCCCATGTCGCCCGAGACGCCGAGCAGACGCTTCACTTCCTCATCGGTCGAGGAAGCGGCGACTTCGGCGACATTGGCCTTGGTCACGCCCTTCTCTTCGGCGATCAGGAGCGCATAGTAGGTCCAGCGGACCACGTCGCCCCAGTTGTTGTCACCATGGCGGACGACCGGGCCGAGCGGCTCTTTCGAGATGATTTCCGGCAGGATGACGTGGTTGTCGGCATCCGGCATGGTCGCGCGGCTGGCGGCCAGGCCCGAGGCGTCGGTGGTGTAGGCGTCGCAGGCGCCGGCCAGATACTGGCGCTGGGCTTCCGAGTCATCGGCCACGGTGACGGGCTGGTAGCTGATGTTGTTCTGCTTGAAGAAGTCGGCCAGGTTCAGCTCGGTCGTGGTGCCGGTCTGGATGCAGACGGTGGCGCCGTCGAGTTCCTTGGCCGAGGAAACGCCGAGGTCCTTCTTCACCATGAAGCCCTGGCCGTCATAGTAGTTCACGGCCACGAAATCGAGCGCCAGCTCGGTATCGCGCGAGAAGGTCCAGGTCGAGTTGCGGATCAGGACGTCCACTTCGCCCGATTGCAGCGCGGTGAAACGGGTCTCGCCGGTGGTCGGCACGAATTTCACCTTGGTCGGGTCGCCGAAGATGGCGGCGGCAAGGGCACGGCAGAGGTCGACGTCAAAGCCGGTCCAGTTGCCGTTCGCATCGGGCGTGCCGAAGCCGGTCAGGCCGGTGTTCGAGCCGCAGATCAGCTCGCCCCGGGCTTTCACGTCGTCCAGCGTGCCGGCCGAGACGGCACCCGCAAGCAGCGTGGTGGCCGCGAGGGCGCCGAGGAATGCGGATTTTTTCATTCTTACCTCTTCCTGAGTTTTCCGCCGCGACTTGGCCGCCCGGCGGTGTTGGTTTTGCCTGCCCAAAGGCAGGGGTGGTCGGAAAGTTCTCCTCTCCCACTAGGGGGCAGTCTCCGCGAAAGCGCTTTGGGTGGTCAAGAGCGGATAGGGGCAAGAAGGGAAAACGCCCGATTTAGCAGCAAAGTCCGCAAATTGGGCAGGTTTGACGAAAGCCCTGTTTCACACGGCGGTGAAGGCACGCAAGATTGTTACCGGCACAATGCCCAGAATCGGTGCGCCTCAAGGAAGGCAAGCCTGCGCCGAGCGGTGGTTTCGGCGGCTTCTTCATCCTCGCCCCAAAGCTCGGCCTGCCAGTCCTCATCGATTCGCGAGGCGGCCCAGGCGGCCTTTGCCTCCAGCCTGTCATGCAGCACGGCAAGGGCCAGGACCAGCGAGCCGGATATGGCGACAAGGTCATGAAAAGCCGCAAGTTCAAAGTCGGACAGGGCGTCAACCCTTGCCTCCAGCCGGGCGAGGCTGGCGGCGGGCTGGGCGACCGGCTGGACGCCCTTCGTCACCACCAGAGGCGCGCCGAATTCGGCTGCCGCCCAGTCGATCAGCGGGTCCCAGGCGGCCGCTTCGCGGGCGACCAGCGCCTCGGGCGCCTCGGCACGGTAGCACAGCAGGTCCGACCCGCCATAGGCCACGATCAGCGCCTGCACATCGGCGCGTTGCGGGCCGATCTTGTCGATCGCCGAATGCGCCGCGCGGGCGACGGGCATGGTTTCCGGCCGGATCGCGCCGTCCTGCGCGTCCCATTCGGCCGCGACGGCCTGGGCCATCGCCAGCGTCGGCAGGATGAGTGGCGCTTTGGCCGGGGTTTTCACCGCCCGCCCGTCCAGCCGGACGGTGAAGCCGCCTTCCACCGCCTCGGCCGTCGCCATCTTCCAGAACCGTTTCGCCGTCCAGCCGCTCATGACCTTGCCTTACTTGAACACTTCGAACGGATCGGCGGGAACATCGTCTTCCTTCCAGTCCAGCGCCTTCCAGGTCCGCTGCATATGTTCGGGCAAGGGTGCGGTGAAGGTCATCACCTTCTTCAGGATCGGATGTTCGATCGCAATCGAGCGCGCATGGAGATGCAGCTTCTTCGACAGGTCGCCGCCGATCCCGGCGCCCCAGCCATCGCCCTGATTGTCGGCCTCGCCACCGCCATATTTGCCATCGCCCAGGATCGGATGGCCGATTTCGGCCATATGGGCGCGGAGCTGGTGGGTGCGGCCCGTCACCGGTTCAAGCGCCATCCACGACAGGCGGCTGCCCAGGAACCAGAGGGTGAAATAATCGGTCTGCGCCCGTTTGGCGTCGGGGTGGTCCTTGGCCTTGGCGGGATGGATGCAGACCATCTTCTCGCCCTCGCCGCCGCGCCCCCGGCCTGCGGCTTTCTCAAGAAAGAACTTGATCGAGCCCTTGCGCGGATGCGGCACACCCGCGACGACCGCCCAATAGATCTTGCGCGCCGCGCGGTGGCGCAGGCTTTCCGACAGGGCGCGGGCCACCCGGTCGGTGCGGGCCAAGAGCAGGATGCCCGAAGTGTCCTTGTCCAGCCGGTGCACCAGCTTGGGCCGGTCCTTGTAGCCGAATTTCAGCGCCTCGGTCAGCCCGTCGACATGGCGCTCGCCCAGGCCCGATCCGCCCTGCGAAGGCAGGCCGGGCGGCTTGTTCAGGACGATCATATGCTCGTCCTTCCACAGGACGGCCGCCTGGATCATCTTGGCATCCGCCGCGCTGACGCCTTCGACCCGGGGGCGTTCGGGCGCTTCGGCATCGGGCAGGGGGGGCACGCGCACGGTCTGGCCGGGGGCCACGCGGTCGCTGGCCTTGGCGCGGCCGCCTTCGACGCGCAACTGGCCGGTGCGGCACATCTTTTCGACGGCCCCCTGGGTGATCTGCGGGAAGCGGCGTTTCAGCCAGCGGTCAAGCCGCTGTTCGCCCTCATCCTCGGTGATGGTCAGAAGCTGGACGCCGCTCATGCGAAGACCCCGCGAAACAGGTGAAGTGCTGCGACGATGGCCGCAAGGGAAAGGACGAAAGAGCCCGCGACATAGGCGGCGGCAAGAAGCGTCTGGCCGCGTTCCCACAGCGTGATCGCATCCAGCGAGAAGGCCGAGAAGGTGGTGAAGCCGCCCAGGATGCCGGTCATCAGGAAGGGGGCAAGGCGGGTGGCATCCTTATGGGCCAGAACGACGACCAGAAGGCCCATGAGAAAGGAGCCGACGACATTCACCGTCAGCGTGGCCCAGGGAAAACCCGTGCCCAGCCACCGGCCCAGGCCGATGTTTACCAGATAGCGCGACGAAGCGCCGATGGCGCCGCCGGCGGCGACCTGGAGAAGAGTGGGAAGGCTCAGGGACATGTCCGTCTCTTGGCGCGCGGGGAAGGGGGAGTCAACCGGCGGGCTTGTCATCGCAGGCGCGATGCGGCGGCTGCCGGGTCAGGTCATGCGCCGGATCGGCCCCCGGCACCGGATCATAGCCATGGCCGCCCCAGGGGTGGCAGCGGCAGAGACGATGCGCGGCCAGATATCCGCCCTTCAGCCCGCCATGGCGTTCCAGCGCCTCCATCGCATAGGCCGAACACGTCGGCTGAAAACGGCAGCCATGGCCGACCCAGGGGCTGAGGAACAGCCGATAGGCCCGCACCGGCAGCGCGACGATTTGTGCCAGCGGTGTCATTTGCGCAGGCCTTTCGCCGGGGAATGGACCGAGTGCAGCGCCTCTGCGATGTCGCGCAGCAGATCGGCGAAGGGGCGGGCGATGGTGGCCTCGGGCCGCGCGACCAGAACATAATCCCAGCCTGGCCTTGCCGCCTGCGCCAGAACCTCGCGCGCCGCCGCCCGCAAACGCCGCTTGGCGCGGTTGCGCGCCACGGCATTGCCGATCTTCTTCGACGCGGTGAACCCCACCCGCACCAGCGCCGTTTCATCCCGGCGGTCGCGCGCCTGCACCAGGCAGGAGGCCGTGCCCTGACGCCGCGCCGATGCGGCCTTCAGGAAATCGGGGCGATTCTGCAGGGTTTCCAGCACCACTGGCCCGGCAGGCGCCGGACAAACGGAAACCGCCGGGGGCGCGTCGGGCGCTTCGGCGATGTGCCTGTCACCCTGTGCCACCGGCGGCGTCACGCGCAACTCCTTCCCCCGCAGGGGAAAAGAGATCAGGCCGACAGGACCTTGCGGCCCTTGGCGCGGCGCGCGGCCAGCACCAGACGGCCGCCCTTGGTGGCCATGCGGGCGCGGAACCCGTGGCGACGCTTGCGGACCAGGTTCGAAGGTTGGTAGGTGCGCTTCATCGCGGCTCTCCATCGGATCGGGGCCCGAACCCTGCGAAGGATTCGAAGGCTACGGAACTTGAAGCCCGCCCTTTAGGGGCAAGGCGGGGAAGTGTCAACGCATCTGGCGGGGAATGGGGCGAAGAAATCGCGCTGCCGTCGCAGGATAGCGCCCGGCGGTCAATCCGGCGTGACCATGGCCCCGCGCGGTGTAAGCTTTCCCACGCTTTGCGCGTAAGGATTGCATCTGCCCTTTCACCCGGAACCGCCCATGCTGCGCCGCCTGCCCATCCTGTTGATCTTTCTGGCCGCGGCGCTGGGCGCGTTCTTCCTGCGCGACCATCTGTCCTTTGCCGCACTGTCCCGGCATCGCGAGGCGCTTTTGGCCTTTCGCGACGCGCATCCGCTGGCCGCACCCCTGGCTTTCGTCGCCACCTATGCCGCCCTTGTCGCCCTGTCGCTGCCCGGCGCGCTGGTGGCAACGCTGACCGGCGGCTTCCTGTTCGGCCTGTTTCCCGGCACGCTGTACAACGTCACCGCCGCGACAATCGGGGCGGTGATCGTCTTCCTGGCCGCCCGCGCCGGATTCGGGGCCGATCTGGCGCGCCGGGCCGAGGAAAAGGGCGGCAAGCCCGCAAGGCTGATGCAGGGGCTGCGCGAGAATGAATGGTCTTTCCTGTTCCTGATGCGCCTTGTCCCCGCCGTGCCCTTCTTTCTGGCGAATCTCGCCGCCGCCGCCACCGGCGCCAGGCTGGACCGTTTCGTGATCTCGACCTTCCTGGGCATCATTCCCGGCGCGCTGGTCTATACCTCGGTCGGTGCGGGCCTGTCCGGGGTCTTCGCCCGGGGCGAAAGCCCCGATCTGGGCGTGATCTTCTCGCCCCCCGTGCTTCTGCCGCTTCTGGGCCTTGCCGCCCTGTCTGCGCTGCCGATCCTATTGAAAACCTTTCGCAAGCGAGGCCCCGCATGACCCGGATCGACACGGATATCTGCGTCATCGGCGCGGGCTCGGGCGGGTTGTCGGTCGCGGCGGGGGCGGTGCAGATGGGCGCCCGGGTGGTGCTGGTCGAGGCGGGCGAGATGGGCGGCGATTGCCTGAATGCGGGCTGCGTGCCGTCAAAGGCGCTGATCGCCGCCGCCGCTGCCGCACAGGCGCAGAGGCGCGGCTTTCGCGGCGTCGCGGCGGTGGAACCGCAGATCGACTTTGCCGCGGTGAAGGGCCATGTGGCGGATGTCATCGCCGAAATCGCGCCCTTCGACAGTCAGGAACGGTTTGAGGGGCTGGGCTGCACCGTGATCCGCGCCTTCGCGCGCTTCACCGCGCCAGATACGGTGCAGGCGGGCGACGCCACGATCCGCGCCCGCCGCTTCGTCATCGCCACCGGCAGCCGCCCCTTCGTGCCGCCGATCCCGGGCGTAGAAACCGTGCCCTATCTGACCAACGAGACCATCTTCGCCCTGCGCGAAAGGCCCGACCACCTGCTGGTCATCGGCGGCGGACCCATCGGGATCGAGATGGCCCAGGCCCATCGCCGCCTTGGTTGCGCCGTCACCGTGATCGAGGGCGACCGCGCGCTGGGCCGGGAAGACCCGGAAATGGCCGCGCCCGTTCTGGCCGCCCTGCGCGACGAGGGGGTTGTGATCCGCGAGGGCCAGGGCGTGGTGAAACTGTCCGGCAGCGAAGGCGCGGTTACGGTGACTCTGGCCGATGGCAGCAGCATCGGCGGCAGCCATGTCCTGATGGCGGTGGGCCGCCGGGTCGCGCTGGACGGCATGGGGCTTGAGACCGCGAGGATCGCCTTCGATCGCAAGGGGGTGACGGTCGATGACCGCCTGCGGTCGACCACCAACCGCCGGGTCTATGCCGTGGGCGATGCGGCGGGGGGGCTGCAATTCACCCATGTCGCGGGCTATCACGCGGGCATCGTGGTGCGGCAGGCGGTGCTGGGCCTGCCCGCAAGGGCGTGCGCCGACCATATCCCCCGCGCCACCTACAGCGACCCCGAACTGGCCCAGATCGGCCTGACCGAGGCCGAGGCGCGGGCCGCCCATGGCGACGGCCTGACCGTGATCCGCCTGGACCTGTCGCAGAACGACCGTGCCGTGGCGCAGGGCCGCAAGGCGGGCCTTCTGAAGCTGATGGTGGTCAGGGGCCGCCCGGTCGGCGTGTCGATCACCGGCCCCCAGGCGGGCGAGCTGATCGGGTTCTGGGCGCTGCCGATCACGAAAGGCCTGAAACTTTCTGCAATAACCGGCCTTGTCCTGCCCTATCCGACCCTGTCCGAGCTTTCGAAACGTGCGGCAGGTGCCTATTTTTCCCCGCAGCTCTTTGGTAATCCATGGGTGAAGCGGGTGGTCCGCCTGGTGCAGCGCCTGCTGCCCTGAAGGGCCGCCCGGCAGGCAGGGCAGGGCGTCGGTGCAGGAACAGGTGCAGCAAGCGGGCTCGGGGTCTTTCTTCAGGACGCTCTCGGGGCGCTTCCTTCTGCTGACCCTTGTCTTCGTCATGCTGGCCGAAGTTCTGATCTTCGTGCCCTCGATCGCGCGCTTCCGCGCCGATTTCCTGCTGGAAAAGCTGAAGCAGGCGCAGATCGCCGCCCTGGTGCAGCTTGCCTCGGACGAGATGATCAGCCCCGAGCTGGAGGCCGAGCTTCTGCGCAATGCAGAGGTGTTCAACGTCGTGCTGCGGCGCGATGAAGTGCGCCAGCTTGTGCTGTCTTCGCCGGTGCCCAAGCCGATCGAGGATGACTTCGACCTGCGCACCGCCGGGCCCTGGGCGCTGATCAAGGATGCGATCAGGGTGATGATCACGCCCGAGGACCGCATCATCCGCGTGATCGGCAATCCGGTGCAGGAAGGCGGCCAGCTGATCGAAGTCACCCTCTCGACCAAGCCGCTGCGCAAGGCGATGCTGGTCTATGCCGGCCGCATCCTGGGGATTTCGGTGCTGATCTCGGCGGTGACGGCGGTGCTTCTGTTCCTCGCCGTGCAGCGGCTGATGGTGGGGCCGATCCGCCGTGTCGTGCGCCATATGCAGCTTTACGCCGAAGCGCCCGAGGATGCCCGCCGGGTGATCGCGCCCAATACGCGGGTGGTGGAGCTGCGTCAGGCCGAAGAGGCGCTGGCCAGTATGCAGACCCAGTTGACCGGGGCGCTGAAACAGAAGGAAAGGCTGGCGCAGCTTGGCGGCGCGGTGGCGCGGATCAGCCATGACCTACGCAACATCCTGACCTCGGCCCAGCTTTTCGCCGACCGGATCGAAGGCTCGGCCGACCCGGCGGTGGCCAAGGCGGCGCCGAAGCTGCTGGGCTCGATCACGCGGGCGGTGAACCTGTGCGAGGCGACGCTGGCCTTCGGCAAGGCCGAAGAGCCGCCGCCGCGCTTGACACGCTTTGCCTTTGCCGATCTGGCCGGCGAGGTGGCCGAGGCCGAGGGGCTGGCGGGCGAGGGGCCGGTGACCTGCCTGATCGATTGCACACCGGGCCTGACCATCTGGGCCGATCGCGAGCAGCTGTTCCGGGTCCTGTCGAACCTGATCCGCAACGCCCGCCAGGCGATCGAGGCCACCGGCGCGCCGGGCACGATCGAGATCGGCGCGGGCGAGGATGCCGCCGAATGGTGGATCCGGGTCGGCGATACCGGGCCGGGCCTGCCCGTCAAGGCGCGCGAGCATCTGTTCGCCGCTTTCCAGGGTGGCGCGCGCAAGGGTGGCACCGGGCTTGGGCTGGCCATCGCGGCGGAACTGGTGCGCGGCCATGGCGGGCGGCTTGACCTGGTGCGCAGCGACAGCGACGGCACCGAATTCGCCATCCACCTGCCGCGCGGCGGTCTGGCCGAAGCGGGATGACGCAAAACCGGGGCGGCGAAAATTCCCTGCACAAGACCCGACGATTGCCCTTGCAAACCCCCGGCACCCCCGCTACATCGCCCCCCACGACGGACCCGTAGCTCAGCTGGATAGAGCATCAGACTACGAATCTGAGGGTCGGGCGTTCGAATCGCTCCGGGTCCGCCATATCCCCTCAAATCTGTGCCAGGTCGCCTGATCTGTCCCCGCTTGCCGCAGGCGGGTCCGGGCCTTCATCCGGGGTCGCTGTGCGTTGCTTGGGTATGGCGGAATCGGCCCCGACTCGCGGCCCTTTGATCGCCGCGCGGCGCGGGGGCGGCCCGACATGGTCTGGGGGGCAGCGTTTTGCCTTGCGGCGACCGGCAGGGAAATTTCCTTCCGCTTTCCCGACCGTCTTTGGAATGGGCAAGCCGGGCCGGACCTGCCAAATTCACGACAACATTAATCGTTTATTGGGGTGCCCCATGTCCTTCCGCATCGCCGGATTCTCCGGCAGTTTCAGCAAGCCCTCGCGCACCCGCGCCCTGGTCGATCTGGCCCTGAGCCGCGCCGCGCAGCGCTTTGGCGCGACGGTGGCAAGCCATGACCTGTCGGACCTTCAGCCCCAGCTTGGCGCCGCGAACCGGCTTGAGGATCTGCATGGGCTGCCGCGGTCGGTCGTCGCCTCGATCCTGTCGGCCGATGCGCTGGTCGTGGGCAGCCCGGTCTACAAGGGCAGCTATGGCGGGTTGTTCAAGCATCTTTTCGACCTGATCGATCCCGCCGCCTTGGCCGGCAAGCCGGTGCTTCTGGTGGCCACGGGCGGCGGCGCGCGGCACGCGCTGGTGATCGAGCACCAGTTGCGCCCGCTGTTCGGTTTTTTCGAAGCGGCGGTGCTGCCGACCGGGATCTATGCCTCGGCCGCCGATTTCGCGGGCGAGACCCCGGTGGCCGTGCCGCTGCTGGACCGGCTGGACCGCGCGGTTGACCAGCTTGCCCCCTGGCTGGCGCGATCCCGGGCCGCGCCGGTCGCCTGATCAGGTCAGCGCACGCAGGGCCGTTTCGGCCTCGGCCAGCAGCCGGTCTGTGTCGCGCAGGATCCGCTCCCGCGCCGCACCGGCCTGGCCCTGGCGGATTTCACCCTCGGCCCGGCTGTAATGCGCGCGCAGCCGTTCCGCGCCGATCACCGCCGCGCCGCCCGCCGCCTCATGGCACAGATGCTCCAGCCCGCCGGATGCGGCTGCCGCCTGAAGGGCAAGGCTGGCGAGCCGGTGCATGTCGGCCAGGCAGTCCTGCGCGATGCGCTGAAAGGCCGCCGCGCCAAGGGTCGCCCGCATGTCGTCGATCCGCGCCAGATCCAGGGTGGCTGACACAGCCATCGCCGCCGTGACACTGTCGCCGCGCAGCACCTGCGCCAGCGCGCCGGATGAGATCGGCTTGACCAGAACATCATCCATGCCCGCCGCCCGAAAGCGCTCCAGATCGGCGGGCAGGGAATGCGCCGTCACCGCCACGATCCGCGCCTGCCGCGAGGCGCCATCGGCCCGGATCAGCCGGGTCGCGGCCAGACCGTCCATCACCGGCATCGAGATATCCATCAGGATCACGTCGAAGCGGCGCGCCCGGGCCGCCTGGGCACCTTTCTCGCCATCCACCGCCATTTCGACCCGCTGGCCGCTTTGGCGCAGCATCTCGGCCATCACGGCGCGGTTGGTGGCATTGTCCTCGACCACCAGGATATCCAGCACGGGCAGGGGCGGCGCTTCCGCCACCGGCGGCGGCGCGCCGCCTGCCTCCTGCGCCAGCGCCAGCGGCAGGCGCAGCCAGAAGCAGCTTCCCTCGCCCGGCGCGCTTTCGACGCCGATCTCGCCGCCCATGGCGGTGGCAATCCGGCGCGCGATGGCCAGACCCAGACCGGCCCCGCCGCCCGAACGCCGGAAGGAGGGGTCGAGCATCACGAAATCCTGGAAGATGCGGTCCTGATCCTGGGCGGCGATGCCCGGGCCGGTATCGATGACGCGGATTTCCACCTCGCGCATGTCGGCCACAAGCGGGGTCACTTCGGCTTCGACGGTGATGCCGCCGGTCTCGACGAACTTGATCGCATTCGACAGGAAATTCTGCACGATCTGGCCAAGGCGGAACGCATCGCCATGCAGCCGCGCGCTGGGGGTCAGCATGTCGAAGCGCAGGCCGATGCCACGTTCGGTGCAGACCGGGCCAAGCCCTTCGACCAGATTGGCCAGATGGGTCTCCAGATCGAAATCCTGCGCCACCAGCTTCATCCCGCCGCTTTCCAGCCGGGTGATGTCCAGCACGTCATCGGCATGGCGCAGCAGAAGCTGCGCCGAATCCTGCGCCAGCGCGATGAAATGCGCCTGTTCGGGATTTGCCGCCTTGCGCGCGGCGATTTCCAGCGAGGCGATCACGCCGTTCAGGGGGGTGCGCATCTCATGGCTCATCACGGCCAGGAAATCGGTCTTGGCGCGTTCCGCCGCAAGCGCCTCGTCGCGGGCACGGGTCATCTCGGCCTCGGCGGCCAGCCGGTCCGAAATGTCGTGCAGGAAGGCGGTGTAAATGCGGCCCTCGTCGCCCTCGGCGGAAGAGATCGACAGTTCGACCGGAAAGGACCGCCCGGCGCGGTGCAGCGCCCGGGTCTGGAAGCGGCCGGCATCCACCCGGCGCAACGGGGCCGCGTCGCCCGGTTCGGCGGCGATCTCGGGCGGCAGGATCAGCCCGGCTGCCCGCCGCCCCAGAACCTCGGCGCGCTTGTAGCCAAAGGTGCTTTCGGCAGAGCCGTTGAATTGCAGGATGCAGCCTTTGTCATCGGTCACGACAATGGCATCCAGCGCGGAATCCACCGTGGCGCGAAGCTGGCGTGAGACCTGGGCCGTGTGCCGCGCCTCGCGCTGGGCGGCGCGGCTGGACAGGAGGACCATGGTCAACAGGCAGGCCAGCATCCCGATGGTGACAAAGGTGGCCAGGGCGACCTGGCTGACCAGCAGCGACAGCGCGGCGCGCCGGTCGTCGCTGATCTTCGCCAGACGCTCGATGATCTGGATCGAGGTCTTGCGCAGCCCGTCGCGCAGCGTCTCGAGATGCGTCCCCATCCGGGGCAGGTCGGCGCGCAGCGCGGCATCCGACCCGTCGATCGCCGGGGTTTCGACCGCCAGATATTCCGCCAGCATCGCGGACAGCGCGGTCGAAAGATCCTCAAGCCCCGGGGTCGAGAATCCCGTGCCCTGAATGGCGTTCTGCGCCCGGCTGTAGAACAGGTCGTGGCGCTTGCGCAGCTCTTTCAGGGGGGCGGCGGGGTCGATCTGGGCGACCCGGATCTCTTCGGAAAGGCGGACGATATCGACCTCGAGCTGCGACAGGTTCCAGTGCAGGTTGTCGGTCGCCTCGCTGCGCAGCCCGACAAGGGCCGACTGGATGCGCAGCCCCAGAACGACCAGCATCACCAGCGCGATGCACAGGACAATGGCCAGAACCGGCCTGACGGTCCTGGCCAAAGTGGCGAGCCGGGGAGAGAGGGACGACATATCCCCGGATCAGCCGCCGAAATCGATGGTGGTCAGTTGCCAGATCGACCGGGAATAGATTTCCTCGGTCCGGTAGGCCTCGTTCGCATCATAGGGATAGACCATCCAGACCGGGCCCTTGTCGCGCAGCGCCATCGGCTTGCCATTCATCAGATAGGCCAGAAGCGGGCCATCCGATGCGACATCGGCCATGGGCATGGAGATGGAATAGTCATTGGCGGCGGTCAGCGTGATCGTGCCGCCCGTGGCGCCGCTGGCGGCGATCACGTCCTTCAGAAGCACGCCCTGAAAGGTCTGCGGCCCGTCGGTCCAGGTCGTCGTGGTGGTGAAACTGGTCTGGGGCAGGGCGGCAAGCTGGGCCTCGTCCAGCGCAAGCTGGCCCTCGGCATTGGTGCTGGCGATCTTGCCCGTGACGGTCAGGATGACATCGCCCGTGGGGGCGGCGAAATCCTCGGCGCGGGCGGCAGGACCGGAAGCGGCCGTCAGGACGAAGGCGGTGGCAAGGGCGCGAAGGAAAAGGGTCATCCGGGTCTCCTCAAAGCTGCGCCTTCTTCTAGCATTTCGGATGCGGCCTTGCGCGGGAACCTCGGGATAGAGGGCTACTCCGAAAGGATAGGGTCTTGTCCCGCCGCGCGGCCTGGCCCCGGCCCCCCCGGGGGTCAGGACACCCCCATTTCGCGGGCGATCAGCACCGCATGGGTGCGGTTGCGCGCGCCGATCTTGCGGTAGAGCGTCTTCACATGCAGCTTGACGGTGACTTCCTGCAAGCCAAGGTCGCGGGCGATTTCCTTGTTGGCAAGCCCCTGGCACAGCCGCCGCAGCACATCCATCTCGCGCCCGGTCAGCGGGGCCTTGCCCGCCTCGACCGCTGGGGCGCTGCCGCCCGAGGGCGCAGCGGCGGGGCGCGGCGCATAGATTTCGCCCGCCGCCATGAAGCGGATGGCCGCAAGAAGCGATTTCGTCGACATGGATTTCGACAGGAAGCCCGCCGCCCCGGCGGCCAGCGCCTGTTCGGCCAGAACCTGTGACGCCGCCCCCGACAGAATCGCCACCGGCACGCCCGGCAGGGCCTTTTTCATCACCTGAAGCCCGGTCAGCCGGTCCATGCCCGGCATCATGTAATCCAGCAGGACCAGATCATAGGGCGCTGCGGACCGCGCGGTTTCAAGCGCATGGGGAAGGTCGCGGGCAAGATCGACCTGGATGTCCGGCTCGCTGCGCAGAAAGGCGGCGACGGTCTCGCGCACAAGGTCGTGGTCATCGGCCAGAAGAATGCGCATCGCCACCTATCCTGCCCTTGCCCGAACGGCAGGCGCCTGAATTCCTCTGACGCTAGCAGAGCCTTGCCGCATGCCGCAACCTGAGAGTGTCAAGGGCAGCGGGCGGCGCCACCCTGGCCTGACGGCGCAGGGCCGCTTTCGGCGCAGAGAAGGCGCTCGAGGCGCTGGATCGCCCCTTCCGTGGCTTCGGCGCTGCTGTCCTCCTTCAGCGCCGCCGCCAGCGCCGCCCGCGTCTTCGCACCCCATTTCCCGTCGATCGGGCCGGGATCAAAGCCCGCCAGCAGCAGAAGCCGTTGGACGCGGGCCGGGGCCGGTTCGTCCGGCAGGCCAAGGCCCCGGCAGGTCTTGCCGCTGGCCGGAACCTCGGCCAGCGCGACCCCCATTTCAGGCAGGGTCTTGGCATCGGGGCGGGGCGCGGGCACGACTGCCTTGGTTTGGGGGATGGACAATCTTTCAGTCGCCTTCGCCGCCTTCTGCACCGTCATCCTGCCCTTTGCAGGTCCGGCCTTGATGGGGGCAACATCGGCGGCATCGGGCGCGGTGCGGGGCGTCTTTGTCTCTCTAGCGGGCGCGGGGAGGGCGGTGGGGTCTTTCGCTGCCATCGCTGCGGTGGCCAAGACGGCCTTGTCCGACAAGGCAGGGCCAGCAGGCACCGCCGCCGGACCGGCACTTGCCGTCGCGGCCTTGGCATCAGATGCAGGGGGCGCTTTCGCGGGGTCGGTGGCAGCAACAACCGCCGCAGCAAAGGTCGGAGGCGCGAGCTTGATGAGCTTGGGCAGCGCCACCGGGGCGGCCGGCGCTTTGGCCGTGGCCTTGCCGGGTTTGGCCACGGCGACCCGAGGCGCGGCCTTGTCCACAGGTTCTTGTGCGGCTGCGTCGGGCTTGGCCTTGGGCTTGCCCGGATCGGCGGGCCGGGCCTTGGGCTTGGGCGGGCTGGCGGTCAGGCAATCACCGATTTCCCTGGCTGCCGCCAGTGCTGTCTTGGGCGCGCCGTCATGGCTTTCATAGCGGCAGGAGTTCTGGCTGAGATCGCAGGTGAAATCGACATGCCAGCCGCGCATCCGCAGGTCCGCGGCGACCGACCCGGTGCCATCGGCGAACAGCCGGTATTGCAACCCGTCCTTGCCGATCACGCCTTGCTGCCAGGACCCGACATAGGCGGCGGTCGAGACATCGGCCAGCGACAGGCTGACCTCGCTTGCGCCGGGAAGCGGCTCGTTCAGGCTGGCTGGCGGGCAGACCTGCCCGGCCAGCGCCGCTCCGGGGAAAAGCGCCGTCAGGGCCAAAAGGACAAGCGCGCGGCAGACCATCTCAGTGCCCCGCCGCCATCAGCGGACCGTCCAGCCGGTAGGCGATGGCATCCAGCACCATGGCATTGGTATTGGCGGTGATCGAAGTGTCCGGGGTGCCGTCGGCCTCGTACCGGCCTTCCATCCAGCCGCGATCCGCAACCGCCAGGTCCTGCACATCTTCAACCAGCTTGGCGGTATAGTCGGTGCCGTAAAGCGCATCCCAGCCGAAGGAGGCTTTGGTGGACAGGACACGCTTGCTGTCCATCCTGGTGCCATCCAGCGTCAGCACCGCCCAATCCTGCCCGCCGCCCCAGACCGTGCCATAGGCGAAATAGGGTGCGACATTCAGATGGCCCTCGGTCACGGCGGTCAGCTTGCCCGTTTCGGCAAAGCGGGCCTCTTGCGCGCGGTAGACCTGCGCGGCCAGAATGGCCGAGTTGCGGTCGAAGCCGAATTCCAGGCCCTGAAGCAGCCAGGGTTCGCTGGTGATCAGCGCCGGGGTGGCGTTCTTGTTCAGGCGGCTGTCGCCGGGCAGGGCGAGGCCCATCACCTCGCGCGGGGTCAGCTGGCCGGTCATGTCCAGCGCCGCGGTCGCATCCAGCGCGAAGCCCATCATCGCCCGCGCGGCATATTGTTCATAGCCGACGCGGCCTTCCTGATGGGCGGTCATCTGGCCGTCAGCGATGGTGCCGCCGGTCAATTCGCCATCGACCAGCAGCGCGTCCAGCTTCCAGCCCGCGATCAGGCCCTGCACCGGCCCGGCCAGATCGGGATGGGCAATGCGCGCGGCTTCCAGCGCGGCCATCAGCCGGCCGATGTCCACCGCCGACCAGCCGATGCCGGTCTCGGTTTCCTCATTCTTATAGGTCACCATCTTGAGGCTGCGGATGTCATAGGCCTTGTTCGGCAGGCCCGCCGCGGTCAGCGGCAGACGCGCCAGACTGTCCAGCGCCTTGGCCAGACGCGCCTCGGCCTCGGCCTGCGGGATCAGGCCCAGCCGTTCGGCCGAGAGCACCGCGTCGATCAGCGCGCCGGATTCCCACATCGTCGTCGAGGGGTAGCCGTCGACCGAGGCGACAAGCCCGGTCTCGGGCGAGATGTTGTTCTGGAAATAGCGCCAGGCGGTGGCGGCGGCCTGCATCTCGGCCCGGCTGGGGGCGCGATGCGGGGCCAGCGGCAGGGGGGTGGCATCGGCGAAAGCCGCCATCGGGTCGGCGGGGGCGCGGGGCGAGAGGTCGATCCCGTCCAGCCAGAAGACCAGCGCCAGCCCGCCCAGAAGGCCGCAGACCATGGCGATGTGGCTGCGTGCGAGCAGGAGCGCGGAGGGGCGGGGGGAAAAGGTATTGCTCGTCATGTCAGGCTTCACTTTCAATCGGTTGCCAGAGGGCCGCGCGCAGCATCGACGCCATGGCGAGGCAGTTGAAACATCCCCAGGCAAGGTTCGTCGCGATGCCCGAGGCGGAATGGGTGCCAAGACCCAGCACTTCTTGCCCGATCGCCCAAAGTGCTGCGGCCAGCGTGAGGGCGATCACCGCAAGCTGCGGCCGGATCAGGTGCAGGAAGCGGCCGGACTGGCGGTCCTTGGGGGTGACGGGAAAGCTGATCTTGCGGCCGCGCAGCACGGTGGCGATGGCGCGCAGGCCCAGGGGGAAGAAGGCGATGTAGCTGGCCTTGGCGGCAAACCCGCCCGCGCCCCAGGTGCCGACCATCATCGCCAGTTCCATCAGCACCATGAAGGGCACGGCATGAAGGAAGAAGTCCGGCGAATAGGCGGCGACGGGCGAGATGCCGGTGAAGAGATAGATCACCGGCCCCAGAAGGAAGACCGGGTTCCACAGAGCGCCCAGATAGGACCAGAAGGTCGAGCCATACATCAGCTTCTGCGCCAGCGTCAGACCGGGGCGGAAGACCGGGTTGTCGTTCCACAGGATGTCCAGGCTGCCGCCGGCATATTTGAACCTTTGCACCGTCCAGGCCTGAAGATCCTGCGGCGAGAGCATCCGGCTTTCCACCGTGGGTTGCAGCGCCGATTTCCAGCCGCGCTCATGGTCGGAATGCAGCAGGATCGAGGTGTAGATGTCTTCCGAGACGTGGAAGCGGTAGGGGGTCAGCACCTCGGCCATCACCGCATCCTGCCGCATGGCATGCAGCAGTTCGGGCGCGATCTCGCGTTCGCGGGTTTCCAGGGTGTAGGATTCCTCGGCGGCGATCAGGCGGCGCTCGACGGCGGTGCCGAAACTGCGGAGGGCGGCTTCCATCACCGCCTCGCGGCGATGGACCGAACCAGCGCCGCAGCAGAAGGCGGCATTGGCGGCGTTGCGGCGGCGCTGGATCACGTCATAGAACATGCGGGGATCGTTGACGAAAGGGTCGCGGCCCAGGATGATCTCGCCAAAGGTCGCCTCGGCGGCCTTGCCCAGAAGGCGCCCGGCGCGGCCCAGGCGGCGGCCCAGCACATCGGCCAGATGTTCGCCCTCGGGCAGGTCGTAAAACCATTGCGGCGTCTGCACCCAGGCCATTTTCGGATCGCGGAAATGGCCCAGCGTATGGGTCAGGAAGGTGGGAAACAGCCGCGTGTCGGCATCGCAGATCACCAGGAAATCGCCCGAGGTCTGTTCCAACGCATTGCGCAGGTTCCCGGCCTTGAACCCCTCATTCGTGGTGCGGGTGATGTAGTTCACACCCTCATCCATGCAGACCGCCCGCATGGCCGGGCGGCGGCCGTCGTCCAGCACATGGATGCGGATGTCGATCGGGTGCGGATAGGTGACGGCCTTTGCGTCAATGATGCCCAACCGCACCAGTTCGGGGTCTTCGTTGTAGGTGGCAAGGTAGATGTCGACGGCGAGGGGACGGTCGGCATCGGGCACGCCGGGGGCGACCTCGCCATAGGTGGCGGGGGCGGGCTTGATCTCGACCGGCTGGTCCTTCCACAGGTTGGCGATGAAGAGGATCAGGCCGATGAAGGCCAGGGTCTCGGCCAGGACCAGCGGCAGGGCGAACCAGAGCGCGTCGGTGTTCAGCGAGGCGGTCCAGCGCCAGTGCAGATACCACAGGCCTGTGACGGCGGTTGCGGTGGCAAGCGCCTGCCACAGCGCCTCGCGCGTCGCGGAATAGGCGATGGGCGCGGGCGGGCGGCGGTCTTCGAAGCGGCGGAAATAATCGTCCATGGCATCAGGCCTCCGCTGTGACAGCCCGTCCGGCGCCGCGCGCCCAGGGCAGGGGGCCAAGGCCGATGGTCCAGGCGAGAAGCGCCTGCCGCGAGACCAGCACGGCCAGGCCCGCGGTCAGGGGCAGCGCCACGGCATAGCGCGACAGGATCAGCGCGGCGGGCGACAGCGGCAGGGCAAGGGCGTGGACGGCGACGTCGAAGAGGTCGATCACCATCGGGTGCATCAGGTAGATGCCGAAGGTGTAGCGGGCGAGGTGCGACCAGCGCGGCGACCAGGCGGCATATTGCGCGCCGAGGAAGATCGCGAAGACCGCCAGGGGCATCAGGAAATGGCCCCAGAATTGCGCGCCCTCGCGCCCGCCCCAGGCGCCGGTCTGCAGGGCGGCCCAGAAATGCGGCAGGGTGGCAAGGCAGGCGGTGGCGGCCAGGAACAGACCGCCCCGGCGCAGCAGGCGGCTTTCCCCGCGGGGGATGCCGTCTTTCCACAGGCCGTAGATCGCGAAGGCGGCGAAGCCGTAGCCGACATAGCCCATCACCTTCGCCCCGCGCAGCATCAGGTCGCGCGTCAGCTCTGGCACCGGCAGCGACCAGATCCAGCCCTGGGTCGCCTGCATCACCGCCAGGCAGGCGGGCAGCAGCAGGCCGAACAGCGGGTAACGCTGTGCCAGCCGCATCACCGGGTAGAACAGCACCAGCAGGAACAGGGTCGGCAGGAAATGCAGGTGATATTGCGCGTCGCCGAGGAGGAGGTAGCCGATCCAGCTTTGCGGCTGGGCCAGCTGGGCCCAGATCGCGTCGGCATAGTGGAACTCGGTCGCCTTCACGAGGCGGAAGAGGGCATAGAACAGCGTCCAGAAGGCAAAGGGCACCAGCAGGCGGCGGGCCTGATCGGCCAGTGTCGGGCCATAGTCCGGGCGGCGACGGTCCAGCTTGAAGGCCAGCAGGAACAGCGAGAACAGGAAGAACATTTCCGAGCCGGAAAATTCCGAGATCGCCCGGCCGATGACCGGCACGATCCGGTCTTGCACGCTCGCGTCCGGGAACGCCCCGCCCGAGAAATCGGCGGTGCTGTGGATCAGCACCACCCCCATCGCGGCGCAGACGCGGTTGGCGTCGAACCAGGTCATACGGGATTTGGCGGCAACCGACACGGCACTTACTCCTTGGACAGAACGGGGCCGCGGCGGCGCAGGCGGGGCGCTGCGGCAGGGCGGCAATAGGCGGTGGCGACCAGCGCGGGGTCGAGGCTGCCCTCGGGGCATTTGGCGGGGGCGGGAAGGGCAGGTGCGGGCTGGGCCGCCACCTGCGGCTCGGGCTGGCAGCGCGCCTTGCGCTGGCCGGTGCCTGCGCCCGCCAGATCCCACATCTGCGGCTGGTCGTTGTGATATTGCAGGATCGGCCCCTGCACCTTGTACAGAAGTGCTGCCAGGATGATGCCGTTGTTATTGGCGGTCTGAAGCGGGATGGGCCCGCTGCCATTCTCATAGACGCCCTCGTCGAACCCCTTGCCGGGTTCGCTCTGGTTCGCGACATGGTCGAACAGCATCTGGCTGTAAGGCGTGTTCCACAGCGCCCACATGCCGATCGCGGCCTTCGACGACACGGCGGCCCGGTCGGGCGCATAGCCCTGGGCCGGGTCCAGTGTGTTCCAGGCATAGCCATCGGCGAAGATCGCGTCATAGACAAAGAAGGGCGCGCCTTCGACCTGATGCTCGGACCGCGCGGTCAGGATGCCGGTGTCGCGGTAGCGGTTTTCCTGCACCTGATAGACCCGGTTCGCGAAATCGGCGCGCCAGCCATCCGAGGCGATGCCGGGCTGGCCGCTGCGGTCGCCGGGCAGATCCCAGCCCAGTTCCAGCCCGTCCAGGATATAGCCCTCGCTGACGACGTAGTTCTGGCTGTGGAAGACGCGCGGGTCGCGGCCATCGGCGGGCACGTCGACGCCTTCGATCGGGATGAACTGGTAGGGTTCGGCTTTCGACGCCTGGGCCGTGTCGAAGCCCCAAAGGCCGAAGCCCTTGGCGGAATATTCCTCGTAGCCGAGGCGGCCCTCCTGGAAGGCCTTGGCCTTGCCGTCCTTGCCGACCGTGCTGCCGAACAGCTGGCCATCGGCCGAGATCATGTCGCAGAAATTCCAGCGCAGGACGACATTGTCGACCTCGTTCGACAGGTAGGGATAGCGTTCCTTGATGATCTTCAGCCAGACCAGCAGCCGGCCGATGTCCAGCGCCGAGGAGCCCAGCTCGCCCGGTTTGTTGGCGTAATCGACGCGCTCGCCGGTCTTGGTGTTGTAGGCCTTGTTGGGCATCTTGCCCTGCGACAGGTTCAGCCCGCGCAGCGTGGCCAGGATCTTCGTCGCGCGGCGGTCGAATTCCGCGCGGTCGATCACGCCAAGCTCATGCGCCGAGACCAGCGCGGAGAGGTAGGAGGCGGTGTCCCACATGGTGGCCGAGGGGAAGCTGCCCACCGCGTTCACGAGGCCCGTGTCGGGCTGATAGGCGTCGACGAAATAGGACCAGGCGGTTTCCGCCATGGCGCGTTCCTGCGCCGTCAGCGCGCCATGGCGGCCGAAGGGAAGCGCGGGATCAAAGGCCGGTGCGGCGGGGACGGCGGCAGAGACCTGCGCCAGCGGGCCTGTGGCCAGCCAGCCCGCCGCCACCGGCAGGGCCGCCCCGCAGCCCAGAAGGGCCAGGACCAGCGCCGCCTTCTGCACCCGGTTTGCCATCGTCCGCACCCTCCCGTCGCGGCTCAGACGGCCAATGCGCGCAGCGCAGCGGCGCTGTCGGGCTGGATCGGGAAGATCTGGTCCATCCGCGTCAGGCGGAAGAGCTGGGCGACCTTCTCGCTCATCCCGCAGAGGATCATTTCGCCGCGCATCCCGATGCGCTTGAGCAGGCTGACCAGCGCGCCGATGCCCGAACTGTCGACCTCGGTGACCTGATGCAGGTCGATGACGATGCGGCTGTGGCCGCCCTCGATCAGCTCAAGGATGCTGCGGCGGAACTGGGTGGCGTTGGTCGCGGTCAGTTCGGCGCAATCGGCGGCGATCAGGGTGATGCGTTCTGCGGTGTGGTCGAGGGTGAACATTCTGAACCTGCTGGCGTAAGGGGGTGGGGCCGAGACTGTGGCGCCGTGCCTGCAATCTGCCTGCGAAAAGGCCATTCGCGCCAATGGGCAAAGGGGCATATCCCCTATCCCGACGGATAGTCCGCCATGCCAAAGGGTTACCGGATGATGCCCCGGGGCGGCGGTCGCCGTTTCCGATTGCCCCGCGCCGCAGAAGGCCCCATCTTGCGCGCATCCGCCGAACCGCGCGGCCTGGCCCCGGATGCCGAATGGACCTGTACGAAAGCCGCCTGGCCATCAGCACTTTCCTGTTCGCAGCATCGCCGGCCGAGCCGGTCGATCTGGCCTTCGTCTTTTGCAGCCCGACGATCAGCAGCCTTCAGCCCGCGCTGGAGCTGTATCGTGCGGGCCTGACCCGAAGGCTGCTGATCACCGGCGCGGGCAGGGCCGTCGACGGGTCCGAGGAATGGTCCTTCTACCGCCGTCACGCGCTTGAGGCGGGTCTGCCGGAGGCGGCGCTTCTGGTGGAAAAGACCGCCCGCAATACGATGGAAAACGCCGAGCTGGGCGCGGCGCTCATCGCGCGCGAGATCGGCTGGGCCGGTCTGCGCAGCCTGGCCGTCTGCGCCAAGCCCTTCCATATGCGCCGCGCGCTGATGACCCTGCGCCGCCATGTGCCGCCCGGCCTGCGCCTGATCGCCCGGCCGCCCGCAGACCCCGGCGATCTGTCGGCCACGACCTGGTGGCAGACCGAACAGGGGCGGCAGCGCATATTCGCCGAACTGGGCAAGATCGGCGAATATGCCCTGAAAGGCGATCTGGGCGATGTCTGATCGCCTGCGCCTGCATCTGCTGGGCATCGGCGGCAGCGGCATGTTGCCCCTGGCGCTGCTGCTGGGCCAGGCGGGCCATGCGGTCAGCGGCAGCGACGACCATTGCGCCCCGGCACGTCTGGCCCGGCTTGCGGCGCAGGGGATCGCGCTGTCCCCCGGTGCCGATCCGGTTCGCGCCGGGACGGTGGATCGCCTGGTGGCCAGCCCGGCCATTCCGCGCAGCCATCCGGCCCTGCGCGCGGCGCGGCGCGCGGGCATCGTGGTCAGCAGCCGCGCCGAAGAGCTTGCGGCGCTGATCGCCGGACGGCGCGCGGTCTGCGTCGCGGGCAGTCATGGCAAATCCACCACCACCGCCATGCTGATCCATATCCTGACGGCGGCGGGCCATGGCGATTTCGGCTATATGCTGGGCGCCGATTTCGCCGATCCGGACCAGCCCCCCGCCCGGCTGGGCGCGGCCGACGCGCCCTTCGTGACCGAAGCCTGCGAGGCCCATGGTGCGCTGGATGTCTGGCGGCCCTGGCGGGCGATCCTGACCGGTCTTGATGACGAACATGCCGATCACTATGGCGGCACGGAGGGTCTGCACCGGGCCTTCGCGGCCTTCCTTGCCCGCGTCCCGGCCGAGGGCGGGCTTCTGGTCTGCGGCGACGATCCGGCCAGTGCCGATCTTCTGCCCCGGGCCCGGTGCCCGGTCCTGACCTATGGTCTCGATCCCGGGAACGGCTTGCGCGGCATCCGGACCGGCCCCGCAAGCTGCACCGTCCATCTGCACGGAGAAGAGCTGGGCGCACTTGTCCTGGCCGTGCCGGGGCAGCACAACCTGCGCAATGCCCTGGGGGCGCTGGGCATGGCGATGCAGATGGGCGTCGGCTTCGACCTGGCGGCGGCAGCGCTGGCCGGCTTTCCCGGCATCGCCCGCCGTCTCCAGCGGCTTCAGACCCGGGGCGGGTTTCACCTGTTCGACGATTTCGCCCATCACCCGGCCGAGATCACCGCCGCGCTGCACACCCTGCGTCAGACCGCGCCGGGGCGGCTGATCGCGATCCTTGAGCCGCAATTGCACAGCCGGGTCCGCCGCCTGGCCCCGCAATTCGCCCGGGCGCTGGCGCTGGCGGATCGAAGCTACATCCTGCCCGTGGCCGGATTGGGCGAGGCCGGGCCCGAGGGCGGGGCGGATGCGACGCTGCACGACGCCTGCCGGGCCGCAGGGCTTGATTTCCGCCCTGTCGCCGATGGCGAGGCGGTTTTGCGCGATCTGGGGCGGGGCCTGCAGGCGGATGACACGCTGGTCGTCATGGCCGGGGCCGGCGGGGCCGGTCTGGCGCCGCGCCTTGCCGGGGCGCTGGCGCCGCCCGGCTGCGCGCCCGCAAGCCTGCTTTTGGGCGCGCAGCGCCCGCCGCCGCCCGACCTTCTGCTGCTGGTCGGCCGCCAAGCGCGCGAAAACCCCGCCGCGCCCGCGGTTGAAATGGGCCATCGCAGCCTGGGCTATGCCGCGCTGCTGGCGCGGGCGGATGCGCTGTGCCAGGCCCTGCGCGCGGCGGGGGGCGGTCCGGGCGAAAGCGTGGG
>Ga0209369_1000438_pt1 | contig 57757 bp, 53 predicted proteins | sample EBPBio142010_DNA_FD_185865 | JGI IMG/M metagenome (GOLD analysis project Ga0209369, IMG submission 185865) | Wastewater treatment Type I Accumulibacter community from EBPR Bioreactor in Madison, WI, USA - Reactor 1_10/4/2010_ DNA (SPAdes)... | ecosystem: Engineered > Bioreactor > EBPR >...
CAGCGTCGGGTTCTCGGCCGCCTGTTCCTCAAGGAATTGCGTCAGCCCCGCTGCATCGGCCCGCAAGACCCGGATCGAGGTCGCAAGCGCGGTGTTCAGCGACAGGCGCTGGGTCTGGGCGATGGTGATGCGCGTGCGCGACTTCATCCCTTCAGCCTAAGCGTGCGCGCCCTGGCGCGCAATCGCGCAAGCCCCTCGCCAAGCGCCGCCCGCGCCGCTAGGTCTTGGGCATGAAGCCCGGCGCGCCTTTCCCCTTCGTGCAGGATGCGGTCCTGATCGGCGGCGGCCACGCCCATGCGCTGGCGCTGCGCATGTTCGCCATGCGCCCGCTGCCGGGCCTGCGTCTTACGCTGGTGAATCCCGGCCCCGCCGCACCCTATACCGGCATGCTGCCCGGCCTGATCGCCGGCCATTACCGCCGCGACGAGATCTTCATCGACCTTGTCCGTCTGGCCCGCTTTGCCGGGGCGGCGCTGGTGCTGGACCGGGCCACCGGCATCGACCCTGCGGCGAAGCGCATCCACCTGTCCAATCGCCCGCCTTTGGCCTATGACCTGTGTTCCATCGACATCGGCATCGGGTCGGGCCTGCCCGGGGTTCCCGGGGCGGACAACCATGCCGTCGCCGCCAAACCCCTTGGCGCCTATGCCGAGGCCTGGGAGGCTTTCCTCGCCCGCCGCCTGGCTGCGCCGCATCTGGTGATCGTGGGGGCAGGGGTCGGCGGGGTGGAGCTGGCGCTGGCTTCGGCCCATCGCCTGAAACGGCAGGGGGCGAAGCCGCAGATCACCCTGATCGACCGCGCCGCGACCGCCCTGCCGCAGATCGGCCCCGCCGCGCGGGCGCGGCTGATGGGCGAACTGGACCGCGCGGGCATCGCCTTCCGCCCCGGCTGCGATCTGGCGCGGATCGAGGCCGCCTCGGTCACCCTGACCACGGGCGAGATCCTGCGCTCGGACTTCACCCTTCTGGTCGCGGGTGGCCGACCGCAGCCCTGGCTGGCGGAAAGCAGCCTTGCCACCCAGGACGGCTTCCTTGCGGTCGGCCCCACGCTCCAGACCTCGGACCCCGCGATCCTGGCCGCCGGGGATTGTGCGCATCTGAGCCACGCCCCGCGCCCCAAGGCCGGGGTCTTCGCCGTGCGCGAAGCGCCGGTGCTGGCCCATAACCTGCGCGCGCTGGCCAGTGGGGGCGGGCTGAAAACCTACCAGCCGCAGCGCGATTACCTGAAACTCGTCTCCACCGGGGCCAAGGCGGCGGTGGCCGACAAGTTCGGCCTGCGCGTGGGCGGGCCCTGGTTGTGGCGGCTGAAAGACCGCATCGACCGCCGCTTCATGGCGATGTTCGCCGACTATCCCGCCATGGCCCGGCCGCCCCTGCCCGCAGAGGCGGCGCAGGGGCTGGCGCAGGCGCTGGGCGACAAGCCCCTCTGCGCCGGTTGCGGGGCCAAGGTCGGCGCGCAGGCCCTGTCCGAGGCGCTGCAATCCCTGCCCGCGCCGCAGCGCCCCGAGGTCCTGCGCGGGCGCGGCGACGATGCCGCCGTGATCGCCCTGCCGGGCGGCGGGCTGCAAGTCCTCACGACCGACCATCTGCGCGCCTTCACGCAAGATGCCCGCCTGATGGCCCGGCTGACCGCGATCCATGCCCTTGGCGATATCTGGGCCATGGGCGCCGCCCCGCAGACCGCGCTGGCCCAGGTGACGCTGCCGCGCCTGTCAGAACCGCTTCAGGCCCGGATGCTGGCCGAGATCATGGAAGGGGCGGCTTCGGTGCTGCGCGCGGCGGGGGCGGATCTTGTCGGCGGCCATACGACGCAGGGGGACGAGCTGGTCATCGGCTTCTCGCTGACCGGCCTTGCCGCGCAGGTGATCGAAAAGGGTGGCGCGCGGCCCGGAGATGCGATCCTTTTGACCAAACCGCTTGGCGCCGGCACCATCCTCGCCGCCGAGATGGCGCTCGCGCGCCTGCCAGGGCTGGTGCTGGGCGAGGCGGTCGCCGCCTGTCTGGCTTCCATGGACCGCCCGCTGGCCCCCGCCGCCGCGGGCCTCGCCCGCCATGCCCATGCCATGACCGATGTCACCGGCTTCGGCCTTGCCGGGCATCTGATGGAAATCCTGCGCGCCTCGGGCGTTGCCGCCGAGCTGGACCTGGGCGCGATCCCCCTTCTGCCCGGGGCGGAAGTGTTGGCCGCCCATGGCCAGCATTCCAGCCTCGCCCCCGCCAACCGCGCCGCGCTGGGCTGGGCCGTCGACGCCCCGCCTGGCCCGCGCACCGATCTCTTGTTCGACCCGCAGACCTGCGGCGGCCTTCTCGCCTGCGTGCCGGCCGAGAAGGCCGAAGCACTGCTTTCGGCGCTCCATGACGGCGGCGACCCCTTCGCCGCGCGGATCGGCACGATCATCGCAGGCCAGCCCTTCCTGTCGGTAAGGCGCTAGGACCGGCCAGCGCGATCGCCCGGCGGAAAGCTGCGCCTCCGGCGGGGATATTTAGAGAACAGAAGAAAGGGCCGGGCGCGCTATTCGCCGTAGGGCACCCAGACCGTCTTGATCTCGGTCGCGCGGGCCAGGAAGGCGCGGGCATCGGCCTGCATCCAGTCGCGTCCCTGGCCGTGATTGACCCAGGTGCGTTTCAGGTTCGACACGCTTTCCGCCTCGATCAGCCCCGAGACGGGAGCCGAAGAGAAGGACCAGACCGCATCCACATCCATATGCCCGGCCAGCGCCTTGGCCAGTTCGGCATGGCCGCCGGTGACGATGTTTGCCACACCCGCCGGAAGGTCCGAGGTCTCGAGGACCTGATAGAAATCCGTTGCCGCCAGCGGGAAGGCTTCCGAAGGCACCAGCACGCAGGCATTGCCCATGGCGATGGCCGGGGCCAAAACCGAGACCAGCCCCAGAAGCGGCGCCTCGTCCGGGCAAAGCGCGCCGATCACGCCCACGGGTTCGGGCAGGGCCAGCGCAAGCCCGCGCAGCGGCACGGGTTTCGCGGCCCCTTCGTATTTGTCGGCAAAGGCCGCATAGGTGAACAGCCGGTCGATCGACGCTTCGACCTCGGCCTCGCCCCGCGCCCCGGTCATGTCGCGCAGCCGGGTGGCGAATTCATCGGCCCGGGCCGACAGGTTCTCGGCGATGTAATACAGCACCTGCGCCCGGCCATGGGCGCTGGCCCTGGCCCAGCTCTTGGCGGCATGGGCGGCCTCGACCGCGTTCCTTATGTCCTTGCGGTTCCCAAGGCCCACATGACCCAGAAGCCGCCCCTTGGCCGACCAGACCGCGCGCGAATAGCCGCCATCGGGCCGTGCCTGCTTGCCGCCGATGAACAGTTTCGCCGTGCGGTCGATGCCGCCCACCTCGGGGCTGGCCGGTTCCGCCACCGGGGTCACGGCTTTCAGCGCCTTGGCAGCGGTGGCGGGCCGCAGATAGGCCATCAGCCCTTCCCAGCCCCCCTCGCGGCCAAAGCCCGATTCCCGCACCCCGCCAAAGCCCGCCGCCGCGTCGAACAGGTTGGTCGCATTCACCCAGACCACACCGGCCCGCAGCTTGGGCGCGATGTCCAGCGCGAGGTTGATATTCTCGCTCCACAGGCTGGCCGCCAGCCCGTAGCGGGTGTTGTTGGCCAGCTCCACCGCCTCGGCCGGGGTGCGGAAGGTCATGCTGACCAGCACCGGGCCGAAGATCTCCTCCTGCATCAGGCGCGACGAGGTGGACAGGCCGGTGATCAGCGTCGGCGGGTAGAAACAGCCCGCCGGCACCGGCGTTGCGGCGCGGTAGACCTCACCATCCGACCCGTCCACCAGCCGGGTGATCGTTTCCAGCTGCACCGGATCGACCACCGCGCCCACGTCTATGCACTTGTCCAGCGGGTCGCCCAGCCGCAGCCCGTCCATCCGGCGCTTCAGCTTTTCATGGAAGCGGTCGGCCACGCCTTCCTGCACCAGAAGGCGCGAACCGGCGCAGCAGACCTGGCCCTGATTGAACCAGATCGCATCGACCAGCCCCTCGACCGCGGAATCCAGATCGGCATCGTCGAAGACGATATAGGGCGATTTTCCACCCAGTTCCAAGGTCAGCGCCTTGCCGCTGCCCGCCGTTGCGGCGCGGATCCTGCGGCCCACCTCGGTCGAGCCGGTGAAGGCGATCTTCGCGACCTGCGGATGGTCGACCAGCGCCGCCCCGGTCGCGCCATCGCCGGTCACGATGTTCAGAACGCCCTTGGGCAGACCGGCCTCGCGGCTGATCTCGGCGAAAAGAAGCGCTGTCAGCGGGGTGTATTCGGCGGGCTTCAGCACCACGGTATTGCCTGCCGCCAGCGCGGGCGCGACCTTCCAGGCCAGCATCAAGAGGGGGAAATTCCACGGGATCACCGCACCGCAGACGCCCAAAGGCGCCATGCCCGGCTTTTCGGCTTCCAGGAGTTGCGCCAGACCGGCGTGATAGTAGAAATGCCGCGCCACCAGCGGGATGTCGATGTCGCGGCTTTCCCGGATCGGCTTGCCATTGTCGAGGCTTTCCAGGACCGCAAAGAGCCGCGCGTGTTTCTGTACTAGCCGCGCCAGGGCATAGAGGATGCGCGCCCGCTGCGCCCCGCTGGTCCTCGCCCATTTCGGAAAGGCCTTGGCCGCCGCCTTCACGGCCGCATCCACCGTTTGCGCCGATCCTTGCGACACCTGCGCCAGAACCGCCCCCGTCGCCGGGTTCTTCGTCTCGAATGGCGCCTCGGGTGCGGCAAAGGCCCCGTCGATGAACGCGCCGAACACGCCGTGCCTTTTCAGCCAGGCCATGGCCTCGGCGCTGCTTTCGGGGGCGGGGCCATAGGACATGCTGTCGAAGATTTCCTTGATCGTCATGGTCTTGTCCTCAAAGCTCGCGGCCCTGAACCGGCCAAGATGACGCTACTTCACGCCAGGGCATGGCGATACCCGGCCGAATATTGCCCGGTCAGGTGATGCTCCAATTGCCGCTCGATATCGCCCAGAAGCGACGAGGCGCCAAAGCGGAACAGATCGGGCTGCAGCCAGTCATGGCCCAGCTCGTCCTTCATCAGGGCCAGATACAGAAGCGCATCCTTGGCCTTGGAAATCCCGCCCGCCGGCTTGTAGCCGACCTTGAAGCCCGTGCGCGCCTCATAGTCACGGATGGCGCGGATCATGGTCAGCGTCACCGGCAGGGTGGCGTTGACCGCCTCTTTCCCGGTCGAGGTCTTGATGAAATCCGCCCCCGCCATCATGCAGACCAGGCTTGCCCGCGCCACGTTGCGCAGGGTCTGCAACTCGCCCGTCGCCAGGATCGCCTTGACATGCGCAGCGCCGCAGGCCGCCCGCATCTCGGCCATCTCGTCATACAGCGCCTGCCAGTTGCCGGTCAGCACATGGCGGCGCGAGATCACGATGTCGATCTCCTGCGCGCCTGCCTGAACGGACTCGCCAATCTCGGCGATGCGCAGATGCCAGGGCGACAGGCCCGCCGGAAAGCCGGTCGACACCGCCGCGACCGGAATCCCCGATCCGTCCAGCGCCTTGACCGCCGTTTCCACCATGTCGTGATAGACGCAGACCGCGCCGACGGTCAGGCCCGGCATCCCCAGCGCCTCAAGCATCTGGGGCGCAACCGGCTGGCGCGCCTTGGCGCAAAGCCTTTGCACCCTTCCCGGCGTGTCATCGCCCGACAGCGTGGTCAGATCGATCAGCGAGATCGCCTTCAACAGCCAGGCCGCCTGGAATTCCTTCTTCACGCTGCGCCGTCCGCCCAAAGTGGCGCAGCGCCGCTCGATGGCCGAGGTATTGGCCTGAACGCCCGCCACCCAGTCCAGATCCAGCGCCATTCCGGGATTGCGCGCATGTCCCGATTGCGGGACCAGTCCCGTCCCGACGCGGGCAGCGGCGATTGTGTTCACGGCGGGGCCTCCCCAAGCTTGCACCCGACGATGGCACGCCGCATTGCGGGCGGCAAGCGCCTCGCCATGGAATTTGACCTTTTGGTCAGGAATTCGCCGGCGGCTCGCTGCGGGCCGGGGCGTTCGGGTCGCGGATCAGGCCATCCGGCGCCTCGGTCGCCCATTGGCCGCCGCCTTCGGGCCTGGGCAGGGTGCTGCGGTCGATATGCCGCGCCAGATGCACCTTCGACAGCATCAGCGCCGACAGGGGGGCGGTGATGAACAGGAAGAGGGTGATCAGGATCTCCTGCCAGGCGAAGCGCCCGGTCAGGGTCCACATCTCGGCATTCGACGCGATCAGCGCCGCGCCCACGCCCAGCGTCGTCGCCTTGGTCGGCGCGTGCAGCCGCTGCATCGACTGCGGCAGCCGCAGCAGGCCCCAGCTTCCGATCAGGCCGAACAACCCGCCGCCCACGACCACCACGGCCAGCACAATCTCGATCACGGGGCCGATCATTCGATGATGCTCCCGCGCAGAAGGTATTTGCACAGCGCCACGGTCGAGACGAAGCCAGTCATGGCGAACAGCATCGCCGGTTCAAAGATCGTCATGCCGCCGATCCCCGCGCCATACAGCATCAAAAGCGCGATCACGTTCACCGTCATCGTGTCCAGCGCCAGGATCTTGTCGGCCATGGTCGGGCCGGTGGCGATGCGGATCAGGTTCAGAACCAGGGCCAGGGCGAAACAGCCCATGGCAAACAGGATTGCGGTGTCCAGGATCATTCGAAAATCCTCATCAGCCGGGCCTCGTAACGGGTCTTGATCCCGTCGCGCACCTCGTCGGGATTGGGGGCATGCAGGGAATGGATCAAGAGGCTGCGCCCATCGGCCGAGAAATCGGCCGTCAGCGTGCCGGGGGTCATGGTGATCGTGCCGGCCAGAAGGCTGATCGCCTCGGGCGATTTCAGATCGACCGGCACGGTGACGAAACTGCTGCGGATCTGGTCCTTGGGCATGAAGAGAATGATCCTGGCGACCTGAAAGGACGACACGATCACATCCCAGACCACGATGGCCATATAGCCCAGCAGGCCGAACGGCCGTCGCAGACGCGGCCGTTCCGGCCACCATGCGCTTGTCGCCAGCGGGATCGCCACGCCCAGGATCACCGCCAGGACCAGGCTGCCGAAGGTCCAGCGATTGGCAAGGATCAACCAGAACAGCACCAGAAAGGCGCTTTCGGCGGGGTGGGGGAACAGGCGGCGCAGCATGGTCAGGCTCCTTCACCCAGGCGGTTGGCGGCGATATATGCCTCGGGATCGACCAGATGCCCGGCGGTCACCGCCATCCAGTCGCTGACCGGCCCGGCCAGCACCGACAGCGCGGCCAGCGCCAGCAGGAACAGGCCCGGAATGGCCAGCTCGTTCAGGCCCAGCGGGCGGGCCGGGGCGGGGCCGGTGGCCTTCCAGAACAGGTTCGACCCCGCCCGGGCAAAGCCCAGGATCATCAGGAAAGACCCGCCCAGCACCACCGGCCAGACCCAGGCCGCCTCAGGGGCGGTGGCCTGCAGCACGAACAGCTTGCCGATGAAACCCGACAGCGGCGGCAGACCGGCGCAGGCCACGGCGGCGGCCAGGAACAGCGCGGCGGCCGGGCCGGGCAGGCGCGGCCCTTTCGCCGCAAGATCGCCGTCCAGCCAGACCGCGCCCCGGCTGGCCAGAACATCGGCCAGAAGGAACAGGAAGGCGGCGGCCAGCGTGGAATGGACCATGTAATAAAGCGCCGCGCCAATCGCCTGCGGCCCAAAGCCCGCGATGGCGGTGAAGGCCGTGCCCATCGAGGCGATGGCGGCATAGGCGGCCAGACGCGGCAGGCTGCGCGCCCCCAGAACGCCCACCGCGCCGACGGCCAGCGTTAGCAGCGCGGCGGGCAGCAGCATCTGGCCCAGAAGCGGGCCGGTGGCGGGCAGATCGGGCGGAAAGATCATCGTGCCGGTGCGGATCGCCGCATAGGCGCCGACCTTGGTCATCACGGCGAACAGCGCCGCCACCACGCCCGGCGCCTTGGCATAGGTGCCCGGCAGCCAGAAATGCAAGGGCACCAGCGCGCCTTTCACGGCAAAGACCAGCATCAGCAGGACCGCCGCCACCCGCATCAGCGCCACGTCATCGGCGGGCAGGTCGCGCAGCTTCACCGCCAGATCGGCCATGTTCAGCGTGCCCATGACCGAATAGATCGTCGCCAGCGCGAACAGGAACAGGGTCGAGCCGACAAGGTTGACCGCGATGTAATGCAGCCCCGCGCGGATGCGCGGCCCGCCGCCGCCATGGACCATCAGCCCGTATGAGGCGATCAGCAGAACCTCGAAGAAGACGAACAGGTTGAAGGCGTCGCCGGTCAGGAAGGCGCCGTTCAGCCCCATCAGCTGGAACAGCCACAGGGCATGGAAATGCACGCCGCGCCGGTCCCAGCCGGTCGCCATGGCCTGCAGCAGCACCGCCATCGACAGGCCCGCCGTCATGAGCAGCATCAGCGCCGACAGCCGGTCCAGCACCAGCACGATGCCGAAGGGCGCGGGCCAGTCGCCCAGCCGATACAGCTCCGGCCCCGCGCCCGAGGCCGCGTTGAACAGCACGAGCGCGATCACCAAGAGCGCGGCATTGCCCGCCCCGGCCAATGCGCGGGCCAGCCCCGGCCGGTTGCGCGCGAAAAGAAGCGTGATCCCCGCCAGAACCGCCGGCAGCACCACGGGCGCGATGATCAGATGTCCCATCCCCGCGCCGCTCATTGCCGTGCCTCCGGTGCTGGCTCAAGCCCGGCCGGATCGTCCGAGGCATCCTCCGGCGTGCCATCCTTGCCGGGCGGCGCGTCGACCTTGTCATTGCCGGTCTCGAAATAGGCGCCCAGGCCCATCATCACGATCACCGCCGTCATCCCGAACGAGATCACGATGGCGGTCAGCACCAGCGCCTGCGGCAGCGGATCGGTCGGTATCTCGGTCTGGCCTACAATCGGGTCCGCCCCCGGTTTCAGCCGCCCCACCGCGAAGATGAACAGGTTCACCGCATAGCTCAGGAAGGTCAGCCCCAGGATCACCGGAAAGCTGCGCAGCCGCAGCATCAGATAGGTGCCGACAAAGGTGAAGATGCCGATGGCTCCGGCGACCAGGGCTTCCATGCCAATCCCCTGCATCTCAGACCTCCCGCTCTGTGCGGCCATGGCGCGTGTGCTGCGACAGCCGCGACAGCGTGGCCAGGGACAGCATCACCGCCCCCAGCACGCAGAGGAACACGCCCAGATCGAACAGCGCCGCCGTGGCCAGCTCGATATCGTCCAGCGGCCAGATATGCACATGGGTATAGCCCGAGGTCAGGAAGGGCAGGCCCATCACCCAGGCCCCCAGACCCGTCACGCTGGCCGTCAGCACCCCCGCGCCGATGAAGGCATGGTGGTTGAACCTCTGCCGCCGGTCCGACCAGTCATAGCCCGAGGCCATGTATTGCCACAGAACGGCGATCGAGAAGATCAGACCGGCAACGAACCCCCCGCCCGGCAAGTTGTGGCCGCGCAGGAAGATATAGACCCCGACCGTCAGGGCCACCGGCAACAGAAAGCGCGTCCCCGCCACCAGCATCACCGGATGCGCGTCGCCTGCATCGCGGCCGGTATCCAGCGCCGCCAGCCGCGCACAGGCGCGGGCGCTGCCCAGAACCGCCTCGGCCAGCGCAAAGATCACCAGCGCGGCGATGCCCAGAACGATGATCTCGCCGAAAGTGTCATAGCCACGGAAATCGACGATGATGGTGTTGACCGCATTGGTCCCGCCCGCGCCGGGCTTGGATTGCGCCCAGTGGAATTCGGAAATCAGCGGGAACAGCGCGTCGCGGCGCATCAGCGCATAGGCCAGCGCCGCCGTGCCCAGCCCGGTCGCCGCCGCCACCGCCAGATCCCGCAGCCGCCGCCAGGGCGCACTTTCCCTGGGCGTTTTCGCAGGCAGGAAGTTCAGCGCCAGCAGCATCAGAAGGATCGTCACCACCTCGACCGAAATCTGGGTCAGCGCCAGATCGGGGGCCGAGAACCAGGCGAAGGCGCCGGACAGCAGCAGCCCGACGATCCCGGTCAGGATCAGCGCCAGCACCCGCTCGTGATGGCGCCAGGCCGCCCCCAGCGCCGCCAGCGCCAGGACGGCAAAGCCCAGCACGCCTACCAGCGTCAGCGGCACGGGCGGGCGCGTTCCCGCCGCCTGCGGCGCGCCCCACCAGGCCCAGAGACCCGCCGCGACAATCGCAACGGTCGCCGTCCACAGCGCCCGATGCAGCGCGCCGTTGTGCACGGTGGCGGTAAAGACCCGCGCAGCCGTGGCCAGCGCCCCGATCACGGCGTCGAAGATATCCTTTGCGTCGGGTCGCGGGAAACCGTCCCACAGCGCGCGCAATTGCGGATACAGGCCCAGGATCACCAGGCCGCCGCCGATCGCCATCAGCGACATCCACAGCGCCGCCGGTTCCAGCCCGTGCCACAGCGCGATATGGGCATGGACGGTCTCACCCGTCACGGCACTGGCCGCCGCATCGACAAAGGGCGCAAAGGTCGCCATCGGCAGCAGACCCGACACCACCACCAGCACCGCCAGCAGGGCCGGGGCCGCCCAGAGACCCGGGCCGGGATCATGCGGCGCATGTTCCAGGCTATCGCGCGGTTCGCCCAGGAAGGCATGGGACAGGAAGCGCAGCGAATAGCCGACCGACAGCAGCGCCCCCGCCGTGGCCAGCGCGGGCACCAGCCAAGCGGTCAGCCAGTAAAGATGCGAGGCTTCCTCAAGCATCATCTCTTTCGACAGAAAGCCGTTCAGCGGCGGGAAACCCGCCATCGACAAGCTGGCAACCGCCGCGATCACGAAAGTCAGCGGCATGGCCTTGCGCAATCCGCCCAGGGATCGGATGTCGCGGGTATGGGCGGCGTGATCGACGATCCCCGCCACCATGAACAGCGCCGCCTTGAAGCTGGCATGGCACAGGATGTGCAGCATCGCCGCCGTCGCCGCCGCCTTGGTGCCGATGCCCAGAAGAAAGGTGATCAGCCCCAGATGGCTGACGGTCGAAAAGGCCAGGATCGCCTTCAGGTCATCCTTGAAGAAGGCGATCTTCGCGCCCAAAAGCAGCGTGACCAGCCCCGCCGTGGCGACGATGGCCGTCCATTCCGGCGTGCCTGCCAGCGCCGGCCACAGCCGCGCCATCAGGAACAGCCCCGCCTTCACCATCGTGGCCGAATGCAGATAGGCCGAAACCGGGGTGGGCGCGGCCATCGCATGCGGCAGCCAGAAATGGAACGGGAACTGCGCCGATTTGGTGAAAGCGCCCAGCAGGATCAGGATCAGCGCGGTCAGATACCAGGGGCTGGCCTGAATCTCGGCGCCCTTGGTCACGATCTCCGAGATGTCATAGCTGCCCGCGATATTCCCAAGGATCAGCATCCCCGCGATCATCGCCAGCCCGCCGCCGCCCGTGACCGCCAGCGCCATCCGCGCGCCCTGCCGCCCTTCGGGCCGGTTCTGCCACCAGCCGATCAGCAGGAAAGAGGACAGCGAGGTCAGCTCCCAGAACACAAGCAGCAACAGGATGTTGTCCGACAGCACGATCCCGACCATCGCGCCCTGAAACAGCAGCAGATAGCTCATAAAACGGCCGATGGGCTCGGCCTCGTCCAGGTAGAAGCGGGCGTAAAGGATGATCAGAAGGCCGATCCCCAGGATCAGCCCGGCGAACATCATCCCCAGCCCGTCGATGCGGAAACTGGCATCCAGACCCAGCGCCGGTATCCAGGTGAACCGCGCCGTCACCGCCTCGCCTGCCAGCACGGCAGGGGCATGGGACAGAAGCCCCGCCAGCGCCAGCGCCGTCGCCATCCCCGCGACAAGGGCCGCCGGACCGCGCCCGAACCGGGCGGCAATCCCTGGAAACAGCGCGCCAAGAAAGGGAAGCGCTGCGATCAGGGCTGGAGACATGTGGGGCGTCCTCGTCGTGGCGTGGCAAGCGGGCGTAATGCGCGCGTCGCGGCGGGTTTCAGCCTAGTTGGTCTTTCTGGCCGCCGCGTCAAGCCTTTTCGGGCCGAAAAAACCGGCCGCGCGTCATTTCACCACGATCTCGGCGGGGCGCGACTGGCGCAGCACCGTCAGCGCATTGGGCAGATCGTTGCCCTCAATCCAGGCCCGCGCCTCGGCCTCGGTCTTGCCATGGTGGTGCCAGCGCGCGGTCAGGCGGCGCACCAGTTCCGGCTCGTCGACATCCAGAAAGACGGTCATGTCGAACAGCGGCGCCAGCTGCCGCCAGGGTTCGGCATCCAGCAGCAGGTAATTGCCCTCGACGATCAGGATGCGGTCCTGCGGCCCGACGATGTCGGCCGCGGCGCGCGCCAGTTCCATGCTGCGGTCGAAGATCGGGATCGCCACTTCCGGCTCGCTGCGCAGGCGGCGGATCAGATGCAGGAAGCCCTGGGCGTCAAAGGTTTCCGGCGCGCCCTTGCGCGGGCGCAATCCGCGCGGCACCAGCACGGCATCGTCATAATGGAAGCCATCCATCGGCACGACACGCGCGCCGGGCTGCAACAGCCCCGCCAGATGTTCGGCCAGGGTGGATTTGCCGCTGGCAGGCGGCCCGGCCAGCGCCACCAGAAAGCGCCGGTCGGGATTGGCCTTGCCCAGCCTTTCGCGGATCAGCCGCGCCAGATCGTCCGGCGTCACGCGCGCCTCCCCCAAGCCTGCGGCCCTAGGCCGCCTCGCTGACACCCTCGGGCAGTTTCGCCCCGGTCATGAACGCCACCGCATCCGACATGGTGTAATCCTGCGGCTTGATCACGCAGAGCCGCTTTCCCAGCCGGTGAATGTGGATGCGGTCGGCGATCTCGAAGACATGCGGCATGTTGTGGCTGATCAGGATGATCGGGATGCCCCGGTCGCGCACGTCGCGGATCAGCTCAAGCACCTTGCGGCTTTCCTTGACCCCCAGCGCGGCGGTCGGTTCGTCGAGGATCACCACCTTCGACCCGAAGGCCGCCGCCCGCGCCACCGCCACGCCCTGCCGCTGGCCGCCTGACAGGGTCTCGACCGCCTGGTTGATGTTCTGGATCGTCATCAGCCCCAGCTCGTTCAGCTTCTCGCGGGCGAATTTCTCCATCCGCGGCCGGTCGAGCTGGCGGAAGACCTGCCCCATGATCCCGGGCTTGCGCAGCTCGCGGCCCATGAACATGTTGTCCGCGATCGACAGGGCGGGCGACATGGCAAGTGTCTGGTAGACCGTCTCGATCCCCGCCGCCCGCGCCTCGATCGGCGTCTTGAAGGAAACCGGGCGGCCCTCCAGCGTGATCTCGCCCTCGTCGGGGATCACCGCCCCCGAGATGGCCTTGATCAGGCTGGATTTCCCCGCGCCGTTGTCGCCGATCACCGCCAGGATCTCGCCCGGCATCAGATCGAAGTCGCAATGATCCAGCGCGGTGACCTTGCCATAGCGTTTGACCAGGCCGCGACCTTTGAGAATGGGCTCGCTCATGCCGACACCTTTCTGATCCACTGGTCCACGGCGACCGCGAAGATGATGAGAACGCCGATCAGGAAGAAGGTCCATTGCGGGTCGGTGCCGACCAGCCGCAGGCCCATCTCGAACACGCCCACGATCAGCGCGCCGAAGAACATGCCCGCGATGCTGCCGCGCCCGCCGAACAGGCTGATCCCCCCGATCACCACGGCGGTGATCGACTGGATATTGCCCAGTTGCCCGGTCGAGGCCGTGGGCGAGACCGATCCGAACCGCCCGATCATCACCCAGCCCGCGATGGCGCAGAACAGGCCCGCCAGCGCATAGACCTGGATGAGGATGCGCTTCGTCGGCACGCCGGCCAGGGCCGCCGCCTCGGGGTCGTCGCCCGTGGCATAGACATGGCGGCCCCAGGCGGTCGAGCGCAGGACATAGGCCATCACTGCGACCAGCACGATCAGCAGGAACACGGCATACAGCACCTTGACCCCGGTGCCCGGCATGGCGTCGGTGGTCAGGAAGACCGATTGCATCGTGGCCTGATCCACGCCCTCTGGCGCCTTGGGAATGCCGAAGAAGGTCACGTCCTCGCCCCAGAAGCGCAGGGCGGGGGCCTTGGTCTCGACATCCGATGACCGGATCGTCTCATTGGCCGAGAAGATGAAGTTCGACGCCAGGATGATCTGCCATGTCCCCAGCGTCACGATGAACGGCGGCAGTTTCATCCGCGCCACCAGCCAGCCGTTCAGCGCGCCCATGGCCAGGCCGCAGGCCAGGCCGAACACCACCGCCAGCGCGGGCGGCAGATGGAAGACGAAGGAAAAGGCCAGCGGCCCGAACCAGTCGGGCGTGCCGATGGTCACGCCGGTGATGCCGACAAACCCCATGATGACCGAGCAGAACACCGCGATCGCGCCGACCGACAGGTCGATCCCTGCCGTCAGCACCACCAGCGTCTGCGCGCAGCCCAGGATGCCGACGATGGCGATCTGCTGAAGGATCGTCGACAGCGTGCCCGCCTTGAAGAAATTGTCCGCCGCCAGGCCAAAGACCAGAAGCGAGGCGATCAGCACGATCATCGGCACGGCCGAAGGCGTCTGGTGCAGCCAGTGCTGCAAGCGCTTTACCGGATCATTGTCCTGGTGGAACTCGGCGACCTTTTCCGAGGCGCCTTTCAGCCCCTCTTCAAATCCGGTCGCGGCCTTCTGGTCCGCTGCCATGTCTTCCCCCTCATAGCCCGGGCAGTTGCGGCGCCGGGGCAAGTCCCGCCCCTCCCAAGGGGGCCTTGCGACAAGGGCGGCGCGAAGCCGCCCTTGTCGCCTCAGTGTGAACCCCGGACCGCCACCTGTCTATCGCGGCGTGCGGCCCGGACCCTCGGGGCGGCTCAGCCCCAGCACAGCTCCAGACCCTTGGCCGAGTCGATCGACTCGACGCCGTCGACCGGCTGGTCGGTGATCAGCTTGACGCCGGTGTCGAAGAAGTCCTTGCCTTCGGTCGGGGCGGGCTTGGTGCCGTCGGCGGCGTATTTCGCAATCGCCTCGACCCCCAGCGCCGCCATTTGCAGCGGGTATTGCTGCGAGGTGGCGCCGATCACGCCGGCCTTCACATCCTCGACGCCCGGGCAGCCGCCATCGACCGAAACGATCAGCGCGGTCTTGCCCGCAGCCTTCAGCGCCTCATAGGCACCGGCGGCCGAGGGCTCGTTGATCGTGTAGACCACATTGATGTCGGGGTCTTTCGCGAGCAGGGCTTCCATGGCCTTCAGGCCGCCTTCCTCGTTGCCCGAGGTGACTTCATGGCCGACGATGCGCGGATCGGTTTCGTCGCCCCATTTGGCCGGGTCGCCCAGATCGATGCCATAGCCCTGCAGGAAGCCCTGGTCGCGCAGCACGTCGACCGAAGGCTGGCTGATCGCCAGGTCCAGCATCGCGATCTTGGCGTTGGCGGCGGCATCGCCCATCTTGGCCTTGGCCCATTGCCCGATCAGCAGGCCCGCCTGGAAGTTGTCGGTCGCGAAGGTCGCGTCGGCGGCGTCGATCGGCTCAAGCGGCGTGTCCAGCGCGATGACCAGCAGGCCCGCATCCCGCGCGGCCTTGACCGAATCGACGATGGCCTTGGTGTCCGAGGCGGTGATCAGAATGCCCTTGGCGCCATCGGCCACGCAGGCTTCGATCGCCGCGACCTGGCTTTCGTGGTCGCCGTCGATCTTGCCGGCATAGGCTTTCAGCGTCACGCCCAGCTCGGCCGCCTTGGCCTCGGCGCCTTCCTTCATCTTCACGAAGAAGGGGTTGGTGTCGGTCTTGGTGATCAGGCAGGCCGATACGCCATCGGCCAGCGCCGGCATGGCCGAGCACAGCGCAACGGTGGCCGCGCCCAGAAGGGCTTTGGTGGTGGTTTTCATGGTCATCCTCCCGAAGGGCGGGGCTGCGGCCCCTTGGCCCGAGTTCCGTACGCAGCCCGTTCCTCCGCTGCGCTGGCGCCATAAAAAGCTGATTCCCCCACTTGCGTCAATATAAATAAATCACAGTGATTTAATATTGACGAAAACCGCTGATGTCCTCATTCTGCCTGGCAGATGCGACCTCGGAGGAGGGGGCCGGCATCCTTTGCACAAGGTAGTGGCGCGATGCTGATCGGACTTTCGCCCCTTCTGGGGCCTGACCTGCTGTATGCTTTGCGGGCGATGGGTCACGGCGACGAGATCGCGCTGGTTGACGGCAATTACCCGGCGCAATCCCATGCGCAGCGGCTGGTCCGCGCCGATGGTCATGGCGTCCTGGCGCTCTTGGAGGCGATCCTGCCGGTGCTGCCGCTGGATGCCGATGTGCCCGCGCCGATCCTGCGCGCCTCGCTGCACAATGATCCGGCACATCGCGGTGTGATCCACGACGGGATCGAGGCTTTGGCCGCCCGGCTCGTGCCAGGGGTTGCAGTGGCCGCGCTTTCGGGCGAGGCGCTCTATCCGCGCATCCGCGCGGCGCATACGGTGGTCGCGACGGGTGAAACGCAGCTTTACGGCAATGTGATCCTGCGCAAAGGGGTGGTGCGGCCGCTGGCCTGAGGCGCGCGGTTTCGGGCAAGACGGAAGCAAGACGTAAGGAAGACGTTTGGAAGACGTCGGAATGACGTGAAAAAGGGATGGAAAAGGGCGTGGCGCTGCACGACGATCCAAGGGCGGAACGGATTGCCGAACCGGCGCTGACGGCGCTGCCGCGCGGCACCAACCAGTCCGGGATGCGGGCGCATAACGAACGCCTGGTGCTGACCCTGGTGCGCAGCCATGGCGCGCTGGCCAAGACCGACATTGCCCGCCTGACCGGGCTGTCCGCCCAGACCGTCTCGGTCATCATGCGCCAGCTGGAACAGGACGGGCTTTTGCTGCGCGGCGAACCGATCCGCGGCAAGATCGGCCAGCCTTCCGTGCCTATGTCCTTGAATCCAGAGGGGGCTTTCTTCCTGGGGCTGAAGGTCGGCCGCCGGTCGGCCGATCTGATCGTGACCGATTTCCTTGGCCGGATCCGCGGCTCGCAGCGCCGGGTCTACCGTTATCCCACGCCCGATGCGGTGGTGGGCTTCGTGGCCGAGGCCTGGCCGCCTCTCGTCGCCGGGCTGCCGGAAGACGCCCGCGACCGGGTGACGGGCATGGGCGTGGCGATCCCCTTCCAGCTCTGGAACTGGGTGGCGATCCTGGGCGCGCCCCAGGCCGAGATGGATGCCTGGCGCAACCGCGACATCGGCCCCGAGCTTGCCGCCCTGACCGGCCTTCCGGTCTATGTCCAGAACGACGCCACCTCTGCCTGCGGCGCGGAACTGGTGTTCGGGACAGGCGAAAAATCCAAGGATTTCCTGTATTTCTATTTCGGCACTTTCATCGGTGGCGGGCTGGTGGTGAATGGCCAGCTTTTTCTTGGCCGCAGCGGCAACGCCGCCGGGATCGGTCCGATGCAGGTCGCAGGCCCCGACGGGCGGACCCAGCGCCTGCTCGACCTCGCCTCGATGTCCGTCCTGGCCGAGGCGATGGAGCGCGCCGGAGAATCCTCGGATTATCTTTGGGAGCAGACCACCCGCTGGGACATGCCCGAAGCCATTCTGTCCGCCTGGATGGACGGTGCCGCGCGGGCGCTGGCGCAGGCCACCCTTGCCGCCGCGTCGCTGGTGGAAATCGAGGCCGTGGTGATCGACGGCTGGATGCCCGCCGAGATCCGCGCCGAAATGACCCGCCGGGTCGAGGCCGCCTTCCACCGGCTCGACCTGGCCGGCATCGCGCCCCCGGCGATCCGCGAAGGCACGGTCGGCCCCGACGCCCGCGCCCTGGGTGCCGCCGCCATCCCGCTGTCACAACGCTACCTGATCGACCACAACGCCCCGGCACGGGAGGGGTGATCCGATTTTTCGACGAAAAATCGCGCCCTTAGTCCGCGCGTGTCACCAATGCGGAGGCCGCACATTCGCCTCGGGCGCAGCGCCCGCCATCGCCTCGCGTTCGGCCTCGCGCTCCATCAGCATCTGCACCCGGCGCTGCAAGACCTCGATCTCGCGCGCCTGCCGCGCCACCACATCCGACAGGTCCTCGACCGCCCGCATCAGATGGGCGGTCTTTTCCTCCAGCGCCTGAACCCGATCCATCTTGCCCCCCGCGCCCCTCTGCCTGCTTGCCGCGCCCGCCCCCACGGGCTACAGGAACGCCCGAGCGATGCAAGGGGTCCGCCCGATGTCCGATGCCAAAATCCGCCGCCCGCGCGCCGAGACGCCCAAGGGCTTCCGCGACTATTTCGGGGCCGAGGTCACCGAACGCAAGGCGATGCTCGACGCCATCACCGCCGTATATCATCGCTACGGCTTTGACGCGCTGGAAACCAGCGCCGTGGAAACGGTCGAAGCGCTGGGCAAGTTCCTGCCCGATGTCGACCGCCCGAACGAGGGCGTCTTCGCCTGGCAGGATGAGGACAAGGATTGGCTCGCGCTGCGCTATGACCTGACCGCGCCCCTGGCCCGCGTCGCCGCGCAATATCGCAACGACCTGCCCAGCCCCTACCGCCGCTTCGCCATGGGGCCGGTCTGGCGCAACGAAAAGCCGGGGCCGGGCCGGTTCCGCCAGTTCTATCAATGCGATGCCGATACGGTCGGCTCTGGCTCCGTCGCCGCCGATGCCGAGATCTGCGCCATGCTGTCCGACATTTTCGAAAGCCTGGGCCTGGCGGGCGACTATGTGATCAAGGTCAATAACCGCAAGGTGCTGAACGGCGTGATGGAAGTCGCGGGCCTTTCCGGCGACGACAAGGAAGCCGAACGCGGCATCGTCCTGCGCGCCATCGACAAGATCGACCGCCTTGGCGAAGACGGCGTCCGCGCCCTGCTGGGCGCGGGCCGCAAGGACGAGTCGGGCGATTTCACCAAGGGCGCGGGGCTTTCGGCGGACCAGGCCGAGGTCATCATGGGCTTCACCAGCGCCAAGCGCGACACCGGCGCCGCCACCGTCGCCCGCCTGCGCGAGCTTGTCGGCGCCTCTGCCATCGGCGCCGAGGGGGTGAGCGAACTGGAGACCATCGCGGCGCTTCTGCTGGCCCAGGGCTACGGCCCCGACCGCATCCAGCTTGACCCCGGTGTCGTGCGCGGCCTGGGCTATTATACCGGCCCGGTCTTCGAGGCCGAACTGACCTTCCAGATCACCGACGAAAAGGGCCGGCCGCGCAATTTCGGTTCGGTCGCGGGCGGCGGGCGTTATGACGGGCTGGTCAAACGCTTCACCGGCCAGGACGTGCCCGCCACCGGAATCTCGATCGGCGTCGATCGCCTGCTGGCGGCGCTCCGCGCCAAGGGGCGGATGGGTGGCGACGGGGCCGGGCCGGTCGTGGTGACGGTGATGGACCGCGACCGCATGGCCGATTACTTCGCCATGGTGGGCGAGCTGCGCCAGGCCGGCATCCGCGCCGAGGTCTATCTGGGCAACCCCAAGAATTTCGGCAACCAGTTGAAATATGCCGACAAACGCGCCTCTCCCGTCGCCGTGATCCAGGGCGGCAACGAGGCGGCAAACGGCACGGTCATCCTGAAAGACCTGATCCTGGGCGCCAAGATCGCCGAAAGCGCGACGCTTGAGGAATGGAAGGACCGCCCGGCGCAACTCGAGGTGCCGCGCGCCGATCTGGTCGCCGCCGTGCGCAAGATGCTGGCGCCATGACCGCGTCCAAAGCCGCGATCCGGGCCGAGGCCGAGCGCCTTTATGCCGCCTTCCTCGCCGAAGGCGCGGCCCCGGTCGAGGCTGATATCCTGCAACCCGCCGAGACGCTGCTGGATCTTTATGGCGAGGACATCCGCGCCCGGGCCTATGTCACCGCCGATCCGCTGAATGGCGAAATGATGCTGCGCCCCGATTTCACCGTTCCGGTGGTGCAGGCCCATATGGCGGGCGGGGCCGACCCGGCGCGTTACGCCTATCTGGGCGAGGTCTTCCGGCGGCAGGAACATCTGGACGGTCGCGCCCGCGAATATCTGCAAGTGGGATACGAAGCCTTCGACCGTGACGCCCCCAGGGCGGATGCCGAGGTCTTTGCGTTGTTCACCACGCTTCTGGCCGATCTGAATCTGCGCCCCGCCACGGGCGATATCGGCATCCTGATGGCGGCGGTGAAGGGGCTTTCCACCACGCCACGCCGCAAGGCAGCACTTCTGCGCCATATCTGGCGCCCGCAGCGGTTCAAGGCGCTCTTGGACCGTTTCTCGGGCCGCGCGCCGCTGCCGCCCGCCCGCGCCCAGCTTCTGCAACGCCTGGCGGGTGACGCGCCGCAGGCGCTGGTCGCTGCGGCTGGCCCCTTGGTCGGCCTGCGCAGCGCCGAAGACATCGCCGCCCGCGCCGAGGCTTTGCTGGAAGATGCCAAGGCGCCGCCGATCGCGGCCCCCGAGGCGGCCATGCTCTACGATCTTCTGTCGCTCGAAGCGCCCGCCCGCGCGGCGCTTGACCATCTGCGCGGCATCCTGCCCCTGCTGCCTGCCATCGAACCGGCGGTCGAAACCTTCGCCGCCCGGCTGGATGCGCTTCGGGCGCGCGGCATCGACGTGGCCTGCCTGCCGTTCGAGGCCAGCCATGGCCGCACCACGCTGGAATATTACGACGGTTTCGTCTTCACGCTGGAGGCGACCGGCACAAGCCTGCCCGCCGTCGCCTCGGGCGGGCGCTATGATGCGCTGACCGCCGTTCTGGGACAGGGCAAGTCGATCCCGGCGGTGGGTGGCATCATCCGGCCCGGCCTTGTCGCCGCATTGCGGGGGGCGCTGGCATGATCAAGCTGGGCGTGCCGTCCAAGGGGCGGCTGATGGAAAAGACCTTTGACTGGTTCGGCGCGCGCGGCGTGACCCTGCGCCTGTCGGGGGCCGAGCGGGAATATTCCGGCGCGGTCGACGGGGTCGAGGGCGTCGAGCTGGTGCTCCTGTCGGCTGGGGAAATTCCGCGCGAACTGGCGGCGGGGCGCATCCATCTGGGCGTGACCGGCAGCGATCTGGTGCGCGACAAGCTGGCCGACTGGGACCGCCAGGTGGCAGAATGGGCGGCGCTGGGTTTCGGCCATGCCGATCTGGTCATCGCCGTGCCTGCGGGCTGGATCGATGTCGATACGCTTGATGATCTGGATGCGGCGGCGGCGGCCTTCCGCGCCGCGCATGGCCATCGCCTGCGCATCGCCACCAAGTATCACCGCCTTGTCCGCGATTTCCTGACCGCGCAGGGCGTGGCCGATTACGCCCTGGTCGACAGCCAGGGCGCGACCGAGGGCACGGTCAAGAACCTGACCGCCGAGGCGATTGCCGACATCACCTCCTCGGGGGAAACCCTGCGGGCCAATCACCTCAAGATCCTGTCCGACGGGCTGATCCACCAATCGCAGGCCACGCTGTTCGCGGCGCGGGCGGCGGAATGGGGCAAGGCGGAACGGGCGGCGCTTGCGGGCCTTGCAGCCCGGCTGGGGCTGACGGCACCTGACCTCAAAGGTTAAGAATTGGTGAATCCTGAATGCCCAAGCCCTTGATCTGAAAGGGCGGCGGCTTTGTCTCACCGTGGGACAGGCGCTTTCCTGCGTCTGGTGACCATCGCCACCCCCGCCGCCGCCAGCCCCATTCCGGCCCAGGCCAAAGGCGGCATCGCCTCGCCCAGCAGGGGCCAGGCGAAAAGGGCCGACAGGGGCGGGACAAGGTAGAAGAGCGAGGACACCCGCGCCACCTCGCCCGCCCGGATCATCGCCAGCAAAAGCGTCATGGCCAGCAGCGAATTGCCCAGGATCAGATAGGCCATCGCCCCCAGAAAACCCGGCGACCACTGGATCGCCATGTCCTCGCTGACCCAGGCGGCGGGCAGGCACAGGGCCAGCGCGGCGGCATATTGGATCAGGTTCGCCGCCACCGGATGGTGCCCGGCCCCGAAGCGCTTTTCATACAGCGTCCCGCCGGTGATCCCGAACAGCGCCACCCCGCACCACAGAAGCCCCAGCCCGCTTTCCGCCGCCACCGTCGACCGGCCCAGGATCGCCAGCAGCGCGCCCGCCAGCCCAAGGCCCAGCCCGATCCAGCCGCGCCGCCCGATCGTCTCGCCGGTCAGATGCGGGGCGGCCAGGGCGGTAAGGATCGGTTGCAGGCACACGACCACCGCCACCGCCCCTGCCGAGGTGCCCAGCTTGAAGGCCACGTAGCAGAAGCCGAAATAGACCACCTGGATCAAGACGCCGACCACCACGACATCCCAGAACGCCCGCCCGCGCGGAAAGGCGGGGCGCAGGATCAGGGCGACCGGCAGAAGGATCGCCGTCGTCACCCCGTAGCGCAGGGCCAGCACGGTCAGCGGCTGGGCATGGGTCAGGGCCAGCTTCGCCACCGCAAACCCCGCCGACCACAGGATCAGGAAGACGACCGGGGCGGCGACCAGCAGAAAGGGGCGGGGCAGCATCATGCCCGCTTGATGCCCGCCCCTTGCGGCAAAGGAAAGGGGCGGGCGGGGCTGGACCTACGTGCCGCCTCTCTCTGGCATGTCGGGCCGCCGCGCCGCCAGTCGGGCGATCAGCGCCAGCGCCTCGGGCGGGGGGCGGCGTTCGACACGGGCGTAGTCGGTGCAGTCATCGGTCCGCTTCAGCAGCCCCAGCGCCACCATGTCGCGGCGCAGCAGGGCGGCATCGCCAAAGCCGTGCAGTGCGTTCAGCGCGGCGCTGATCTGGCGCTCGCTGCGGCCCGACCCGCGCGGCAGCCGCGCCCAGAGCGCCCAGAGGCACAGGATCTGCACCGCGCGGCGGGCGGGCCATTGGCCCAAGCGACCATGGTCGTCGAACAGCACCAGCGCGCGGGCGACAAGGGCATGGTCCACCGGCCCCGCGACGGGGGGTGGCGCGTCCAGCCGCCGCCCGGCGGCGCTTGCGGCGCGCAGGTGCTGAAGGTTGCGAAAGCCCCCGGCGCGGGCCAGCATGTTCATCAGGCTTTGATGCGACGGCGCGGGCGCGCCCTCGGCGCCCAGCTGGCGCGACAGGTGGCGGGTGAAGGCGGAGAGGTCCGCCACGGGCAGGGCAAGAAGGTCTCGGCTCATAGGTCCAGTCCCAGATATGGCCCGGAAGGCTTCGCTGGCCGCGGATCTGGCGAGACGGGCACAGGGAATGGGGTGCTGACGTCCGAACGATGGCAGGTTCAGCTTCCCCTTGCGGGGCCGCGGCGCCTTGGTGAACTGCCGACCGGGCGCAGCCATAGCACAGGCCGCGCGCCCGCGCCAAGCCCGCCGCTTGGGAGGCGTGTCAGGCCTGAATCGCCTCGACCGCGCGGCGGAAGCCTGCCACCACCCGGTCGCGATCACGGTGCCGTCCGCCGCTGACGCATTCGACCCCGCCGCACCAGACCGTTTGCACCGCGACGCCCCGGCCGAAGAGCCAGCGGTCCAGCCAGAGATCGCTGCCCGGCGCCGGGCCGGTTTCGTCGCGAAGGGCGACCAGATCGGCCGGCGCGCCGGGGGCGATCTGCGCAGGCGGCGCGGCCAGGGCCTGCGACCCGCCCGCCAGGGCGCCGCGGAACAGCGCGCCGCCGGTCGATCCGGGGCCGCCCGCAAGGACGTTGCGCTGGCGCAGGATCAGGCGCTGGCCATATTCCAGAATCTGCAATTCCTCGGCCAAAGCGATGCGCACATTGCTGTCCGTGCCGATGCCGAAGCGACCGCCTTCGGCCAGAAACTCGGGCGCCAGGAAAAGCCCGTCGCCCAGATTGGCCTCGGTCACCGGGCAAAGCCCCGCCACCGCGCCCGATGCCGCGATGCCGCGCCGCTCGGCCCCGGTCAGATGCGTGGCGTGGATCAGGCACCAGCGGGCATCGACCGGCTGGGTGGCCAGCAGGCGTTCGACCGGGCGCTGGCCATGGGCTTTCAGGCAATCCTCGACCTCGCGCATCTGTTCGGCCACATGGATATGGACGGGGCCTTGCGGGCGGGCGGCCAGCAGTTGCGCGATCTCGTCCCCGGTGGCGGCGCGCAGCGAATGCGGGGCAAAGCCCAGCCGGTCAAGCGGGCGGGTCATCCGCGCATCGAGCGTCTCAAGCAGGCGCAGGAAGGCCTCGGGGGAATGCAGGAACCGGCGCTGACCGGGGGCGGGTGCCGCGCCGCCGAAATCGGAATGGGCATAGAAGACCGGCAGATGGGTCAGGTGCAGGCCGGTTTCCGTGGCGGCGGCCAGGATGCGCAGGCTCATCTCGGCGGGATCGGCATAGGCCGCGCCGTCGGGGGCGTGGTGGAGATAGTGAAATTCGCCGACGCGGGTGAAACCGGCCTCAAGCATCTCGACATAGGCGAGTTCGGCGATGGCCTGCATCTGGTCGGGGGTCAGGGCCAGGGCGAAGCGATACATCACCTCGCGCCAGGTCCAGAAACTGTCGGCGCTGTCGCCGCGCGTTTCGGCCAGACCCGCCATGCCGCGCTGGAAGGCGTGGGAATGCAGGTTGGCCATGCCGGGGACCAGCGCCTGAACCCGCACCGCGCCTGTGGGGGCGGGGCCAGGGGTGACGCTGGCGATGGCGGGGCCGTCCAGGGTGACCGCCACATCCTGCGCCCAGCCATCGGGAAGAAGCGCCCAATCCGCGAAAATGGCTGTCATCAAATCATCCTTCCCCGCTGCCCCGTTTTATGTATATACATATTAAAGCGAGTCGGGGAAGGGCCAAGATGCACAGCGAGACCTGGGTTCTGACCAATGCGCGCCTTGCCGATGGGACGCGGGCCGAACTGCGGCTTGAGGCCGGGCGGATCGCGGCGATTGGGCCGGGCGTTTCCCGCGATGGCGCGCAGGTCGAAGACTGCGCCGGGCGCCTGCTGACCCCCGCCCTGATCGATTGCCACACCCATCTGGTCTATGCCGGAAATCGCGCCCGCGAATTTGAGATGCGGCTCAATGGCGCCACTTATGCCGAAATCGCGGCGGCGGGGGGCGGCATCGTTTCCACCATGCGGGCGGTGCGCGAAGCCTCGGTCGACGAACTGGTCGCGGCCAGCCTGCCGCGCCTTGATGCGCTTCTGGCCGAGGGGGTGGGGACGGTCGAGATCAAGTCGGGCTATGGCCTGTCGGTCGAGGCCGAGCTGAACATGCTGCGCGCGGCGCGGCGGCTGGAGGCCGAGCGCAAGGTGCGGATCAAGACCACCTGGCTGGCCGCCCATGCCCTGCCGCCGGAATACCGCGAGGACCGGGCGGGCTATATCGACCGCGTGGTGCTGCCGGGACTTGAGGCCGCCCATGCCGAGGGTCTGGTCGATGCGGTGGACGGGTTCTGCGAACATCTGGCCTTTACCGCCGCCGAAATCTCCCGTGTCTTCGACAAGGCGCAAAGGCTTGGCTTGCCGGTCAAGCTGCATGCCGAGCAATTGTCGCATCAGGGCGGCGCGGCGCTGGTGGCGGCGTGTGGCGGACTGTCGGCCGATCATCTGGAATATGCGACCGAGGACGATGCCCGCGTGATGGCAGCGGCGGGGACGGTGGCGGTGATCCTGCCTGGCGCCTTCTACATGTTGCGCGAAACGCGGCTGCCGCCGATTGCCGCCTTCCGCAAGGCAGGCTGTGCCATGGCGGTGTCGACCGATGCCAACCCGGGTACGTCGCCGATGACCTCACTTCTGATGGCGATGAACATGGCGGCGGTGCTGTTCGGGCTGACCGTCGCGGAATGCCTTGAGGGCACCACGGAGGCTGCGGCCAAGGCCCTGGGCCTGCAGGGGGAAACCGGGGTGCTGAAGGTGGGCCATAGTGCCGATCTGGCGCTGTGGAACGTGGAAACGCCGGCCGAGCTGGTGAACCCGATCGGGTTCAACTCGCTGCATCGGCGCTGGTTCAAGGGGGAAAAGGTCTGATGCAACTGGTTCCGGGCAAGGCGACGCTTGCCGATCTTGAGGCGGTCTATCGGCAGGGGCTGGCGGTGACGCTGCATCCTTCGGCGCGGGCGGGCATCGACCGGGCGCGGGCGGTGATCGCGCGGGTCGCGGCGGGCGATGCGCCGGTCTATGGCGTGAACACGGGCTTCGGCAAGCTGGCCTCGATCCGCATCGCGCGGGAAGACGTGGCGACGCTGCAGCGCAACCTGATCCTGTCGCATTGCTGCGGCGTGGGCGACGCGCTGCCGCTGGATGTGGTGCGGCTGGTGATGACGCTGAAGTTGCTGTCGCTGGGGCGCGGCGCGTCGGGGGTGCGGCCCGAAGTCGTGGCGCTGATCGAGGGGATGCTGGCCAGGGGCGTGATGCCGGTGATCCCGGAAAAGGGCTCGGTCGGGGCCTCGGGCGATCTGGCGCCCCTGGCGCATATGACGGCGGCGATGCTGGGCGAGGGCGAGGCCTTCCTCGATGGCGCGCGCCTGCCGGGGGCAGAGGCCCTGCGGCGGGCCGGGCTGGTGCCTGTGGCGCTTGAGGCGAAAGAGGGGCTGGCGCTGATCAACGGCACGCAGGTCTCCACCGCTTTGGCGCTGGCAGGGTTGTTCCGGGCGCAGCGGGCCTTGCAGGCCTCGGTCGTGACCGGGGCGCTGTCGACCGACGCGGCCATGGGATCGACGGCGCCTTTCACCGAAGAAATCCATACCCTAAGGGGCCATCAGGGCCAGATCGACGTGGCGGCCAGCCTGCGTGCGCTGCTGGACGGCTCAGGCATCCGCGCCTCGCATCAGGAAGGCGACGAGCGGGTGCAGGACCCCTATTGCCTGCGCTGCCAGCCGCAGGTCGATGGCGCCTGTCTGGATGTGCTGCGCCAGGCGGCCCGGACGCTGGAGATCGAGGCCAATGCCGCGACCGACAACCCGCTGATCCTGTCGGATGGCGAGGTGGTTTCAGGCGGGAATTTCCATGCCGAACCTGTGGCGCTGGCCGCCGACATGATCGCGCTGGCCGTGGCCGAGATCGGCAGTATCGCGCAGCGCCGCGTGGCCCTGCTGGTCGATCCGGCGCTGTCCTACGGTCTGCCGGGCTTTCTGACGCCCAAGCCGGGGCTGAATTCGGGCCTGATGATCGCCGAGGTCACCACGGCTGCCCTGATGAGCGAGAACCGCCAGCTGGCCCATCCGGCCTCGGTCGACAGCACGCCCACCAGCGCCAATCAGGAGGACCATGTCTCCATGGCCTGCCATGGCGCGCGGCGGCTGCTGCCGATGACGCAGAACCTGTTCTGGATTCTGGGCGTCGAGGCGATGATGGGCGCGCAGGGCATCGAGATGCGGGGGCCGCTGGAAACCTCGGCGCGGCTCAAGGCCGCGAAGGCCGCCATCCGGGCGAAGATCGCGCCCCTGCTCGAGGACCGTTTCATGGCGGGCGACATGGAGGCGGCAGGCGCGCTGATCGCCGAAGGCGCGCTGACGCAGGCCGTCGGCATGGACATTCTGCCGGGCCTTTCGGCCTGAGCCTATCGGAGGATTTGCAATGACCCAGAACCCCCGCCACAACCTGCGTGACGTCTATCCGCCCACCGGGACCGAGATCACCGCCAAAAGCTGGCTGACCGAAGCGCCGATGCGGATGCTGATGAACAACCTGCACCCGGATGTGGCCGAGAACCCGCATGAGCTGGTGGTCTATGGCGGCATCGGCCGGGCGGCGCGGACATGGGAGGATTTTGACCGCATCGTCGCGGCGCTGAAGACGCTGGAGGCCGATGAGACTCTGGTCGTTCAATCGGGCCGCCCAGTCGCCGTGGTGCGCACCCATGCCGATGCGCCGCGCGTGCTGATCGCCAATTCGAACCTGGTGCCGCATTGGGCGAACTGGCAGCATTTCAACGAGTTGGACCGCAAGGGCCTTATGATGTACGGCCAGATGACGGCCGGAAGCTGGATCTACATCGGCACCCAGGGCATCGTTCAGGGCACTTATGAAACCTTCGCCGAAGCGGGCCGCCAGCATTATGGCGGAAGCCTGAAGGGCAAATGGATCCTGACCGGGGGCCTGGGCGGCATGGGCGGCGCGCAGCCGCTGGCCGCCGTGATGGCCGGGGCCTGCTGTCTGGCGGTCGAGGTCGATGAGACCCGCATCGATTTCCGCCTGCGCACCCGCTACCTTGATGCCAAGGCGAAGACGCTGGACGAGGCGCTGGCGATGATCGCCGAATGGACGGCGAAGGGCGAGGCGAAATCGGTCGGGCTTCTGGGCAATGCGGCCGAGGTCTTCCCCGAATTGCTGCGCCGGATGCAGGCGGGTGGGCCGCGCCCGGATATCGTCACCGACCAGACTTCTGCCCATGACCCGCTGCATGGCTATTGCCCGGCGGGATGGACGTTGGGCGACTGGAAGGCCAAGCAGGAAAGCGATCCGCAGGCGGTGGAACGCGCGGCGCGGGCCAGCATGAAGGACCATGTCGCTGCCATGGTCGGCTTCTGGAACGCGGGCGTGCCGACGCTGGACTATGGCAACAACATCCGCCAGGTCGCGCAGGATGAAGGGCTGGAAAACGCCTTCGCCTTCCCGGGCTTTGTCCCGGCCTATATCCGGCCCTTGTTCTGCAAGGGGATCGGCCCCTTCCGCTGGTGCGCGCTGTCGGGCGACCCGGAAGACATCTACAAGACCGACGCCGCGATGAAGAAGCTGTTCCCCGAGAATGCTCATCTGCATCGCTGGCTGGACATGGCGCGCGAGCGGATCGCCTTCCAGGGCCTGCCCGCGCGGATCTGCTGGATCGGTCTGGGCGACCGGCACCGGGCCGGGCTGATGTTCAACGAGATGGTCGCCTCGGGTGAGTTGAAGGCGCCGGTGGTGATCGGGCGTGACCATCTGGATTCCGGTTCGGTCGCCAGCCCCAACCGGGAAACCGAGGCGATGAAGGACGGCTCGGATGCCGTGTCGGACTGGCCCTTGCTGAATGCCCTGGTCAATACGGCCTCGGGCGCGACCTGGGTGTCGTTGCATCATGGCGGCGGGGTCGGTATGGGCTTTTCGCAGCATTCCGGCGTGGTGATCGTGGCCGATGGCACGCCCGAAGCGGCCAGGCGGCTGGAGCGGGTGTTGTGGAACGACCCGGCCTCGGGCGTCTGGCGCCATGCCGATGCGGGCTATGAGACGGCGGTCGCCTGCGCCAGGGAACACGGGCTGCGCCTGCCGTCTATTCTGGGGAACTGAGCTTGGCCGAGGCGACGCTGCACGAAAGGATCGTGACCGACCTGCGCGAGCGGATCACCAGCGGCGCCTGGCCCTCGGGCCATCGCATCCCTTTCGAGACCGAGATGGCGGCGGATTTCGGCGTCTCGCGCATGACGATGAACAAGGCTCTCGCTCAGCTAGCGCGCGAGGGGTTTCTGGAACGCCGCCGCAAGCTGGGCACTGTGGTCACCGCACCGCGGATGCAATCGGCGGTGATGGAGATCGCCAATATCGGCGAAGAGATCCGCGCGCTGGGGCAGGATTACGGCTATCGCCTGCTGTCGCGCGGCCTGCGCCCGGCGACGCAGGCGGATCGCACGGCCCTGCGCCCGGCGGAAGAGACGCCCTTCCGCGTGCTGGCGCTCGAGGCGCTGCATCTGGCCGATGGGCTGCCCTTCTGCCACGAGGCGCGGGTGATCCATCTGGGCGCGGTGCCGCAGGCCGAGACGGCGGATTTCGCGGCGCAGCCTTCGGGCGCCTGGCTGTTGCAGCAAGTGCCCTGGAGTGCGGCGGAACATGTGATCCGCGCCACCGGCGCCGGGGCCGAGATCGCTCAGGCGCTGCATCTGCGCCCCGGCACGCCCTGCCTGGAAATCGCCCGCCGCACCGAATTCGAGGGGCGGCCCGTGACCTTCGCCCGGCTGACCTATCCGGGCGAGCGGCATCAGCTTGTCGCAGGTTTCGCGCCGGGTTGAGAGCGCCTCTCGGACCCCGGAGGGGTTTTGTCGTCCTTCGCCACCTGCCCGGGATTTTCAGGCAGAGAATGCGGGCGGGGCGGGGGCGTCGAGGATCGCTTGGGCCAGCCGCGCCGCCGCCGGGGTCAATTCGGCCTCGCGGCGGCGGATCAGGCCGAAGGGCGGCACGCGGATGTCAAGGTCCAGCGGCAGGTCGACAAAGGGCGTCGAAGGGCCGGAGGCGAAGTTCTCGGCGACGGGCTGGGCCAGCGGGGCGACGGCATCCGAGGCTTTCAGCATGGCCAGCGTGAACAGGAAAGAGGCGGTCGAGACCTGGCGCCTTGGCCCCGGCAGGCCAAGCGCGGCCAGCCGGTCCAGCACCGAACGGGTGATCAGCGCCTCATCCTCGGGCATGACCCATTCGTAATCCAGCACATCGGCGGCGGTGATCCGGGGCCGCAACAGCAGCGGATGGCCGCGCCGCACGATCAGCGACAGCGGCTCGTCGCGGATCGGCTGCATGTGCAGAAGGCGGCCATGGCCGGGATCGAGCAGGCGGCCGATGGCGAAATCAAGCCGTCCGGCCAGCAGGAGATCGCACAGGGGCGGCGAGGTCGAGACGGTGATTTCCAGCGTCAGGCGCGGATGGTCGGCGCGGATGCGCTGCACGGCGGGCAGGACATGGTCGAGCGCCGGGCCGGTCACGGCGCCGATGCGGACATGGCCCTCGGTTCCCGTCGCCGCCTCGGTCACTTCGCGCGCGGCATCGGCCAGTTCCAGCGCGATCCGCGCCGCCCGCCGCGCCAGCGCCTCGCCCGCCGCCGTCAGCCGCAAGCCGCGCCCGTCGCGGCTGTGGACCGGATGGCCCGCGACGCGCTCGACCTCGGCCAGCAGACGCGAGGCGGCGGGCTGGGCAAGGCCCAGCCTTTCGGCGGCCAGGCCCAGTTGGCCCGTCGCCTGCAATTCCGCCATCAGGCGGAGATGCGACAGTTTGAGGCCGCGAAGATCGGCTTCGCGGGGCGAGACAGGCCTATTCATATCAATTCAGCCATGAAAGATGAATATATGATCATTTGACAGGCATATGATCGCGGGTCAAGGTTCGCCGCGTCCAGACAGCGATCTGAGACCCGTGCCATACATCTCGATCTTGGGAGGAACAGAGATGACCTTCACCCGCCGGGCCACGCTGGCCCTTGCCACTTGCCTTGTTCCGATGCTCAGCCTCGCCCCCGCCGCGCTGGCGCAGGACAAGGGCACCGTGGGCATCGCCATGCCGACCAAATCCTCCTCGCGCTGGATTTCGGACGGCGAGTCGATGGTCAAGCAGTTCCAGGAAGCGGGCTATGCGACCGACCTGCAATATGCCGAGGATGACATTCCGAACCAGCTTGCCCAGATCGAGAACATGATCTCGAAGGGCGTCAATGTGCTGGTGATCGCCGCCATCGACGGCACCACCCTGTCGAACGCGCTGGAAAACGCCCAGGCCGCGGGGATCAAGGTCATCGCCTATGACCGGTTGATCCGCGACAGCGGGGCGGTCGACTATTATGCAACCTTCGACAACTTCAAGGTCGGTGTGCTTCAGGCCAACAGCCTGGTGCAATGCCTGAAGGAACGCTTCCCCGACGCCAAGCCTTGGAATGTGGAACTGTTCGGCGGCAGCCCCGACGACAACAACGCCTTCTTCTTCTACAATGGCGCGATGTCTGTGCTCCAACCGATGATCGACAGCGGCGAGATCGCCGTGCCCTCGGGCCAGATGGGCATGGAAGTCGTCGGCACCCTGCGCTGGGATGGCGCGGTCGCCCAGTCGCGGATGGACAACCTTCTGTCGGCGAATTACGGCGACAAGCAGCTGAACGGCGCGCTGTCGCCCTATGACGGGCTGTCGATCGGCATCCTGTCCTCGGTCAAGGGCGTGGGCTACGGCTCGGGCGATCTGAAGATGCCCTGCGTCACCGGCCAGGATGCGGAAATCCCCAGCGTCAAGTCGATGATGGCGGGCGAACAGTATTCGACCGTGTTCAAGGACACCCGCGCGCTGGCCGGCGTTACCGTCAAGATGGTGGATTCGATCCTGAAAGGCGAAGAGCCCGAGATCAACGACACCACCACTTATGACAATGGCGTCAAGGTCGTGCCCTCCTACCTGCTGGAGCCGATGGCCCTGGGCGTGGCGGATATCGAGAAGGTGCTGGTCGAGTCGGGCTATTATACCGCGGATCAGCTGAAGTAGGCTGCGCTTCTCCGGGGGGCGGGTCCGCTCCTGCCCGGCACCCGGGGGGCCAGCCCCCCGGCCCCCCGGAGTATTTGAACCAAGATGAAGGGGCGGTCTCGGGAGGGGATCATGGCGACGCTTCTGGAGATGCGCGGCATTTCTAAGGTCTTTCCCGGGGTCCGGGCGCTGGACCATGTCGATCTGACGGTCGAGGCGGGCGAGATCCATGCGATCTGCGGCGAGAACGGCGCCGGGAAATCGACGCTGATGAAAGTGCTGTCAGGCGTCTATCCGCATGGCAGCTATGAGGGCGAGATCCTGTATGACGGGGCGCCCCTGCAAAACCGCTCGATCCGCGACAGCGAGGCGAGGGGCATCATCATCATCCATCAGGAGCTGGCTTTGGTGCCGCTTCTGTCCATCGCCGAGAATCTGTTTCTGGGCAATGAGGTCGCGACCAAGGGCGTGATCGACTGGCGCGCGGCTTTCCGGCGCACCCAGGACCTGCTGGCAAAGGTGGGGCTGGCCGAGAATCCGGCGACGCAGGTCGGCAAGCTGGGCGTCGGCAAACAGCAACTGATCGAGATCGCCAAGGCGCTGGCCAAGGATGTGCGGCTTTTGATCCTGGACGAGCCGACCGCCGCGCTTCAGGAAAACGACAGCCAGAAGCTTCTGGACCTGATGCTGGAACTGAAGGCGCAGGGCGTGACCCAGATCATCATCAGCCACAAGCTGAACGAGATCGGCCGCGTCGCCGACCGCATCACCGTGATCCGCGACGGTGCGACCGTCACGACCATGGACCGCGACGAGATTTCCGAGGACCGGATCATCCGCGACATGGTGGGCCGCGACATGGCGCATCGCTACCCCGACCGCGTGTCGAACCCCGGCGAGGTGCTGCTGGACGTGCAGGGCTGGAATGTCTGGCACCCAGAACAGAAGGACCGCCAGATCATCCGCAATTGCGGCTTCACCGTCCGCAAGGGCGAGATCGTCGGCATTGCCGGGCTGATGGGCACCGGGCGCACCGAACTGGCGATGAGCCTGTTTGGCCGCAGCTATGGCCAGGGCCATCAGGGTGTGGTGCGGATGAACGGCCGCCCGGTCGATGTCTCGACTGTGGAAAAGGCAGTTGCGGCGGGCCTGTCCTATGTGACCGAGGACCGCAAGGCTCTGGGCCTGATCCTGGAAGAGCCGATCCTGCGCAATATCAGCCTGGCGAACCTGGCGGGAATCGCGGTGAGGGGCGTCCTGGACAAGCGGCGCGAGGCGCGGGTGGCCGAGGACTATCGCAAGCAGCTGGCGATCCGCACGCCGGGCGTGCAGCAGAAGGTGGTGAACCTGTCGGGCGGCAACCAGCAGAAGGTTGTGCTGTCGAAATGGCTGTTCACCGATCCGCAGGTCCTGATCCTGGATGAACCCACGCGCGGCATCGACGTGGGCGCGAAATACGAGATCTACACGATCATGAACCAGTTGGCCGATCAGGGCCGCGGGATCGTGATGATCAGTTCCGAGATGCCCGAGCTTCTGGGCATGTGCGACCGGATCTATGTGATGAACGAGGGGCGGATCGTGGGTGAACTGGCGCGCGGAGAGGCGAGCCAGGAGAAGATCATGGCCATGATCCTGAAAGCGACGGGGAAGGCGGCGTAATGTCAGAGAACAAGGGTCTTTCCGCCCATCTGGGTGGCCATCTGCGGGAAAACGGAATGCTGGTGGCGCTGATCGCCATCGTGGTGTTCTTCACCGTTCTGCTGCGCTTTCAGCCGCAGCCGATCAACTTTCTCAACCCGCAGAACATCACCAACGTCTTCCTGCAGAACGGCCATGTGATCATCCTGGCGCTGGGGATGCTGCTGGTGATCGTCTCGGGGCATATCGACCTGTCGGTCGGCTCGGTCGCGGCCTTTACCGGCGCGGTGGCGGCCTGGCTGACGGTGGGGGTGGGCCTGCCCTTCTGGCTGGTCATTCCGCTGACGCTGGTGGTGGGCGGGCTGATCGGTGCCTTGCAGGGCTATTGGATCGCCTATTGGCGTATCCCGTCGTTCATCGTCACGCTTGCGGGGATGATGGTGTTTCGCGGCGCGACGCTGTGGCTATTGGGCGGGCAGAACATCGGCCCCTTCCCCAAGGCGTTCCAGAGCCTGTCCTCGGGCTTCATCCCCGACCTGACCGGCATCGGTCGCCCGCATGGGCTGACGCTGATCCTGGTGGCGGCGGCGGTGCTGGCGATCGTCTGGATCGGGCTCAAGGCGCGGCGCAGCGATGCGGCCTTTGGCGTGGCGCCCGAGCCGATGGCGATCTTCCTGGCCCGCAATGTCATTCTGGCCGCCGGGATCGCCTTTGTCGGCTATCAGCTTGCCACCTTCCGGGGCCTGCCGAATGTGCTGGTGGTGCTGGTGCTGCTGACGGTGGTCTATGCCTTCTTCACGGAAAACACCGTGACCGGCCGCCGGGTCTATGCCGTGGGCGGCAATGAAAAGGCGGCGCGGCTCTCGGGCATCCGCACTGACAGGCTGGTCTTTCTGTGCTTCGTCAACATGGGGGTTCTGGCCGCGCTTGCGGGGATGATCGTCACCGCGCGGCTGAACAGCGCCACGCCCAAGGCGGGGGTCGGCTTCGAGCTGGATGCCATTGCCTCGGTCTTCATCGGCGGCGCTTCAATGGCGGGCGGGTCGGGCAAGATTGTCGGCGTCGTCATCGGCGCGCTGATCATGGGGATCATGAACATGGGCATGTCGATCCAGGGGATCGGCATCGACTATCAGCAGATGATCAAGGGGCTTGTCCTTCTGGTCGCTGTCATCTTCGACGTCTACAACAAGAGCAAGTGATGTATCTTTCCCAGGCGAAAAGCCCCGATGGCGGGCTTCAGGTGATCTTCCGCGACGGTGCGGGCGCGCGGCTGGTGCCCGGTGCGGCCTCGGTTCATGCGCTGGCGCTGGAGGCGGCAGACACGCGCCGCCGCCTGACTGACCTGATCGCCGCGCGCGGGGCAGGGGAAGGGGTGGATCTGCCCGCCCTGGCCGCCGCGGGCCGCCTCTTGCCGCCGATCACCCACCCCGACCCGGCGCATCTGCACATCACCGGCACGGGATTGACCCATCTGGGCTCTGCCTCGGCGCGTGACGCAATGCACGCCAAACTGACGGGCGGGGTCGAAACGCTGACCGACAGCATGAAGATGTTCCGCATGGGGCTGGAAGGCGGGCGGCCGGAAGACGGCAAGGTCGGTGCGCAGCCGGAATGGTTCTACAAGGGCAATGGCCATGTCGCCATAGCCCCCGGCGCGGCCCTGACCGCCCCCGGTTTCGCCGAAGATGGCGGCGAAGAGCCCGAACTGGCGGGGATCTATGTCATCGCCGCCGACGGCACGCCCTGCCGCCTTGGCTTTGCCCTGGGCAACGAATTCTCGGACCATGTGACGGAACGGGTGAACTACCTCTGGCTTGCCCATTCCAAGCTGCGCTGCGCCTCGTTCGGCCCGGAAATCCGCCTTGGCCCCTGCCCGGACGACGTGCGCGGCACCAGCCGCATCCGGCGCGGCGGCAAGGTGATCTGGGAAAAGCCCTTCCTGTCGGGCGAGGCGAATATGTCGCACAGCCTGGCGAACCTGGAACATCACCATTTCAAGTATGACCTGTTCCGCCAGCCCGGCGATGTGCATGTCCATATGTTCGGCACCGCCACCCTGTCCTTTGCCGATGGGGTAAAGACCGAGGCGGGCGATGTGTTCGAGATTGAGGCGGCCGAATTCGGTCTGCCGCTGCAAAATCCGCTGGCCTTCGCGGCCGAGTCGGGCCTTGCCAAAATTACCCAGCTCTGAGGCCAAAATGACCTTCAAACCTGCCAAATGGCCCCGCAAACTGCGTTCGCAGGAATGGTTCGGCGGCACCGGCCGCGACCAGATCTATCATCGCGGCTGGATGAAGAACCAGGGATTCCCGCATGACCTGTTCGATGGCCGCCCTGTGATCGGCATCCTGAACACCTGGTCGGAATTGACGCCCTGCAACGCCCATCTGAACGACCTTGCCCAGCGGGTGAAGAACGGCATTTACGAGGCGGGCGGGTTCCCGGTCGAAGTGCCGGTCTTTTCCACCTCTGAATCCGCCTTCCGGCCGACCGCGATGATGTTCCGCAACCTCGCCGCCATGGCGGTCGAGGAGCAGATGCGCGGTCAGCCGATGGATGGCTGCGTGCTGCTGGTCGGCTGTGACAAGACCACGCCGTCGCTGCTGATGGCCGCCGCCTCGACCGATCTTCCCAGTATCATCGTCACCGGCGGGCCGATGCTGAACGGCTATTTCCGCAATGAACGCGTCGGGTCCGGCACCCATCTGTGGAAATTCTCGGAGGCGGTGAAGGCGGGCGAGATGACCGTCGCCGAATTCGCCGAAGCCGAAGCCTCGATGAGCCGCAGCCCAGGGTCGTGCAACACAATGGGCACGGCCTCGACCATGGCCAGCATGGCCGAGGCCCTGGGCATGGCGCTGTCGGGCAATGCGGCGATCCCGGCGGTGGACAGCCGCCGCCGCGTCATGGCGCAGCTGACGGGCCGCCGCATCGTGCAGATGGTGAAGGACGATCTGAAACCGTCCGACATCCTGACCAAACAGGCTTTCGAGAATGCCATCCGCACCAATGCGGCCATCGGCGGTTCGACCAATGCCGTGATCCACCTTCTCGCCATCGCGGGCCGCGTGGGCGTGGACCTGACGCTGGACGACTGGGACCGCTGCGGCCGCGACGTGCCGACCATCGTGAACCTGATGCCCTCGGGCAAATACCTGATGGAAGAATTCTTCTATGCGGGTGGCCTGCCCGTCGTCATCAAGCGGCTGGGCGAGGCGGGCCTGCTGCACAGGGAGGCGCTGACCGTTTCTGGCCAGACCGCCTGGGAGCAGGTGAAGGATGTCACAAATCACAATGAAGACGTGATCCTGCCTGCCGAAAAGGCGCTGACGAAATCGGGCGGCGTGGTGGTGCTGAAGGGCAATCTGGCGCCGAAGGGGGCGGTGCTGAAGCCGTCTGCCGCCAGCCCGCATCTGCTCACCCATCGCGGCCGCGCCGTGGTGTTCGAGGATATCGACGATTACAAGGCCAAGATCAACGACGAGGCGCTGGATATCGACGAGACCTGCGTCATGGTCCTGAAGAACTGCGGACCCAAGGGCTATCCGGGCATGGCCGAGGTCGGCAATATGGGCCTGCCGCCCAAGGTGCTGAAGAAGGGCATCACCGATATGGTGCGCATCAGTGACGCGCGCATGTCGGGCACGGCCTATGGCACGGTTGTCCTGCACACCTCGCCCGAAGCCGCCGCCGGGGGGCCGCTGGCGGTGGTGCGCGATGGCGACATGATCGAGTTGGACGTGCCGAACCGCCGCTTGCATCTGGATATCCCTGACGCGGAACTGGCTACGCGGCTTGCGGCCTGGACGCCCCGCCATGCGCAGGCCGACAGCGGCTATGCCTTCCTGCATCAGGCCCATGTCCAGGGGGCCGATACCGGGGCGGATCTGGATTTCCTGAAAGGCTGCCGCGGCGCGCCGGTGGGCAAGGATTCGCATTGATGCCTGGTCAGGTCGCCCCCATTCCGGTGGCGCTTGTCGGCATCGGCAAGATCGCCGTCGACCAGCATGTCCCGGCCATTGCCGCCAGCGCCGATTGGCATCTGGCGGCAACCGTCTCGCGCCATGGCACGGTCGCCGGGGTTCCGGCCTATACTGACATCGGGCAGATGCTTGCAGCGCATCCCGAGGTGCGGGTCGTCTCGCTCTGCCTGCCGCCCATGCCGCGCTTTGCCGCGGCCGAGGCGGCGCTTTTGGCGGGACGCCATGTCATGCTGGAAAAGCCGCCGGGGGCCACGCTGGCCGAGGTCCATGCCCTGCAGGATCTGGCGGCTTCCAGGGGCCCGACGCTGTACACCACCTGGCACAGCCGCATGGCCCATGCGGTTGCGCCCGCCCGGGCCTGGCTGGACGACAAGACCGTGACCCGCGCCCATATCACCTGGCGCGAGGATGTGCGGAAATGGCATCCCGGTCAGGACTGGGTATTCGAACCCGGCGGCATGGGTGTTTTCGATCCCGGCATCAACGCCTTGTCGATCCTCACCCATATCCTGCCCCGCCCGGTCCATCTGACCGAAGCCAGCCTGACCTTCCCGGAAAACCGCCAGACGCCCATCGCCGCGAAGCTGACCTTCTCGGGCGGCGTCAGCGCCGATTTCGACTGGCGGCAGGAAGGCCCCCAGACCTGGGATATCGAGATCGACACTGATGCCGGGCCGATGGCCCTGCGGCTGGGGGGCAATATGCTGGAGATCGGCGGCAAGGCGGCGGGCGGCGAAAACACCATCATGGGCGAATACCCGGCGCTTTACGCCCGCATGGCCGACCTGGTCCGCCAGGGCGAAAGCGAGGTCGACCTTGCCCCCATGGTCCATGTCGCCGATGCGCTGACCCTGGGCCGCCGCGAGGTCACCGCCCCGTTCCACTTCTGATCTTCACCCTGGCAAGAATACTTCGGGGGCGAGCCACCGTTTCGCCTCCGGTTCTGGAGTTCAGTGGCGGGGGCAGCGCCCCCTGTCTTCTGCTATCACGGAGACTGACATGCTGACCGGCAAGCACCTGATCGCGGGCAATTGGGTCGAGGGGCCTACCCGCTTCGCCTCATCCCCCGCCCATGGCCCTTCGCATGATTTCGCGCTGGGCACCCCCGCCCATGTCGCCGCCGCCTGCGCCGCCGCCGAAGATGCGGCCCTTGCCTTCGACGCCGCAGGCCCCGAGGCGCGGGCGCGGTTTCTTGAGACCATCGCCGCCGAGATCGACGCAAGGGGGGATGCGATCACCGAAATCGGCGCGCAGGAAACCGGGCTGCCCGAAGCCCGGCTGGTGGGCGAGCGGGGCCGTACCACCGGGCAGTTGAAGCTTTTTGCCGGCCATATCCGCCAGAAGGGCTGGCTTGACCTGCGCCATGACAAGGCGTTGCCCGACCGTCAGCCGCTGCCGCGCCCCGATCTGCGGATGATGCAGCGGCCGATCGGCCCGGTCGCGGTCTTCGGGGCCTCGAACTTCCCGCTGGCTTTCTCGGTCGCGGGGGGTGACACGGCCTCGGCGCTGGCCGCCGGATGCCCTGTGGTGGTCAAGGGCCATTCCGCCCATCCCGGCACGGGCGAACTGGTCGCCCAGGCGGTGGACGCCGCCATCCGCGCCTGCGCCATGCCTGCGGGCACGTTCAGCCTGGTTCAAGGGGGCAATCGCGATGTGGGCGAGGCGTTGGTGCGCGATCCGCGCATCAAGGCGGTGGGTTTTACTGGCTCGCTGTTCGGCGGTCGCGCGCTGTTTGACCTTTGCGCTGCAAGGCCTGAACCTATCCCGTTCTTTGGCGAGCTGGGCTCGGTCAACCCGATGTTTCTCTTGCCCGCAGCCGTGGCTGCGCGGGGCGAGGCGATTGCCAAGGGCTGGGCGGCCAGCCTGACCATGGGTGCGGGGCAGTTCTGCACGAATCCCGGCATTGCGGCCGTGATCGACGGACCGGATGCCGATGCCTTTGTCGCCGCCGCCCGCGCCGCGCTGGCGGAGACCGGGCCGCAGACCATGCTGACCGATGGCATCGCCGCCGCCTATCGCCAGGGGCGCGACAGGATCGCCTCGGGGCAGGGGGTGCGCGAGGTTCTGGGCAGCACACCCGAACATCGCCTGGCGACTCCGCTTTTGTACGAGGTTTCGGGCAGCGATTGGCTGGCCGATCACGCGCTGGCGGAAGAGGTCTTCGGTCCGCTGGGCATCGTGGTCCGTGTCCGCCACGCCGCCGAGATGCTGGCGCTTGCGCAGGGCTTGCAGGGCCAGCTGACCTGCACCCTGCATCTTGACCCGGGCGATACCGATCTGGCGCAAAGCCTGATGCCGGTCCTGGAGCGCAAGGCGGGCCGCATCCTGGCCAATGGCTTTCCGACCGGGGTCGAAGTGGCGGATGCCATGGTCCATGGCGGCCCCTATCCGGCCAGCACCAATTTCGGCGCGACCAGCGTGGGCACCCTGTCGATCCGGCGCTGGCTGCGTCCGGTCTGTTATCAGAACCTGCCCGAGGCGCTGTTGCCAGCCGCGTTGCGCGCGGGTTGACGGCGCGGCGCACCGCCAAACATGTGCCGAGCAGGCCTAGCCTTTCAGGGCTGGGTCATCGCGGCCTGCCATTCGCCCAGAAAGGCGGCGCGGCGGATTTTGTCGAGATTGGCAAGCAGCCCGGGGTCAAGCCGGATCGGCCGGGCCGAAGGCGGCAGGCTGGCCAGGGGCGCCGTCACCGAATACATGCCCGAGGCCTGGGCCATGCGGGTCTGGCCATCGACCGACAACAGGAAGGACAACACCTTGGCCCCCAGATCGGGCCGCCGCGCCGTAGTCGGCACCAGCGCGGTGCGGATCAGAAGCAGGGTGAAATCCTCAGGCTCCAGCACCGTCAGGCCGCGGTCGCGATTGGCCTGGGCCAGCGCGTAGCTGGCGACCACGTTATAGGCGATGTCGAGCCGCCCTTCGGCCAGATCGCGGATCATCTCGCCCGAACAGCAGTACAGCCGCGCATCCAGCCGCCCCATCACTTCGGCCAGCCGCCAGAAGGTGTTGCCAAGGCCCGCATCCTGGGTGGCGAAAAGATAGCCCGCCCCGGAGATCGCCGGATCATAGGTGCCGATGCGCTGGCGGAAGCGTTCCGGGTTGTCGCGCAGAAGGTCGATCAGCGCGCGCCGGGTGCGGGGCGGTGGACGCCCGGCAAAGGCGCGGGCCGAGACCACGATCACCACCGGCTCCAGCGCGAAGCCATAGACCAGATCGCGCCAATGCGCCCAATGCGGCAGGCTTCCGGCGGTTTCGGGCATCTGCGGCAGCGCATAGCCGTCATTGGCAAGCTGGACCTGAAGGTCCATGGCGGATGAGATGACCAGATCGAAAGCCGCGCCTTCATCGACAATGGCCTGCTGCACCGACAGGGCCGAGGCCACGACATAGTCGACCGACAAGTCCGGGTTTTTCGCCAGAAACGCCTCGAGCAGCGGGCGCGCGGTCACGCTGTCGGTGGTGGACAGGATCGACACGGTCGCGACCGGCGCCGCACCGTCCATGCGCAGATGTTCTTCGATCTCGAACCCCAGGGCGGGGCTGGCCAGGCTTACCGCAAGGGCAGCGAGAAAAGCGCGCATGTGCCGCCTCCGTCACGGGGGGAAAGGGCGAAGCTGCCGCCCGAGGCCTCGGCCACTTCAAGCACGATGGTCAGGCCAAGGCCAGAGCCGACGATGTCGGCGACATTGCCGCCCCGGCGGAAGCGTTGCGACAGTTCCACCAGGTCTGACCCGCCCAGACCCCTGCCCCGGTCGCAGACCCGGGTTTCGGCGCGGCCGTCGCGCAGGGTCAGGGTGATCTCGACCTGGGCCTCGCCGGGCGAGTATTTGATGGCATTGTCCAGGATGTTGCGCAGGGCGGCCTCGATCATCAGCCGGTCGCCCAGGACCGGCACCGGGGTCTGCGGGGCAGAGTAGACTAGGGCAATCTCGCGCAGGTCGGCAGTGGGATGGAAGGATTGCACCTGGGCGGCAAGAAGGGCGCCCAGATCGAACTCGGCCCGGTCGACCCGGTCGGTGCGGTACAGAACCAGCGCATGTTCCAGCAGCTGGCCCGCCGAGCGCGAGCTTTCCTCGACCGACCGGATCACGCTGCGCAGGCGGGCGCGGGTGCCTTCTTCCTGGCTTTGGCGCAGGGCGATTTCCGCCTCGGTCCGCACCGTCGACAGGGGGGTGCGGATGTGATGGGCGGCTTCGGCGATGAAGGTCTCGGTCCGCGACAGCGCCCCGCGGAGCCGCAGGATGAACCCGTTCAGCGCCCCGATCAGCGGCCCCAGCTCGCGCGGGACCGACTGGTTCACCGGGCGCAGGTCATGCGGGCCACGGCGCGACACCGCCTCGGTCACCCGCCCCACCGGGCCAAGGATCGCGCGGGCGGCCAGAAGCGACAACGGCACGGCAAGGATGAAGAAACCCACGCCCAGAAGGGCGGCCCGGCTGGCGATGCTGTCGGCGATGGCCTTCTGGCCCAGCCTGGTCTGGCCCAGAACCACAAGCGCCGTGACGGTCTTGCCGTCGATCAGCATCCGGCGGGTCACGGCGGCCAGCCGCAGGACATGGTCGCGATAGGGCGCGGTGTAGAATTGCGGCGCGCCGCCGGGCGTGGCGGGGGGGGGCGGAAGATCGACATAGCCGGTCATCGGCTGACCCGCGAAATCGACGCGGTAGAAGACGCGGTCCTCGCCCATGGCCGACAGCATCGAGAAGGTGATCGGGGCAAGGTCGAGATCGACGGCCGAGTCTTCGGCGCGGATGCCATCGGCCAGCGACTGGGTGGCCGCGCCCAGCACCGCATCCTGCGCCGCCTCGGCCGCCTTGTCGGCCGAGATGCGGATGGCGATGAACAGGGCCAGTGCCACCACCGCCGCCACGACCAGAAGCTGCAAGACCAGCGTGCGCCGCAGCGAGCCGGTCAGGACGACGCGCGCCACCCGGGGGCGCGGGGGCAGGGCGGGGGACGGCGGCTGGTCGGTCATGCGCCGGTCACGCGGTCGCCGTCAGCCGGTAGCCCAGGCCCCGCACCGTCTCGATCCGGGCGCGGCTGCCGTCAAGCTTGCGGCGCAGGCGGCCGACATAGACCTCGATCGCATTGTCTGTAACCGTCTCGGCGAATGAGAACAGCCGGTCGCAAAGCTGGTCTTTCGAGAAGATCCGCTCGGGTGCGCCCAGGAAGATCTCGAACAGCCGCAATTCGCGGTTGCGCAATTCGCGGGCCTCGCCTGCCACGGTCAGCGTGGCGGTCAGCGGGTCGAAGGTCAGGTCGGCAAAGTCGCGCACGGTCTGCGCCGCCCCGCCCCGCCGCCGCAGCACGGCGCGGGCGCGAGCCTCAAGCTCGGCCAGATCGAAGGGCTTTGTCAGGTAGTCATCGGCCCCGCCATCCAGCGCGTCGACCCGGTCGGCCACGGCGGAACGCGCGGTCATCATAATGACGGGCGTGTCCTGGCCAGACCGGCGCAGGCCCTGAAGAAAACGCCGCCCATCGCCATCGGGCAGGGCAATATCCAGCAATATCAAGTCATAGGACGCCGCCGCCAGACAATCCTGCGCCTCGGCCAGCGTCGCCCCCCAATCGACGGCATGGCCATTCAGGCGCAGAAGATCCTGCACCGACCGGGCCAGTTCCGCCGTATCCTCGACCAGAAGAAATCGCATCCGCCATCCATTGTCTGCCGCCTTTTTGGGCAAATCGCCGCAGGCATGACAGGTTCGTGTCAGCTTCAACGCGAATCGTTGTGCCCGCAAGGGGGGTGGCCGGGCTGGAAACCCGGCGCGCATTCTCCAAGCTTTGGACCAACGGGAGGACACCATGACCAAGACTACGCTCCGCGCCCTTCTGGGCGGCGCGGCCCTGTCGCTTGCCCTGACCAGCTCGGCCTTCGCGACCGAATGCATCGCCCCTGCCGATGCCGGCGGCGGCTGGGATTTCACCTGCCGCCAGATCGGCAAGCTTCTCTATGACCTGAAGCTGGTCGATGCGCCGGTTCAGGTCACCAACATGGCCGGGGCCGGTGGCGGCGTGGCTTATACCTATGTCGTGGGCGATCGCAACGAGGATGCAGACCTGATCGTCGCGGCGTCCTCGGCCACCACCACGCGCCTTGCGCAGAACGCCTATGCCGGCATGGCCGCCGACCAGGTCCGCTGGGTTGGCGCCATCGGTGGCGATCCGGGCGTGATCGTCGTCGCCAAGGACAGCCCCTTCCAGACGCTGGGCGATCTGGTCGCGGCGATCAAGGCCGACCCGACCTCGGTCACCTTCGCAGGCGGTTCGGCTGCGGGCGGGTTTGACCACCTGAAACCCCTGATGGTGCTGAAATCGGCCGGCTTCACCGATTTCGCCAAGGTCAAGTATATCGGCCTGGACGGCGGTGCCGAGGCGATCACCCAGACGATCGGTGGCTTCACCCAGGCGATGACCGGCGACATGTCGGAAATCTCGGGCTTCATCAAATCGGGCGAAGTGCGCGCGCTGGCCGTGCTGTCGGCCGAGCCGGTGCCGGGCTTTGAGGAAATCCCGACCGCCAAATCGCAGGGCTTCGACGTCGAAGTGGTGAACTGGCGCGGCCTCTATGTGCCCAAGGGCATCTCGGACGATCAGTTCAATGCCTGGGCCGAAAAGCTGCAAACCATCGCCGACAGCGCGGAATGGAAGCAGATCATGGCGGATAACGGTCTTGCCCCCTTCACCAAGGTCGGCGCCGACTTCCAGGGCTGGGTCGATCAGGTCGTGGCGGATACCAACCAGCTCTCCAAAGAGATCGGGATCATCCAGTGATGAAAAGCGACCGGATTTTTGGTCTGGTCGTGGTCCTGTCGGCGCTCGCGTATTTCGCGGGCGCCTGGCAGATCCAGGCCGGAATGATGATGGACCCGCTGGGTCCGCGCGCCTTCCCGATGCTGATCGCGGCGGCCGGCCTGATCTGCGGCATCGGTATCCTGCTGCGCCCCGATGCCGAACCGGAATGGCCCGGCGCCCAGGCCTGGCTCGGCATGGGGATCGCGCTGGCGGTGCTGGTGGCCTATGCCTATTCCATCGTGCCCCTGGGCTTTCTGGTGCCGACGGCCATCGCTTCGGCGGCCATCGGCTATCTGATCGAGCCGAAGGCGAAGCAGAGCATCCTGATGGGGATCGGCCTGTCGGCCGTTCTTTATGTCATCTTCAAATACGGTCTGGGCCTGGGCTTGCTGCCCCTGCCCCGGGCGCTGATGGGCTGAGGGGGGCCGCATCGCAATGGATACTTTGGCCAACCTCTGGATGGGGTTCGGCGTCGCCGTGACGCCCTATACCCTGTTCCTTGCCATCTGCGGCTGTTTCCTGGGCACGATCATCGGCGCGCTGCCGGGGCTTGGCCCATCGAACGGCGTCGCCATCCTGATCCCGCTGGCCTTCGCGCTGAAGCTGGACGCGATCGAGGCGCTGGTGCTGCTGACCTCGGTCTATTACGGCTGCATGTATGGCGGGCGGATCTCGTCGATCCTCTTGAACATTCCCGGTGACGAACCCGCGATGATGACCACGCTGGACGGGTTCCCCATGGCTAAGCAGGGCCGGGCGGGGGATGCGCTGGTGATTTCGGGCGTCGCCTCGTTCATGGGGTCGTTCCTGTCGACCATCGGTCTGGTCGTGGTGGCGCCGATCCTGGCCTCGGTCGCCTATCGCTTTGGCCCGGCCGAGTATTTCGCGCTGTACATGCTTGCCTTCGCGACGCTGGGCGGCCTGACCTCGAACAATCAGGCCAAGTCCGCCTTCGCGGCCTGCCTTGGCCTTGCCCTGTCGATGGTGGGTCTGGACAATTCGACCAGCGCCACCCGGTTCACCGGCGGCAACCTGCATCTTTATGACGGGATCGACTTTCTGGTCGCCATCGTCGGCCTGTTCGCCATCTCGGAGATCTTCATCTTCATCGAGAGCCATGGCCGCAGTTCGGCGCTGGGGATCAAGGTCGGCAAGCTTTCGGTGCCATGGGGCGATCTGAAGCGCACCTTCGGCGCGATGATGCGCGGCACGGGGCTTGGCTTCATCGCGGGCATCCTGCCGGGGGCGGGTGCTTCGCTGGGCTCTTTCATGGCCTACATGGCCGAGAAGAGCATTTCGAACCGCAAGGACACGTTTGGCAAGGGCGACCCGCGCGGCGTGGCCGCGCCGGAAGCCGGGAACAACGCTGCTGCTGGCGGCGCGATGATCCCGATGCTGACGCTGGGCGTGCCCGGCTCGGGCACCACGGCGGTGATGCTGGCGCTGCTTCTGACGCTGAACATCACCCCCGGTCCGCGCCTGTTCACCGACCAGCCGCAGGTGGTCTGGGGTCTGATCGCCAGCCTGTTCATCGCCAATGTCGTGCTGCTGGTCATGAACGTGCCGATGGTGCGGCTGTTCGTGAAGATCCTGTCCGTGCCGCCGTGGTTCCTGATGCCCATGGTCACCATGGTCAGCTTCGTCGGGATCTTCTCGCTCTCGGGCAGCTATTTCGACCTGCTGCTGATGATCATCTTCGGTGTCCTGGGCTATATCCTGCGCAAGCTGGATGTGCCGACAGTGCCGGTGATCCTGGGCATCCTTCTGGGCAACCAGATGGAGGACTGGCTGCGCCGCGGGCTGACCATCTCGGATGGCGACTGGATGTTCCTGTTCTCGTCGCCCATCGCGGTGGTGCTGTGGATCCTTGCCGTCGGTGGCTTCGTGGCCCCGCTGTTCCTGCGCAAGGTGCTGAAGCGGCCGGCCGTTCCCGAGACCGACCTGCCGATGGACAAGGACTGACCCCGCAAGGGGCGTGAAGGAGAAGAAGATGCCGACCCGTGTTTTGGTGCCGTCAGGGGTTCTGTGCCTTGGCTTTGACCGCAAGGCCCTGGCGCGGGGGGTGGCGATGAAGCCTGACATCATTGCCATCGACGGCGGGTCCACCGACAGCGGCCCCTATTCTCTGGGCGGGGGAATCGAAATACTCCCGCGCCGCCACCAAGGCCGAATGGCGCGAGCTGATGCTGGCCCGGGCCGAAGCCGCGGTTCCGCTGGTGATCGGCACGGCCGGTACTTGCGGGGCCGATGCCACCGTGGACTGGATGTACCAGATCACGCTGGAACTGGCCGAAGAGCTGGGCCAGAGCCTGAAGATCGCCCGGGTCTATTGCGGCCAGCCGCCCGAGCGGGTGATCGCGGCGCTTGCGGCGGGGCGGGTGACGCCCCTGTCCGCCGCGCCCGAGATCGATGCCGAACTGCTGGCTTCGACCACCAACATCGTCGCGCTGGCCGGGGCCGAGCAGGTTCAGGCCGCGCTGGCGACCGGGGCCGATGTGGTGATCGCGGGCCGCACCACCGACACGGCGATCATCGCGGCGCTGCCCCTGGCGCGCGGCGATCTGGCGGGCGGTGCCTGGCATGGCGCCAAGATCGCCGAATGCGGCGCGCTGTGCACCACCCATCCGATGACCGGCACGATCCTGGTCGATTTCGACGAGACCGGCTTCACGGTCGAGCCGATGGCGCTGGAAGCCGCCTGCACGCCGCATTCGGTTTCCGCCCATATGCTTTACGAAAATTCCGACCCTTTCCAGCTTTACGAGCCGGGCGGATATCTGGACGTGCGCGACGCGCGATATACCGCGCTGGATGACCGCCGCGTGCGGGTCGAAGGGTCAAAATGGGTGCCCGGCCCCTATACGGTCAAACTGGAAGGGGCGCGGGCGGCGGGCTATCAGACCACCATCCTCGCGGTGCTGCGCGACCCGCGCTATGTGGACCATGCGCAGGACTGGGTCGACGGCCTGACCGCGCATTGCGTTGCGGCGATCGCGGGCCGCACCGGCATGGGCCCCGAGGATTACAGCCTGGAATTCCGCCTGATCGGCGTCAATTCCGCGCTGGGGGCGATGGAAAACCGCAGGGGCCAGCCGGTCGAGGTCGGGGTTCTGGGCATCATCACCGCGCCGACCCAGGCCCAGGCGGCCGAGATCGGCAAGCTGATCAACCCCTTCGTGCTGCACCATCCGCTGACCCCCAACGAGGAGCTGCCGACCTTCGCCTTTCCCTATTCGCCGGCAACGACCAATCGCGGCGCGCTGTATGAATTCGTGCTGAACCATGTGATGCGGATCGACGATCCGATGGCGGCCTTCCGCCTTGAGGTGACGGAGGTGTCAAATGCGCGTGGCTGAGATCGCCAAGAAGGTGCGTTCAAAGAATGCCGGCCCGTTCTGGGTGACGGTCGATGTCTTCTGCGGCTCGCCCGAGGCCTATGGGCGGCTGGTCAAGGGCCTGCCAAATGGGCTTTTGGCGCGGGTCTATGGCCAGCCCGAGCAGCTTCTGAAGCGCTTCGACATTCCCGATCTGAACGTGATCAAGCTGTCTTTCCCGCGCCCCGTGGTGCAGGGCAGCCGCGACGACCGCGACATGCATGGCGCGCAATGGGCGCATCTTCTGGCGGAGCTGGAGATTGACGCCTGAAACCACGGCGCTGTGGCGCAAACGCGCGTTGACGCTTGTCTTCGCGGCCGCCGGCGCAGGGCTGTTCCTGATCTTCAAGCTGCCCCTGCCGCTTCTCCTGGGGCCGATGTCCGCCTGCCTGGTCGCGGCGCTTTGCGGGGCGCGGATGGCCGATATGGGCCCGATCGGCACCTATCTGCGCACCTTCCTGGGTCTGGCGGTCGGGGCCTCGATCACGCCCGATCTGGTGCACCGCCTGCCCGCCATGGCCGGATCGCTGGTCTTCGTGCCGCTGTTCGTCGCCGCCATCGCCTGCATCGGCTATCCGCTGTTCCGCCGGGTCTTCGGCTTTGACCATCCGACCGCCTGGTATGCCGCCATGCCCGGCGGCTTGCAGGACATGCTGGTCTTCGGACAGGAGGCGGGCGGCGATGTCCGCGCGCTGTCGCTGATCCATGCCACCCGCGTTCTGGCCATCGTGACCCTTGCCCCGATCCTGATGCACTGGTTCTGGGAGGTCGACCTGACCCGCGCGCCGGGCCGCCCGGCCAGCGAGGTGGGGCTGGACCAGATCGCCATCCTGATGATCACCGGCCTGGCCGGCTGGAAGCTGGCCGAGCGGCTGCGCCTGTTCGGGGCCTCGATCCTGGGGCCGATGATCCTGGCGGCGATCCTGTCGCTGACGGGAATCATCACCTCCCGCCCGCCGACCGAGATGATCTGGGCGGCGCAGCTTTTCATCGGCCTGTCGGTCGGGGTGAAATATTCCGGCATCACCGCGCGCGAGATCCGCATCGATGTGGGCGCGGGGCTGCTTTACGCGGCGCTTCTGGCGGTGCTCAGCCTGTGCTTCATCGAGTTCCTGACCCAGACCGGCCTTGCCCCGGGACAAGAGGCCTTTCTGGCCTTCCTGCCCGGTGGCCAGGCTGAGATGGTGGTGATCTCGATCATGGCGGGGGCGGATCTGGCCTTCGTGGTCAGCCATCACCTGCTGCGCCTGATCCTTGTCATCACGCTTGCGCCGGTGGTCGCCCGGATCGTTCTGCGCCGGGGCTAGGCTCTGGCGGGGGCGGGCGGCGGGATGCTATGCCTGCGGGCAGGGGCCGCTGACGGGGGCGCGACATGACCAAGGTGATCGGCAAGATCGACGGGCAGGATGTCACGGCGATCACCCTGACCGGGCAGACCGGGGTCACGGCCAAGGTGCTGACCTGGGGCGCACGGCTGGCCGAGTTGTGGGTGCCGGACCGCGACGGGGTATTCGCCGATATCGTGCTGGGCCATGACAGCGCCGCCGACTGGCAGGCGACGCCTGCCTATTTCGGCGCGACCTGCGGGCGCTATGCCAACCGCATCGCGGGCGGGCGTTTCGTGCTGGATGGCCGGGCGGTGCAGCTTGACTGCAACGAGGGTGTCAATCACCTGCATGGCGGCCGCGCCGGGTTTGACCGCAAGCACTGGGCGATTGCCGCCCATGGCGCGGATCATGTCACGCTGATCGCCACCTCGCCTGCGGGCGAGATGGGCTATCCCGGCAGTCTGCGCATGAGCTGCCGCTACCGGCTGGACGGGGCGGACCGGCTCTGGATCGAGATGGAGGCCCGCACCGACGCCGCAACCGTCGTGAACATGGTCAACCACGCCTATTTCAACATGGCGGGGCAGGGGGCGGGCGACGTGCTGCAGCAACAATTGCAGGTCTGGGCCGATGCGGTCACGCCGGTCGGCCCCGGGCTGATTCCCAGCGGCAAGGTCCTGCCGGTGGCGGGCACGGCCTTTGATTTCACCGCGCTGCGCGCCATCGGGGCGGCCCTGCCCGGCGCGGCGGGCTTTGACCACAATCTCTGCCTTTGCGCCCCCAGCGCGCCGGTGGCGGGCGAGGGGCTGCGCCCCTGCGCGCTGGCGGTGGACCCGGCCTCGGGGCGGCGGATGAAGCTGTGGACCAATATGCCCGGCGTGCAATTCTATACGGCGGGCCATCTTGCCGAAGGCCTGCCCGGCAAGGATGGCGCGGCCTATGGCCCCTTCGCGGGTTTCGCGCTGGAGACCCAGCGCTGGCCCGACGCGCCGAACCATGCGGGCTTCCCCTCGGCCCGGCTGGACCCCGGCGAGACCTACCGCCATGTCATGCTGTTCTCCTTCGCGCAGGAGGACTGACCCGGCGGGGGCAGAACCGGTGCGGCCCGGAAAACCGAAAGACGGCCGTCCCTTGCGGGAGCGGCCGTCTTTTCAGCGGTTTAGGAGTATGTTGGTGGAGCCAGGGGGGATCGAACCCCCGACCTCTTGAATGCCATTCAAGCGCTCTCCCATCTGAGCTATGGCCCCACCGGAGGTCTCGTGCCGAACAGGTCCGGCGCGATGGGCGGTGTTTACGGAAGGCCGCGGGGGGGCGCAAGTGGAAAAATGTAGCCCCGCGGCCCCGTTTTCGTCAGACGTCTTCCTCGTCGCCGGCAACGTCGGCCAGATCGTCCAGCGAGACATTGTCGTCGCTGTCATCTTCCAGCAGATCATCGTCCATTTCGGTATCTTCGGCGCCTGCGGTTTCCAGCAGATCGTCTTCGCCGTCGATATCCTCGACCAGCACATCCTCGTCCTTCTGGGGCGCGACGCGCGAGATGACCGAGGCGGCCAGCTTGCGGCGGGCGGATTCGATATCGACGACTTCGCCGGTATAGGGGCTGACGACCGGCGAGCGGTTCATGTCGTAAAAGCGCTTGCCGGTGGTCGGGCAGAGGCGCTTGGTGCCCCAGTCTTCCTTGGACATGGGTCGTCCCTTCGGTTCTGGCCCAGGCCGTGCGGCGGCGCGGCGGGGGCGGTCTGTTCGGAAAGCCGCCCCTTGCCATAGCGCGGTGCGGCTGTCAAAGGCTTTCGCAGCCGCGCTCAGATGCGCTTTCGCGGGGCGCTGTTCAAGGGGAAATTGCAGAAATCATGGCGGTTCTGCCGGGGTCGCCCCCGATCGACATCGTGATGAAGCGATCCGCCCGCGCGCGGCGATTCTCGCTGCGGGTTTCGCGGCTGGATGGGCGGGTGACACTGACCCTGCCTGCGCGGGCGCGCGAAAGCGAGGCGGTGCGATTCCTTCAGGCGCAGGAGGGTTGGCTGCGCCAGACCCTGTCCGAGATGCCCGAGGCGGCGGGCGAGGCGGTGGGGATCGGCACGCTTCTGCCGGTCGAGGGGCGGCTGTTGCGGCTGGAAAGCGCAACCGGCCGCAGTGTGCGGGTTGAGGGCGAGCGTCTGCTGGTGCCGGGCGATCCGGCCCAGGCGGGCGCGCGGGTGGCGGCCTGGCTCAAGGTGCTGGCGCGTGACCGGCTGGCGCGCGATTCGGCGCATTTCGCCGGGCTGGTCGGCCGCAGCTACAGCCGCCTGACGCTGCGCGACACGCGGTCGCGCTGGGGTTCCTGCGCGCCGGACGGGGCGCTGATGTATTCCTGGCGGCTGATTCTCGCGCCGCCCCCCGTCCTGTCCTATGTCGCGGCGCATGAGGCGGCGCATCTGGTCGAGATGAACCATTCCGCCGCCTATTGGGCCATCGTGACGCGGATCTGCCCCGGCTGGAAGCGCGAGCGCGCCTGGCTGCGGTCGGAAGGCCAGGCGCTGCATCGCTGGCGCTTTGGCGATTGACCGGGCCGCGCGCCCCGTGTTCCCTGCCGCCATGGCCACGCTTCCCCGCCCGACCGACCCCAATGCCGCCGCGCATGAGCGCGTCTATCGCAGCCTGCGCCAGCAGGTGATGCATGGCGAGCTGGCGCCCGGCCAGGCGCTGACGCTGCGCGGGCTGGGCAAGCAGTTCGGCGTGTCGATGACGCCCGCGCGCGAGGCGGTGCGGCGGCTGGTGGCGGAAGGGGCGCTGACGCTGTCCTCCTCGGGGCGGATCTCGACGCCGGAACTATCGCCGGAACGGATCGAGGAACTGGCGGCGATCCGCGCCATGCTGGAGCCGGAGATGGCGGCCCGCGCGCTGCCGCGCGCCCATTTCGCGCTGATCGAGCGGCTGGCCGCGATCAACGCACTGAATGCCGAGGCCGTTGCGCGGCAGGATGCCGTGGCCTATCTGCGCACCAATCTGGAGTTCCACCGCACACTTTATCTGCGCGCCCAGACGCCGGCGATGCTGGCCATGTGCGAGACGGTGTGGTTGCAGTTGGGCCCGACGATGCGGGCGCTTTACGCCCGGCTGCGGCGCAACGAGCCGCCCCAGCATCACCGCCATATCCTGGCCGCCCTGCGGGCGGGCGACGAGCCGGGGCTGCGGCTGGCGGTGCGGACCGATGTGACCCAGGGGCTGCGGCATCTGGCAAGCTGAGGCCGGACAGGGCCTTTGTCCCACGGTGGGACATTCGCGTCTTCCAAGTGATTCAACGGGTTGCGATTCCGAATTTACCCTTTCGTAACTATCGCAAATTCGCACAGACGATCTGTGCGTCTGGACCTTGGCCGAAACTGCCGGCCGCCCCATCTTTGGCCCAAGCGAAACCAGGGCCACGCGCAAGGCGAGGCCAGAGGAGGAAAGACATGTCGATCCGTCCCGTTCTTGAAACCCGCCGCGCCCAGCCCACGATGGAGGGCGCCGGCGTCCGGCTGCACCGCGCCTTCGGCTTTGCCGATCCGACCGAGGCCGATCCCTTCCTGCTGTTCGACGATTTCCGCGGCGACCGGCCCTCGGATTATCAGGCCGGTTTCCCCTGGCATCCGCATCGCGGGATCGAGACCATCACCTATGTGCTGGCAGGCACGGTGGACCATGGCGACAGCCTGGGCAATCGCGGCACTTTGGGCGCGGGCAGCCTGCAATTGATGACGGCGGGGCGCGGCATCCTGCATCAGGAAATGCCCAAGGGCGATGCGCAGGGCCGGATGCATGGCTTCCAGCTTTGGGGCAACCTGCCCGGCGCGCTGAAGATGACCGATCCGCGCTATCAGGATATTCCCGGGATGGAACTGCCCGAGGTCGTCGACGATGACGGCACCTCGATCAAGGTGGTGATCGGCGACTACAAGGGCATCCGCAGCCCGGTCGACGGCATCGCGGCCGAGCCGCAATACCTGGATATCTTCGTGCCAGCGGGCCGCAGGAAGCGCTTCAAGGTCGACACCTATCGCCGGGCCTTTGCCTATGTCTTTGAAGGTGCTGCGCGTTTTGCCGATGCCGGCCACCCCGAAGGCGTGCTTCTGGAAAAGGAGGTCGCCGGGCAGGAGGTGAATATCCGCGACCTGTCGGGCAACCGTACGCTGGTGCGGTTCGGTTCCGGCGATGAGGTGACGGTGCAGGCCGGGCCGGACGGGGTGCGCTTCCTGCTGGTCTCGGGTGCGCCGATCGCAGAGCCGGTGGCCTGGGCTGGGCCGATCGTGATGAACACCCAGGCCGAGTTGCAGCAGGCCTTTGCCGAGCTGCGCAATGGCACGTTCATAAAGCCCGCGCATTGAGCGCGGGGGGCGGGTCTTGTGGCCCGCCGGTTCGCCTGTTCGGCGACAAATCGGCGCCCCGGCGCGACGGAGGCGGGCGGTTTCGGCGTTCAGAGCTGCAAGGAGAGACAGACATGACCCTGACCGTTCTTGACCGCCGCAGCCTGCTGAATGCCCTTGCGCTGGCCCCCACCGCTATGGCCCTATCGCCCGCCCTGCGCGCCGAGGCGCAGGGGGCGGGGCTGATCACCACCGATGTCTGCATGGTGCAGAAGGAAGTGACTGAAGGCCCGTTCTACATTGATCCCAAGCTGATCCGCAGCGACATCACCGAGGGGCGGCCCGGCCTGCCCATGGTGCTGCGCCTGCAAGTGGTGACGGCGGCGTGTGCGCCGATCGAAGGGGCGCGGGTCGATGTCTGGCATTGCGATGCCGGGGGTCTGTACTCGGGTGTCGACAATATGGGCGGCGGCGATACGACCGGCGAGACCTTTCTGCGCGGCACCCAGGTGACCGGGGCGGATGGCGTCGCCGAGTTCCGCACGATCTTTCCCGGCTGGTATCGCGGCCGGGCGGTGCATATCCATTACAAGGTCTTCCTGGACGAGACCAACGTCCTGACCGGGCAGGTGTTTTTCGACGACAGCCTGTCGGACGCGATCTATGCCGGGCACGAGGCCTATGAAGGGCGCGGGGCGCGGGACCAGAGGAATACCAGCGACGGGATCGCGCAGCAGGCGGGGGCTGCGGCGGTGGCGCGGCTGGAGCTGGATGCGCCCGATGGCGAGGCGGTGGCGGCGCTGGTCGTCGGTGTGGACGAGGGCGCGCGCTCGGGCAGCCTGTTGGAGCGGCTGTTCGGGCTTGGCTAAAGTTTGTGCGTGCAGGCACGCATCCTGCCGGGGCGGGATGCAGGGTGCGTGAAATCACGCACCCTACTTGATCAGGCGTGGATCGCGCCCAGACCGCAGGCGAGGGCGGCTTCGCGCACCGCTTCGCTATAGGTGGGGTGCGCGTGGCAGGTCAGTGCCAGATCTTGTGCCGATGCCCCGAATTCCATCGCCACGCAGACCTCATGGATCAGGTCGCCCGCGCCCGGCCCGATGATGTGGCAGCCCAGGATGCGGTCGGTTTCCTTGTCGGCCAGAAGTTTCACGAAGCCTTCGGTCTGGAACACGGCCTTGGCGCGGGCATTGCCCATGAAGGGGAACTTGCCGACCTTGTAGGCGCGGCCCTGTTCCTTCAGCTGCTCTTCCGTCGCGCCCACGCTGGCCACTTCGGGCGTCGTGTATACCACGCCGGGGATGACGTCGTAATTGACGTGACCGTGCTTGCCGGCCAGGATTTCGGCAACGGCCATGCCTTCATCTTCGGCCTTATGCGCCAGCATCGGGCCTGCAACCGCATCGCCGATCGCATACAAGCCGCTGATATTGGTCGCGAAATGGCTGTCGGTCTTGACGGTGCCGCGCGGCCCCATCTCGACCCCCAGCGTCTCAAGCCCGAGGCCGGCGGTATAGGGTTTGCGGCCCGTGGCGACCAGGACGACATCGGCGGTGATCTCGCCCGCGGCATCGTTCTTGCGCAGCTTCCACGAGACATGCGCCTGTTTGCCGCGGCGTTCGACCGTCTGGACGGCGGCGCCCATCACGAACTTAAGGCCCTGTTTCGTAAGGATTCTCTGGAAGGACTTGGCGACCTCGGCATCCATGCCGGGGGTGATGGCGTCCAGATATTCGACCACCGTGACCTCGGTGCCAAGACGGGCGTAGACCGAACCCATTTCCAGACCGATCACGCCGGCGCCGATGACGACCATGGATTTCGGGATCTTCGGCAGGGTCAGCGCGCCGGTCGAGGTGATGATCACCTCTTCGTCGACGGTGATGCCGGGCAGGACCGAGGCTTCGGAACCTGTTGCAATCACGATATTTTTCGTGGAGTGGACCTCATCCCCGACCTTGACCTGGCCTGCGGCCGGGATCGAGCCCCAGCCCTTGAGCCAGGTGACCTTGTTCTTCTTGAACAGGAACTCGATGCCCTTGGTGTTGCCTGCGACCGTGTCGTCCTTGTAGCGCAGCATCCGTTCCCAATCGACTTTGACCTTGGCGCCCATCAGGCCCATTTTTTCAAAGTTTTCATGGGTTTCGTGCAGCATATGCGTAGCGTTCAGCAGGGCCTTCGAGGGGATGCAGCCCACGTTCAGGCAGGTGCCGCCCAGGGTTTCGCGCCCTTCGACGCAGGCGGTTTTCAGGCCCAGCTGGGCGCAGTGGATGGCGCAGACATAGCCGCCGGGGCCGCCGCCGATCACGATCACATCGAATTCTGCCATGGTATCTTCCTTAACTTGTGCCGTCTTTCAGCGATCTTCCTGCCGTCTTCCCTGCGTCTTTATCCCGTCTCTACGCGCGCAGGGTTAACGATTTTCAGATCAGGGCGGCGAGGATCAGAGTGAGGGTGGAAAGAAAGCCCGCCGCCCAGAAGAGCGACCGCCAGGGCACAAGGCCCAGGATGTAGGCGGGCAGGTAGAGGATGCGGGCCACGACATAGGCCCAGGCCGCGACATGGGTGATCGCGTCAGACTGGCCGGTCAGATGGACAAGCAGAAGAGCCGGGGCAAAGAGGATCAGCCCCTCGAAGCCGTTCGACACCGCGCGCATGTGGCGGCCCAGCCCCGGCGAAAGCGGTGGCAGGGGCGGGTCGCGCGGCGAGAGGGTGACGCGCGGCCCGAGTTCGAGATTGGCCACCACGGCCATCAGCGCCAGCGTGGTCATCTGGACCAGCAGGGCGGCGGCAAGGGCGGCAAGCTCGGGCGTCATGGATCAGACCGTCTTGAGGAAGCGGGCCTGCACAGCATGACCGAGGCCAGCGCGGGTTGCCAGCCAGGCCTCGGCCTTGGTCCGGCTGCCGACCTGGAGAAGCGCCAGGATCGCGCCCGCGTCATCGGTCCAAATCTGCAGGGTCGACAGACCGGCATCGGCCAGAGACTCGGTCTGGGTGTCGAACTCGGACTTCCAGGCGGCGTAATCGCCTGTCGTTTCGATCAGAAGCTGCTGCATGGCGACCTCGGGCCAGGGGGAAGGGAGGGGCAGGGCGCGGTCATGCGGCCGTCCCGGCGCTGTCGGCGGATTTCAGGAAGGCAACTGCCGCATCGAAGCTGTCGGCATCGAAGAAGCGGACCGGCTTGCCGATGATCTGGGCGCCGACCCGTTCGGCCAGGCGCTGCCAGGGCTTGTTGCCCAGGATCGCGGCGCGTTCGACCAGCGGAATATGGGCGCGGGCCAGCTTGAAATGCTGGCCAAGGGCGGAGAGGCCCTGCCAGCCGTCAAATTCGCGCAGGTCGATCAGCAGGCGGAACTGGTCATTGGCGCGGATGAAGGCGTCAAGATCGCCCGCCTCGCCGGCATAGGCGGCGGCATCAAGCTTGCCGATCAGCCGGATCTGAACCACGCCGTCGCCGAGGTCGATCTGATGGATCGCGCCCAGGGATTCGCGCAGCCAGCGGCGGGCCTCTTCCTCCTGGCCCAGCGGGAAGACGCGGACCGGGCAGGGCATCACCGGGGCGAAGGCCTGCGCGGCGAGGCGCAGCCATGTGGTGTCGGTGACGATGGCGCAGCGGTCAAAGCCGGACCAGTGCTTGAGGCCCATGCTGGCATCGTCGAGCATGGCGGCAAAGCTGTAGCCCTGGAACCCGGCATCGAAGCGGACCAGCACGCGGATATGGTCATGCGCCTCGATCGCGGCGTCGATGGCGGGCATGAGGACGGCGGTATAATCCTCGTCGGTGACCTTGCCGGTCACGGTGAATTCAAGCAGGTCGGTTGAGGAGGTCGGCTGGATGGTGATCATGGCAATCCCTTCTTCTGCCGGGTGCAGGGGAGGGGAAGCGGGGTCCATCCCCCAGCGGTGACGGAAGGTCCGACGCTATGGCCGGGCTTTCCCGATCTGTCCGGCGAAGCCTTGCGGCGGCGCCGGGCCATAACAGATATAGCGCCGCGCCCCTGCCCCGCAAGGCGGCGGCCCGCCGGGGCGCGACCTGAGAGTGAGGGGCGGAACAAGCGGGGCATGGGGCCTTGACAGGGCATGACGGGCGTTGGGGGCGGAGCCGCGATCTGCGGAAGGCGCCCCCCGGCGCATGGATGACGCCGGGGGGCGCCCCGTTCGGTCAGAGATCCATCAGCAGGCGGCGCGGATCTTCCAGCGCCTCTTTCACGCGGACGAGGAAGGTCACGGCGCCCTTGCCGTCGACGATGCGGTGATCGTAGCTGAGGGCGAGATACATCATCGGGCGGATGACGATCTGGCCGTTCACCACGACCGGGCGGTCCTGGATCTTGTGCATGCCAAGGATGCCCGATTGCGGCGGGTTCAGGATCGGCGAGGACATCAGCGAGCCATAGACGCCGCCGTTC
>Ga0209369_1000441_pt1 | contig 56935 bp, 60 predicted proteins | sample EBPBio142010_DNA_FD_185865 | JGI IMG/M metagenome (GOLD analysis project Ga0209369, IMG submission 185865) | Wastewater treatment Type I Accumulibacter community from EBPR Bioreactor in Madison, WI, USA - Reactor 1_10/4/2010_ DNA (SPAdes)... | ecosystem: Engineered > Bioreactor > EBPR >...
TGGAGTCCGGCACCTTTCTTGCTGGCTACGGTGCCGCTCAGGCGGTGCCGGGGCCGTTGTTCACGTTCGCCGCGTTCCTCGGTGCGGTCACCACGAGCGGCCCAGGCGGGATGGCAGGAGCGTCGATCGCGCTGATCGCGATCTTCTTGCCATCCGCGCTGCTCGTGCTGGGGGTACTGCCGTTCTGGGAGCGACTGCGCCGCATAGTCGGGGTGCGGCGTGCTCTGATGGGCGTGAATGCCGGGGTCGTGGGTTTACTCGCCGCAGCACTTTACGATCCCGTGTTCGTCGAGGGTGTTACGGGTGCCGCTTCGTTCCTCGTGGCGGTGCTCTCCTTCGTGGCACTGGCCTCGTGGAAAGCGCCGGCATGGGCGGTGGTGTTCGCCGCCGCCGGACTAGGTATCGTGCTGCTGTGAACAGGCCAGATTCCAGCTGTCACTGATGTAGGTGAGGCTGGCCTGCGGTGCGGGGGCAGCTCCCGCATGGGAAAATAAGTAGCATGAGCCGATTTCTCGCCGCAGTCAGGGCGTATCCGCTCGTGTTCGCAACCCTGCTGGTCGCGACGGTTGGACTCCTGCTCCTCGCGACGCCCGCGAGCGGCGTGGCACGGTGGATCGTGGGCGGGTACGCGCTCGCGATCGCGGCGTGGGAGGCAGTCGGGATGATCCGGCAGCTCCTACGGAAGCATGCGGGGCTCGACATTCTCGCGGTAACCGCGATCACTGCGGCCGTGCTCGTCGGGGAACCGTGGGCGGCACTCGTGGTGGTGCTGATGCTCACCGGAGGTGCGGCGCTCGAAGACTACGCCGAGCACCGCTCCAAGAGAGAGCTCACCGCGCTGCTGCGCAAGGCCCCGCAGCAGGCCACGAAGATCCTCGACACCGAAACCTCGGCGCACACGGCGGATACCGCCACCGAGGAGGTGCCAGTCGATGCGGTCGCGGTCGGTGACCTGCTGCTCGTGCGCCCGGGCGCACTGGTGCCGGTGGACGCGATCCTCGTCTCCGAGCACGCCGTGTTCGATGAGTCGTCGCTCACGGGTGAGAGCCTGCCGGTCGAACGTCAGGCCGGGGAGAAGGTGTCGAGCGGTGCGGTGAACGGCCAGGCCGCGGTGACGATGCGCGCGGCAGCGCCGGCTTCGGAGAGCGAGTACCAGCAGATTGTGCGGCTCGTCGAGCAGGCCGCGAGCAGTAAGGCGAAGGTCGTGCGGCTCGCGGATCGCTACGCGGTGCCGTTCACGATCCTCTCCCTGGTCATCGCCGGTGTCGCGTGGGCCGTGAGCGGTGACCCGGTCAGGTTCGCCGAGGTGCTGGTGGTCGCGACCCCGTGCCCGCTGCTGATCGCGGCCCCTGTCGCGTTCCTCGGCGGAATGAGTCGGGCGGCGCGTTTCGGACTGATCGTGAAGGGCGGCGGCACCCTCGAACAGCTCTCCCGCGCCCGCTCGGCCGCATTCGACAAGACCGGCACCATCACCACCGGGAAACCCACCCTCGAACGCATCGTGGCTGCGCCGGGGTTCGACGCAGACGAAGTGCTACGCTTTGCGGCCTCAACCGAGGACTACTCCTCGCACGTGCTCGCCAGCTCCGTCGTCGGAGCGGCGAAGCGGCGTCAGATTCCGCTCCTCGAAGCATCCGAGGCCGAGGAGTTCGCCACCAACGGTGTCGCCGCAACTCTCCGCACGCCCGAGACACCGAACACTGTGGTCGCGCGGGTCGGCAAGCCCTCCTGGGTACGCGAATACGCGCCAATGCTTACCGTGGCTGACCTTGCGCCAGGCGAGCTTGCGATCTACCTTGCGGTGGATGACCGCTTCGCAGGTGCGATCATCATGCGCGATCAGGTCCGCGAGGAGGCAGAGGCCGTCCTCCGTGAGCTCACGGCACTCGGCATCGAGCGCACCCTGATGGTCACCGGAGACGTAACCGCCACCGCTCGGCCGATCGCGGAAACACTCGGAATCAGCGAGGTGCACGCGGAGTGCCGCCCCGCAGACAAGGTGCGCATCGTGAGCGAGGTGCGGCCCCGCCCGCTCATTATGGTTGGCGATGGCCTGAATGACGCACCGGTGCTCGCAGCCGCCGATATCGGATTCGCGATGGGTGCTCGCGGCGCGACCGCTGCGAGCGAATCGGCGGCCGTCGTCAACCGCTACGACACGCTCTCCTCGCTGCCGCGCGCGGTGCGGATCGGCCAAGATACCGTGCGGATCGCGCTGCAGAGCATCTGGCTAGGCATCATCATTAGCGTCGCCCTCATGCTCATCGCCGCGTTCGGATTTTTACCGGCGCTCCTGGGCGCGTGGATGCAGGAGCTGGTCGATCTCGTTGCGATCCTCGGTGCGCTTCGCGCGGTTGGGCCACGATCCGAACGCCTCGTGAGCGCCGGGCCACACGAGACCACCGCCCCCGTTCAGGCAGCACACACTCCACAAAGGAACTGATCCATGACTCGTCGCTCATCTGACACGCAGCATCCCGGTGAAGCTCACCTCCAGGACATCGGCCAGCGTCTGAACTGGCTTCGCGCCGGGGTGCTCGGCGCGAACGACGGCATCGTGTCGACGGCGGGCGTCGTGATCGGTGTCGCCGCAGCCACCCCAAACAACGTGCTCGCGATCGCCACTGCCGGTATCGCCGCGATCGTCGCGGGCGCGTTCTCGATGGCGGGCGGAGAGTACGTCTCGGTCAGCACGCAGCGCGACACCGAGCAGGCGCTAATCGCCAAGGAAAAGTGGGAGCTCGAATCGATGCCCGACGAAGAACTCGAAGAGCTCGCTGGCCTCTACCGGCAGCGCGGCCTCTCCGATGAGCTCGCCCATCAGGTCGCCGTCGAACTCACCGCGAATGATGCGCTTGCCGCCCATGCGGAAGTCGAGCTCGGTATCGACCACGAAGAGTTCACCAGCCCCTGGGCGGCCGCGTTGTCGTCGTTCGTTGCGTTCACGGTCGGCGCGCTGATCCCCCTTGTGATGATCCTGCTCCCCCTCGGGGAACACCGGATCTGGGTCGCGGCCGTCGCTGTCGTGATCGGCCTGTTCCTCACGGGATGGATCAGCGCTGCTCTCGGTGGTGCGCCGCGCGGCAGGGCGATCCTGCGCAACGTGATTATGGGCTCGGCCACAATGATCGCAACCTACCTCATCGGGCTGCTCTTCGGCGTCGCGGTCGCGTAGCACTAGTACGAGCCCAGGCAGGCGAAACACTACCGGCAACCCGATTCCCGTTTTCGTTCCTCGTCGCAGCCGCGCAACCGGGGAGGGGGTGCGTCAGGGGTTGCGCTGCGCAACGTCGCGCAACCCCGGCGGTAGATCAGAAGAGCGTCAGCCCGTCGCGCTTGCCCGCCGGGGGTCGCCGCCGCACAGGTGCAGGCAACCGTCTGGCCGGTGTCTGCAACGCTTGGGGTTGCAGCCCCTCGGCGAGCACTCGCTTCACGTCGCTCCACAGGTCTGGGCGGTCGAGGTGCGCATCACGCTCGCAGTCGCGGCGCAGCTCGTTCAGGAAGCCCGCTCGTCGTGCCGGGGTGGACAGTTGCGCGTCGTAGAACCCGTCGAGGTCGTAGTGCGCGATGAACCCGAAATAACCGTGGGTCGAGAGCCCCTGGTAGAGCGATCGGGTGAAGCGTTCGCGCGGGCAGTCCGCCGCGATGAACCGGAGCAGGGAGTTCACGAACCTCGCCTTGCGCTCCGGGGTGCCGGAATCCCACCCCGACGCCTCGAACTGGGCCGGTTGGTATGTCGTTCTCGTACTCATCGGGGTCGTCCTTCCTGAACGCTCGGTCGCGTTCGGAAGGAGGTGCGCGCGGGTGGCTCTGCGTGTACTCGCGGGCTCTGAAACCGCATCTGCAAGACGCGTGGAAGCTCACGAGCGAGGCGAATGACGAGGTGGCCGCCGGTGCTCGGCGAGGCGCGCTGATTGGGCGTCGGCGGTGCGGATCGCGTGCTCTGAGCGGTGCTCGGGATGAGGGCCGGGCGCACCTGAGAGGTGACCATCCGGCAGCACCTCGTGTGTGGGCCGGGATCATCAATCACTGGGAGCCCCGATGCGAGAAGACCCCGCACCGCACGCCGACCCCGTGCCGCTGCGCGTCGGGTCGTTATTCTCTGGCTACGGCGGCCTCGACCTCGCCGTCGAGCACGTCTTCCACGGCCAGATGATCTGGTTCTCCGAAATCAGCCCAGTACAGCGCGTCTTCGCGCACCACTGGCCCGACGCCCCGAACCTCGGTAACATCACCACGATCAACTGGGATCAGGTGCCGCCGGTGGACATCCTCTGCGGCGGGTTCCCCTGCCAAGACGTCTCGACTGTCGGGAAGATGGCCGGCCTCGCACCCGGCACCCGCTCCGGCCTCTGGTCGCACATGGCCGACGCGATCGACCGCCTCCGCCCCGAGCTCGTCGTGATCGAGAACGTCCGCGGCCTGCTCTCCGCAACCGCGATCCGCGCAACCCCCGAAGGAGCCTCCGATGCAACTCTCGACCCTGCAACCCTTCGCGACCTGGAACTCGACCTCTGGGGTCTGGGAGACGAACCAACTCGACCTCTCCGCGCAGCGGGCGCCGTTCTCGGAGACCTGGCCGACCTCCGGTATGACGCAAAGTGGTTTGGCCTACCCGCTTCCGCTATCGGGGCACCGCATCCCCGGTTTCGGGTCTTCATCCTCGCGCACGCCGCTGCTCCGAACCCCGCTCGCGTCCGACTCGGCACGCGGCGGGGAGAACCTGGACCAAGTGCGGGCACGCCGGGGAACGATCGCGCTCTCGCATCAGATCATCGACCTCACGCTGAACGGACCGACTGGCTCAGAAGAATGGAAGCCCGAACCCGAGACGCTGTGGTCGCTGATCGACGGCATCTTCACCGCTGGGGACGATACGCCAACGCCATCGCACGCTGGGAACACATCACCGGTCGAGAAGCCCCCAGCGCCACGACCCTGAACGACCGGCACGGGCTGCGTCCGGCACCCGAGTTCGTGGAATGGCTGATGGGCCTCCCGCCCAGCTGGGTCACCGGCACTGACGAACTGACGACGAACCAACAGCTCGCAGCGCTCGGCAACGGTGTCCTCCCGCTTCAGGCTGTGGAGATCATGAAGATGCTTCAGGGTCAGCATGTCGCAGGAGCCCGTCAGTAGTGCGGATCGCGTAGATCCGTGTCCCGATGACTATTCCGATGCTGATGATGTAGACGATCGCGAGCGACGCCAATGTCCAGCGGTAGTCAAGCGTGAACGCGGGTGCATCCCAGAGGCCGTGCAGCAGCATTGGGATCACGAGACCAGCGGCAAGCATAGCGCTGCCAGAGATCGGTCGCGATCGGAAACGCGCGAGCCCGGCAACCAACAGCGCGCCCTGGATCCCGCTCCACAGGGCGTGGAGCCCGAAGCCGAGTCCGGTGCGGATAAGCGCGACATGCGTACCACTCTGAAAGTCGTCCGCGCTGAGAACGAACAGCAGGTTCTCGGAGATCTCAAATCCGGCGCCGACGAGAAAGCCGTAGCCGATACCGTCGAGCATCGGGATCGGGCGGACGCGCGAGGCCAGGGCGAGAACTGCGAGGATGCCTGCGAAGCGGATCAGATCTTCATCGAGCGGGGCGGCAATCGCTGCGGCGAAGCTGCGGAGGCCATGACCGCTAAGGATCTCGAACCATCGGGTGTTCGCAAATGCGGCGATCACGGGCACTACGACGAACCCCCAACCCATCGAGGCAAACCGCAGGGATCGTGACAGCGTTCGAGCACGAAGCAACCACGACGCGAACCACCACAACAGCGTTCCCTGTGCGAGCACGAGCAGCACACCGAGCGCGGCGAGACCGGGCTCCGCATCTTGGGCGAGCATGGCCTGCGCGCTCAGCGGGAGGCAGACGAGCAGTGTACCGAACATGATCCACAGGGCCGGCTCGCGTGGCTGCCAGACCGCAGCCCTAGGCACCTGATAACGCGGACGGGCATCGTGGTGAATCGCGGATCGCAGGTGGTTCATGGAGCGACCTCAATTCCTTCGATGAGGCGCATGATGTCCTGCCGGGCGCTGTCACGTTGTGCTTCCGTGCCGGAACTGAAGTTGGCGCGCACGAGAAGGCACACGGTTGGGGCTATCGTGGTGCAGATCGTTGCCGACAGGGCCGGGTTGTCGCCAGCTGCGAGGTCGTATTCGACCGCTGCCCCAGTGAGGCCAGTGCGTACCGGGAGCGCGGTGCTCGGGGAGAGTGCGGCACCGGGCGGGAGGCCTTTGCGCAGCAGGGCGTCTGGATCATCGATGTCCGTGTGCATGGTGATGTGCGCGGTGGAGGCGTGGTCGACGGAAAGGTAGGTGCCGCCACCGGGCTGGTCTGCCCAGAGCCATCCGGCTGGTGCGAAGTGGCTCCCTCTGAGGCTGCTGCCCGGTGCGGTCTGCACGACGCGCTCGAACACTCCGATACGGCTGGCTTCGGGGGTGGGCAGCAACCGGGCGGCGAGGAATGGAGCTCCGAGTATGCCGCCGATGATCCCCAGGATCAGCAGCCCCGTTCCCCATGAGGGGCGTCGGGTCAGTTTCGCCTGGTCCATGTGCCGAAACCTTGCCCGTCGAAGGATTCCAGGGTGAGCGTAGTGGCTGCCGAGTCGAAGGTGGCGCTCGCATGCGAGCGCGCTGGGGCACTCTCGCTTCTCGGGAAGTACTCGAACATCGCCCCGTCCCACGGGGTGAGTTCCAGCGTGGTCACTCCGCCGGGGCCCAGGCGGGCGCGCAACCCCTCGGCCGACGGTTCAATGGTGAGCGGTCCGAAGTACGGGTTGTCGTACACGCCGACCAGTGACTCCGCGCGGGGCGGGGCGGCAGGCGCGTCCGGACGTACCGCTTCTACGAGGTCACCGATGGGTGCGGTGTAGCCCGCGAAGAGGCCTCGGGCGTCATTCACCCAGTCGCGCGTCGAATGCCCGTACTGCACCAGATCCAAGAACTGAGCAGTCACTGCTTCGGGCACCCCGACCGGAGCGCCATTCGTGAGCACGACGATACCGAGGTCGAGGCTCGGCATGATCTGGAAGTTGGTCGCGGCCCCTAGGACGAAGGCGCCTGAGTGCGAGATGGCCATGCGTCCGCTCACCTGCGGGGCGGTGTTGAACCCGTAGCCGTAGTGCGCGGGGCGTCCGCCGATTCCTGGGCCGGTGCCGGAGACGACCTGGGCGGTCATCGCCGCTCGCAACGCATCGGCGTCGACGATCTGCTTTCCGTTGAACTCTCCGTCCGCGAGGAGCATGCACATCCAGCGCGCAAGATCGTTCGCCGTAGAAGACACCCCGCCGGCCGGGGACTGCGCGTCGGGGTTCCGGTCGTACTTTCCGACGAAACCCCCGTGCTGGAACGCGTGCAGGTGGGCGCGGTCGTCGTGTGCCAGGAAGTCGTCGTGCCGCGCCGATGATGAGGTCATGCCCAGCGGGGCGAGCACACGATCGTGCATGAGCTGTTCCCAAGGCATGCCCTGCTCGGCCGCCACGGCTTCGGCACCGATGGTGAGGCCGAAGTTCGAGTAGTGGTAGCTGCTGCGGAAGTCATCAAGCGGTTGTAGGCTGAGCCGCTCGAGAATGCTGTCGCGGTCGTAGCCGATGTCTTCAAGATCGTCCCCGGCGCCGGTCTCGAGTCCCAGCCGGTGGCTGAAAGCGTCGCCGATGGTAGCCCGTTCGGTGACCAGCGGGTCCGAGAGTTCGAAGTCGGGCAACAGGCTATGGATTGGGGTGTTCCAGTCGAGTGCACCGTCGGATGCCTGGATCGCCGCAGCGACCCCGGTCGCGGAGAGCGGTTTCGAGAGCGAGGCGATCTGGAAGACGGTATCGGCGGTGACCTCGGCATCGGTGTTCTGCTCGGTCACCCCATACCCGGCAGAAAACACCGTCTGGTCGCGGTGCACCACGGCGATGGCCATGCCTGGCACGCCCGAGTTCTTCAGAGCCTCCTGGGCGATGCCCGGCAGTTTCGCGATCGCCTGCTCGATCTGTGCGTCGAGATCGCCCGGGAGCGCGAGTGCATCCTGATTCGGGGTCCCGCCAGATTGCACCGCAGCGCCCCCGATAGACTGCGGGCCGGAACACCCGGTCAGAGTCACCGACACCGTGAGCAGCGCAATGAGCAGCGAGCTGCGTAAGGTCTTACCGGTGGGCCGCATGCCCGGCCCCTTCGGCCTCGGGCAACAGGCTTTGCCGCGGACGGGTGAGTCGGCACCCGGCCCAGAGCGCGAACCCGAGCACCGGGATGAGGATGTCCGTGTAGAGCACGGTGCCGGCGTTGTGCGAGGAGAAGTTGCCCCGCTCGATGATGTCGACGATGTGCGTTCCGGCTGCGCCCCACAGGAAGCACGCCGGCGTGATGAGCGCTGCGAACTTGAGGCTGTCGGGCATACGTTTGGGGGCGGCCACGATCGCGACGAGCCCCATGCCGAAGCTCGCGAATCCAACCTCGGCCTGGAAGCCGTTGTTCTCCCAACCGATCAGCGATGCCGACAGATCCCCGAAAACCGTGTGCATGATCCCGTTGAAGATGTAGGTGATCCCGATCCCGAACAACAGGAACCAGCTCAGCAACGTCTGGAAGGCGCCGTGCCGCCCGGGCCTCTTCGCGAGGATCACGATGCACGCGATCACAAGCCCGAGAGCGGTGAACGTCGCAGTGAAGTTCATCAGCACGAACGCGATGATCTGACCGATCAGCTCTGACATGGCCTGCTCCTTCTGACGATTTCTGTTGATGCGGAGAGTGAGCTCTTCCGTTTCTCACTCCCTTACATCATGCAACAATAGTGAAACTAGAACGAGTGCATCAACTTGATGTTCCAGCAAGGGAGAGCATATGGCTCCGTTTGAGGCCAGCGGCGAGGCCCCCAAGGTTTCCCGCCACACGCGCAGGAAGGCCGCGACGCGCACCAAGATCACGCAGGCGGCGAACCGGCTCTTCGCCATGAAGGGGTATCAGGAGACCTCCGTCGAAGACATCTCGGAGGTTGCCGACGTCGCCGTGCGCACGATCTACATGCACTTCCCCTCCAAGGCCGCGATCTTGCTCGACCACTTCGATCGTTGGCTCGATGCCTTGGTCGACGGGATCCTGCATCATCCGGTCGATGAACCCATCGCCGACGCGGTGGGAGCGGCTCTCGCCCAGATGACCATCGACGGATGGGAGGACCGCTCCTATGGCAACATCGAAGAGTCGCCACCAGCAGCACTCGGACTCATCGCGGGACCGCCGGAAGTGGCCGGATACATGATGCAGGCGTGGGCGGTCGCGCAGGAGCGCATCGCAAACGACGCACGTGAGCGCGGCGGATACGACGCCGATTCGCTGATCCCTCAAACCCGAGCTATCGCCGTGTTTGCTGCTTGCATGGCACCGATCATGACCGCCAGACTCTCCCTCGACACCGACCCACTGCCCGAGGACGCCACGGCAAACAGCCTCATCGGAACATTCATCACCCACCTCACTCGCGGCTCCCTCTGAGAGCCCGAATCTTAGGTGCCTTACTGCGCATCCACTCCGTCGATTGCGCATGCGGGACATCAAACCCATCCACAGTCGCACTTGTGCCATTAATGCAGAGCATGCAATACTGTGATTGCTGCATATTGTGGTAACTGATGAGGAGTATTGGAATGCTGGAAAGAATCGACGAGGCTCGGGTGTCGGGTCGTCGTGCCGGGCGCTGGTTCGGTGTGGTGGCGGTGGCCGCGGTGATCGGGATCGGTGCCGCGGGCTGCACCGCCGACACCGCGGCATTGGTCAAGAAGGCGGAAGGCGACGAAGCCATCGAGATCGGGCCGATGCGCGACATCGATCCCGCATCGATCGAAGGCATCGCGCACGGCACGGCCTCCGTCGAAGGCGGCGGCGAGGTCACCGACATGCAGCCGGAGGTGCTTCCTGAGACTGAGATGCCCGCCGATGGGCTGCAGGCGCAGAAACACGAGGGCTTCGGGCTCGCGACAGCCGTTCACATGTTCATCGCAAACGCGGCGACCGAGAGTGTCACGAAACTTGGCAGCACAATCTCAAAGGTCCACTCGGGTTGCGGCTCGTACGACGCCGATGAAGACCGGAAGTTGCGGAATCTGCCGGCTGTCATCGAAGCGATTGACGCCGGCCGCATGGGCGAAAGCTGCATGCAGTCGGATGGCGACGCATTCGTGCAGGCCACCTACACGATCGACAACAGCCCCTACCTGTTCTGGACCTATGCGAAGACCCCGCGCGTGGGCAACAACGAGGTGAAGTGTACGATCCTCAACGCCAAGGATTGGAAAGAGGTCACGACCTCTCCCTACAGCTGCACTTACGAGTGGTTGCAGGATGACGGCCACGGCCTCAACCCGATGCCGAAGATTAAGCTCTGGAAGAAGCCCGACATCACCGTCACCGATCCGGTGCAGGTACAGCAGATCCTCAGCGCGAACTGCAAGGCCGCCGGTCCGAACTGCGTCTTCGACGCGAAGGTGCAGCGCTTCGAGACGCTACCCAAGAAGCAGTGGATTCTCTACGGCAACGCACAAGGCAACTGCATCGCGAACTCGCACGCTTCCCTCAAGGTCGGCGACGAGCAAGAGGTGTCGTGGAAGAAAATGGTCGGCGTCACCGCGTCGGGCGAGATGGAGATCGGCCCGGTCAAGGCCGGGCTCGAAGCCACCTACGAGTACGCGTGGTCAGAGAAGCAGGTATTCAAGGAAGAGCACGAGATGACCATCCCCGAGGGCAAGATAGCTGGGTTCTACATCGCAGCCGGCGTCCTGCACGTCGAAGGCGACTTCACCGTGAAAACGAACAGCGCGACCTACCTGCTGCCGAACGCGGTATTCAACCTTCCCCTCACCGAGGACTATCACGATGGCGACACCGTAATCCAGAAGGGCCCCATCCTGCCAGTGGCGTGGAACTGCCCGGCCTCCGGCAACCTCGGCGCCGAGCAAGCACCCGAGTACGGGATCCCAGACGGCGCCGAAGTACTCGACCCGGCCAAGACCGACTGAACGGAATCAACATGACCACGCGCACAAACACCCGTCGAGCGGCTGCAGCCACCCTGCTCGCCGCAGGCATGCTATTCAGTACCGCATGCTCGGCCGAAACCGCCACCCTGAGCCAGAAGGCAGAAGGCAGCAACGAGGCGAGCCAGGACTCCACCCTTGGCGACTCAAGTGAGACGGTCGTCACCGACCCGGCCGAGGTGCGACGCATCCTCAGCGCCAACTGCAAGACCGCCGGCCCGAACTGCACCTTCGTTGCGAAGGTGCAGCGCTTCGAGACCCTGCCCAAGACGCAATGGCCGAGCTACGGGCATGCCCAGGGCAACTGCATCGAGGGATCGAAGGCCGAACTCGCAGTGAGCCAGAAGAAGACGGTGTCCTGGAAGAGCATGATCGGTGTCACTGCCTCGGGAGAGATGGGAATCGGTCCGGTCAAGGTAGGGTTAGAAGCCAGCTACGAGACGTCGTGGGGCGCTGAGAGCTCCTTCGAGGAAGAGCATCGAATGAGCATCCCCTACGGCAAGGTCGCCGGGTTCTATATCGCGGCAGGCGTGCTGCACGTCGAGGGTGATTTCACGGTCATCGCCGACGGCAAGACGTACAAGTTGCCGAACACGGTCTTCAACTTGCCGCTCACCAAGGACTACACTGACGGCGACACGGTGATCCCGAAGGGGCCGATCCTCCCGGTCGCGTGGGACTGCCCGGCATCGGGCAAGCTCAACACCGAACAGATCCCTGAAATCGGAGTTCCGGACGATGCGACAGTGCTCGATCCGGCAACGATGAGTGAGTGATAGCCGACGCGCGGAACTCACACCGCGCCACTGCTCCGGAAGCGAATGGGGTTCGAGGATGCGAACCTCGAACCCCATCCTTTCAACGGAGCCTGGGTCAAAGTTGTCCGGAAACCAGGTGAGCGAGCACGGTGAGACCTGCACTGTCGACCTGCTCGATCGTGACCCCGCCCTCCGTGAGCGCACGCTGTCGGGCGACGGACATCGCCGCGATCCACGACGCGAACACGGCGGTGGCCCGCGCCTGAGGTTCGAGCGATCCCGGGGGGAAGTTGCCGCGTTCGCGGAAGTCCTGCGTGAGCATCATCATCTCCCGCATCCACCGCTGCAGGATGTGCCCAGCAATATCTGGTGCCCCGGAATCGAGATGCTCGGCGATCGGATGGATCCGCACCGCCTCGTTCTCCACCCGATCCACCCACCCCGCTCGTTCCATCGCCAACAGCGCCTCGCGCACCGATTCCACCACCGGCTCGGACACTGGACGATGCTGAATCTCAAGCGAGAATGCATCCACCCAACGATCGAAATACGCGAGCATGATCGCGGCCTTCGTCGGAAAGTGCATGTAGATCGTGCGCACCGCAACATCCGCCGACTCCGAGATGTCCTCGATCGCCGTCTCCGCATACCCCCGCTCATCAAATAGTTTCTCGGCCGCAGCCAAGATCTTGGCACGCGTCGCAGCCTTCCGTCGATCCTGACGGCCACCAGACGTACCTTCACCCATGCCATCCAGCGTAGTCGCAGATGGTTTGAATTGCAGAAATGCTATCTATGCAGAAAGGGCGCGATTGAGAGATTTATCGAGTGGAGGCGGAAGCGCAGTTAGTGGCCGATAAGCGTTCAGCGCGTGGGAGCCGCCCGCCGGATGCCTTCGAGCCATTCTTCGCGCGCACCCGTTCGATGGCTCGCGCTGAGACTCCCATCGCATTGGGATGCGCGCGCATAGCGTTCGTCCGTGAAAGCTCGGCTGGCCTGCTCGGAGAGTTCGGGCGCCAAAGCGTCGGAATCGGGAACGCAGTGCTGGTGGGGCCGAGTGTGCTCCGCGGCGCCGAGCTCGATGGCACCTTCACCTTCACAACCGTCGGACTCGACATGGACTACGCCATCGACCAAGTCTTCTGGCAGCACTCAGCCTGTCTCAGCGATCGCCAGGATGCCGAAGAACTTGCGGCCCGCCTGTACCCGACACCGTCCCGAATCATCCGTCTCGGTGAACCGCTGCTGACACGCTTGGCGCCTTCGCTCGACGAACTCGTGGCGCTGAGTGTTGCAGGTCGTCTCTCGCTCTGCTTCAACCGGATGTGGGAGCTCTGGTTCGGCATCCTCTGGGCGATGCATCCGCACATCAAAGTCGCTTCAGCATAAGAGGCATTTCCCGGGTGGTCGCATGTGCGTCTCATCGAACCGCCCGCGCGACGATTTGCCCTGATCCGTGCGGATGTTCAGGCGGCTGCTTACTTGTTGCGCAGCGGTCCCGGGCGGAGGTGGACGCTCAGTGACCTCGCCTTGAAGGTTCACATGTCCAGTTCTCATCTGAGCTCCGTGTTCACCGAGACCTATGGATAGACTCCGCTCGCGTACCTCTCGGAGATTCGAGCAGAGTGCATGGCGAAGCACCTCAGAGAGTCGGACCTGCCGATCGAGGACATCCTGCGGCTCGGGTCTTTCGCCAGCACACCGGGCATAGAGCGTCGCCATTAGGGCCGAGCATTGGAAGCGGCCTGGTCAGACAGGCTTTCGGAACCAACCTTTGTGCAGTACTATCTATATTGCAAGGTTTGCAGTACTAAGTTCAGTGTATCGAAAGGATGCCATGCGTCTTCGCACATTCTCCGCCTTCTCGGCAATACTTGTCAGTGTCGGAACTCTTGCTTTTGGGATCACGCCGGCAGCCGCTTCGACTGGCAGTTACAGCGACCCAGTGGCTCCGGCACCGCTCGTCGTGGAGAATGAAACGGTGAGCCGCACGATCCCAGTGGACCTCGTCGGCACGATCTCTGACATCAATGTGACCCTCGAGTTCCACAAAGTCGGCGATTGGTGTTCGAACCCAAGCGGGTTCCTGTCATGGAACAACGAGGTCAACTTCGCTCTCGTGTCCCCCTCCGGCACGCCGGTCACTCTGATACGGAGCGGACACCTCTCCGACGACCCAGAGGAAAGCGATCCCGACATCACGTACCCGAGCCCCTGGGAATCGGAACACGTCGAGGTCGTGCTCGACGATCAAGCTGCCGTGCAAGTCGGCAATCCCGAGCGCACGGACCCGAACGACCGTTACCCCGAGAGCGGCGTCTTCCACACGGCTGGTCGGGTGCTCGATAGCCTTGTCGGAGAGCCGGCCGCAGGCGACTGGCGACTCGAGGTCACGAATGCCTCGTTCGGAGACCAGCTCTGCTATTTCGGGGCGACGCTTGACATCGAAACAGCTGATCCGATCCCTGCTCCAGCTCTGACCGGCGCGTCCCTGCCTGGGGGGATCGTCGGAACCGAGTATCTGCAACATCTGCCTGGCACCGATGCCGGCCCGATCGATTCCTACACTGTGACCGATCCCGCGCAGTTGCCGCCAGGGCTCCACCTCGCCCCCGATACGGGTGCGATCGTGGGCACGCCCCTCGCGAGGGGCGACTACTCGTTCTCCGTATCCGCTACGGGCCCGGGAGGCGTCTCCGCCCCCGCAGCATTCACGATCTCGATCGGGACCGGGGCAGTACACGCCTTGTCGATCACCCCCGCGACCGTGACCGTCGACCAGGGCGGCATGATCGAGTTCGTAGTGACAGCGACCGACCTCGAAGGTAACCCCGTCGACATCACCGGCGAGTACTCCTTGAGCTCATCGGTGACGACAGATCGCATCGAAGGTGATCGGGTGTCGTTCCCGCATGCCTCAACGCACATCATCACCGCGACGCATCAGTCGACTGGCCTCACCGCAACGAGCACGGTATCGGTTCGCGCTGCAGTTCCTCCGGCCCCTTCGCCGGATACGCCAAAGCGACTCGCTGCCACCGGTGATCCTTCCAATGCTGCTATGTGGACCCTTCTGCTTGGTTTGCTTATTGTTGGCAGTGCCGCGATGTTCATCGGCTATCGTCAGGCAAAGTCTGCCAACGCAGACTGAAACGCGGCACTAGGTCATCTGGAATTCATGCCCGCCTTCTCGCGGCCGAAGGGGCGCCTCTCGGGTGCGCACGAATTCCAGCCACTACTAGCGCGCAACCGCACCTTCCACCGCCCCATCGGCCCAGCGACCTACGACTGCGTAAAGCTCGTCACCGTGCGCGACGGATCGGCAATCGTGTACAGCGAGTTCGGTGAGAAGCACGCGAAGGTCGGCGATGTGCTGCTGCTCGGGGCGAACGTCCTCTGCGGGGCACAACCCGAGCGCCAGGTGACTGTTACCGTGATCTATCTCGATCTCGACTTCATCCTGGATCAGTTCTTCTGGCAGTACATCGATCTCGTCAAAGATCGCTTCGCGTCGCAGCGCGTCGCGGACATGATCTACACCGAGCCTGCGCAGTTGATGCGGCTCGGTGAGGAGCGGGTCGGCCTGCTGATGCCGTGGCTCGATGAACTGGTCGCGCTCAGCGTCGAGGGGCAGTACCGCGACCGCTTCCACCGGATGCAGGCGCTCTGGCACTCCGTGATCGATCAGGCGTCCCCGTTCATCCACGTCTCGCCAACCCGCACTCTTCCGACCAAACGGGCGCGTACGCGGCCGTCAGTCCCGCGTGGGCGGCGGTTCGCGCCGCTGCGGGCCGAGGCCCGTGCGGTACGGGAGCTCCTGGTCTCTGACATCTGCCGTTCGTGGTCGATCCCTGAGCTTGCATCTGCGGTGCACTTGTGATTCGCCCTGGGTTTAGTTCCGATCTTTCAACCAGGAAGATAGGAACATCATGCCCACACCATGCGACCCAGATTTCAAAGACCGAGCGCTGCGTATGCTCGCCGAAGCACTGCCCGAGCGTGGCAGTGTCCACGCGGCCAGCAAACACGTCGGCGGGCTGCTCGGCATCTCGCCAGACACGCTCCGGGTCTGGTATCGCCAGACCCAGGTCGACGCAGGTGAACGCCCCGGCGTGACCACTGACATGACTGCCGAGAACCGCCGACTCCAACGTGAAGTCGAGGAGCTCCGCAAAGCAAACGAGGTCCTCAAAGCCGCGAGCATATTTTTCGCGAAGGAACTCGACCGGCCACGAACGAAATGATCAGATTCGTCGATGAGCATCGTGATCGTTTCGGGGTGGAGTTCCTCTGCCGCACCCTGCGTGCCGCAGTTCGTGGGTTCATCACGTCGCGCGGGTATCGGGCAGCAAAGCGCCGGGTGCCATCAGCGAGACAGCTCCGTGACGAGATACTGGTCCCGGAGATCAAGCGGATCCACAAGAAGAACTACAGCGTGTACGGGGCCCGCAAAATGCAGGCCAAGCTGCAACGTGAGGGATGGCAGATCGGTCGCGACCAGACCACTCGCCTCATGAAACTCGCTGGGGTGCGCGGGGTGCGTCGCTCGAAAAAGGTGTACACCACCAAGAGTGACCCGGCCGATCAACTGCCTGGCGACAAAGTCAAACGACAATTCACTGCTTCGGGTCCGAAGCAGCTCCTTGTCCGCGATGTCACGTATGTGGCGACGTGGTCAGGGTTCGCGTACGTCTCATTCGTGACTGATGTGTTCTCGCGCAGGATCGTGGGTTGGAATGTTGCGTCAACGTTGAAAGCAGACGTGTTGCCGTTGCAGGCGCTTGAGATGGCGGCCTGGCAGTTGGGCGGAGACCAGGATGGTGCGATTCACCACTCCGACCACGGCTCCAACGGCGGATTCAATTGGTCGTCGCAACACCCTGAGTATGGAGGTGTGGAAGAGTGGCGAGGAAGGATTGGATCGCGAAGACGAGCGATGCGCCCGAGGGAGTACGGCGACAATGGCGCGCGGATCGGGCTTTACGGCCGCCGATGCGCTCGCCCGGGCGGCCCGAACCGTCGCGGGCGGTGCAGCGGGAGTTCTGGCGGTGATCGCGACAGGCATCACGTCAGCTGAAGCTGCGTTGAAAGTGGGCGTGTCTGTGCCAGTGGGTACGCGGTGGTTCCGTCACGCTGGCGGTATGACACCGTTGAGTTTGGACGCGCCGTCGGGCCGGTATCTCTCGTTCGAGGAACGTGAGGAGATCGCGCTGATGCGCGCCAAGGATAAAGGCGTTCGGGAGATCGCCCGTGAGCTGGGGCGTGACCCTGGCACAATCTCCCGAGAGCTGCGCCGCAACGCCGCGACCCGGAGCGGGAAGCAGGAGTACCGGGCGTTGGTGGCGCAGTGGAAGGCGCAGCAAGCTGCGAGGCGCCCGAAGGCCGCGAAACTCGTCACGAACGACCAGTTGCGCGAGTACGTGCAGGAACGACTCGCCGGGACAGTCCGACGTCCCGACGGGAGCGTGGTCGAGGGGCCGACGCCGCCTGTGTGGAAGGGGCTGAACAAGCCGCATCGGGCTGACCGGCGGTGGTCGCTGGCCTGGAGTCCTGAACAGATCTCTCACCGGTTGAAGATCGATTTCCCCGATGATGGGTCCATGCGTATCAGTCATGAGGCGATATACCAGTCGCTGTTCATCGAGGGCCGTGGCGCGCTCAAGCGGGAGCTGGTTGCGTGTCTGCGCACTGGGCGAGCACTACGCCATCCCAGGGAGCGTTCACGGAACAAGCCGCAGGGGCACGTTACCGAGGACGTCGTGCTCTCCGAGCGGCCGGCCGAGGCCGATGATCGCGCGGTTCCCGGGCACTGGGAGGGTGATCTGACCATCGGCACAGGCCGGTCCGCGATCGGTACCCTTATCGAGCGCTCCAGCCGCTCCACGCTGCTGGTACACCTGCCCCGGCTGGAGGGGTGGGGCAAGACGCCAGTCGTGAAGAACGGGACCGCGCTCGGAGGATACGGCGCTGTCGCGATGAACACCGCGCTGGCTTCATCGATCACGGCGCTGCCGGTCCAGCTGCGCAAAACGTTGACCTGGGATCGCGGGAAAGAACTCTCCGGGCATGTGCAGTTCACCCTCGATACCGGCACGAAGGTGTTCTTCGCTGATCCGCACTCGCCTTGGCAGCGACCCACGAACGAGAACACCAATGGTCTGCTGCGGCAATACTTCCCGAAGGGCACTGACTTGTCGCGGTGGTCGGCCGAGGATCTTCAGGCGGTCGCTCTCGCGCTCAATAACAGGCCCCGTAAAGTCCTCGGTTGGAGAACCCCGGCAGAGGTATTCGCCGAGCAGCTACAGTTAATCCAGGAAGCCGGTGTTGCATCGACCGGTTGAATCCGCCAACTATATGGCGACGGTATACACCAGCAGGGTCGAAGAACTCGGCGCGATCCCGTCTACCGGGACCGTGGGCGATAGCTACGATAATGCCCTCGCGGAGGCGGTCAACGGGCTCTACAAGACCGAGCTCATCAGAATGCAGGGCCCGTGGAAAACGGTCGAAGAGGTCGAGCTCGCGACGCTCGAGTGGGTGTGGTGGTGCAACCATGAACGGCTCCACGGAGAGCTTGGCATGCGCACCCCGATCGAGATCGAGGAAGCATATTATGCTGAGCAAGACAAGCTTTCGTTGCTGACCGGGTGACGGACAAACGGGTCGGAACTAAACCCAGGGCGAATCACGTCCACGTCGACCATCACCCGCTCACCGTCCCGGATCTGCAGCAGCGGCGCGGCCGATGCGAGGTTCACCAGCGTCCGTGAGGCGACGGCATCGAGCTGGCGGACGTGCCCGAACCGGAACTCCCGCAGGAACGAGCCCAGCGTCGACGGTGCATACGTCCGATCGAACAACCGGCCCATCCCGCCATGACGCAGCAGATTCATGTCGTCGATCGAGTCCGCGCCAGCGAGCATCCCCGCGACCAGCGCCATCACCTTGCCGCCGGCGTTCGCACCCTTGTCCGTCGGGACGCTCAATCGCGACTGCGCGAGCTCATCAAGCCCCGCAGAACGGGCAAGACGGAGCATCGGGACCAGCCCCGCGACCGACACGAGATTCGGATCATCGAACACAGCCGACACGGCAACGGGAGCATGCTTGAATTGCACCTACGAGATGCCTCTCAGACTCGGGAAATAGGACCTTAGACAAGCTCTATTCTTCCTGGGCAGAGGGGCATTTCTGCGTTACGACGCCAACTCAGCGAGCCTCCCCATCGGTGGATCGAGGCTTAGAGGCTCAGTTCATCGAGCCACGACATGAGCGCCGGTAGCGACAGGTAGGCGATGCTGCCGTGATCCGCCTCTCGGATGACGTGTGAGCTGACCGGCATCCCGAGCGATTTCTCGTGTTCGACGAACTGCTCGGTCGCGGTGGGCAGCACGAGCTGATCCTTCGCGCCCTGTGCTACGAAGAGCGGTGCGTCGAAGGCGTGTGAACCGGCAGAGTTCTCCTTGAGAAGCGTGGCCCAAGGCTCGACCTGGGTGGGATCTGCGGCGAAGAAGTTGCCGACCACCGGTTCAGCGATGTCGTGCAGCTCGGTGAGGTGGGTCAGCAGGCACAGCTGATTCATTTCGGGCAGGATCTGCTGCGCCGCCGGGGTGAGAACGGTGTCGAGACGTGCGCCTCGATCCGCGTAGACTTCCGCGTACGCTTGGAACGCGTACGAGCCAATGGTCGCGCCTGAAACGTCATCCACGTGATCAGAGATCAGCGCGCTGAGATCAGCGGCGGGCGCGGCAACCGCCACTGCTTCGATGTGCAGCTCGGGCGCGTAGTCGGGCGCACGCTCCGCCGCGAACAGCGCGGCCTGGCCGCCCTGCGAATGCCCCCACAGAATCACCCGGCCGCTCGCATCGGCCTCCTCGACCGACTGCGCGGCTCGCACCGCGTCGAGCATGCTGTTCCCGGCGGTATCCCCGATCAGATACGAGTCTGGCCCCGCAACACCCATGCCCACGTAATCGGTCGCCACCACGGTGTACCCGCGATCCAGCAGGAAACGCAGCCCCTCGATACCGATGAACGGATCGAAGCCGCGCGAGGGCGCGCACTCGGCAGCGGCACCGGTCGTGGGGTGCCCCCAGGCCAGCACCGTTCGGCCGGTGTCTGGGGCGGAGCCGAGCGGAGTGACGATGACACCGGTCGCCAGCTGCGGGGTGCCGTGCACATCGACGGTGCGATACATGACACGCCAGGCCTTCGCGTCGAAGGGGTGCCCGACGAGCGGTTCGATGCGCGCGACGCTCCCGGGCGCTCCTTCAACCTGCACCTCGGAAGCATCGTAGAAGGCGGCGATGCCGCCCTGCTCCTGCTGGTCCCCGATGAGGCGGGGGCCGAAGAAGATCGCGAGCAGTGCGATGCCTGCGAGCAGCGTGATCCCGAGCATGGTGAGACCTCCGCGCAACCAGTGTCGACGGCTGCGCGTCATGGCCGAGAACCGCCGGGGCGACCCTGCACCGGATCTCGCTCGCGGCTGCGATCCGCGTGCCCGAAGATTCGCAGCAGGAGTTTCTGCACCACGCCAGACAGCGCCGTGATGAGCAGCGCGTAGTAGCCAAGCTGCGGCATGAGCACGGTCAAGCCGAGTGCGAGCAGGAACAGCACCACGAGCGAGGCATCGACCGCGAATCCGCGGGTGGAGTCGCGGTCACTGATGGTGTGCAGCGAGGGGTGGCGGTGCAGATAGGCGCGCACCACGAGTGACACCAGCGCGGTCATGGTCAGGCTGCCGATGTAGATCATCCGGGCGAGCACGTCATCATCGGGCATCTGCCCCGCGATCGCGGTCGCCACCGGAAGCCACACGATGGTCAGCATCCAGGCAGCAAGCAACCACAGCAGCACGGGAGAAATGTGGTGCACGTTGGAGAACAGCCGATGATGCAGCATCCAGAACAGCGCGATGAGCACGAAACTCAATACGAAACTGACCAGCTGTCCGCGATGCTCGTCCAGCCAAGAGAGCGCGGTATCGCCGGACCCCGCCACCTCGCCCACGCTCTCCATCAGCGGCAGGATCAGCAGTGTCAGCGCAATCGCCACGACCGCATCGACAAATGCTTTGGGGCGCTCAGCGGCGAATGTCCAACCCTCCGGGGGTGCCGTTTCCTGTGCCATGGGATTCAGTGTATGCGCTACGCGGTGCCCGTGACACGGCTTCGCCCCCGAGCCCCTCGGGGTCCGGGGCGAAGCGGGTGCGACTTTAGCCGAGTCGGCAATCGGCCACGAGGCGAACGCCGCGCACCTCGCCGCGGTGCATGCGCTCGAGCCACTCGTTGATGTCGTCGAACTTGTTGACTTCGACGTCCGTTCAGAAGAACAGGGGTCTGAGCTGAGCGACTACTGGAAGATGGCGAGTTCACTAGTTTGTCCGTGAGAACTTGTCCGGGGGCGCGTGCTGCGTCGGGGAATGCGCTGGGTTGGGGTCGGAGTAGTTGAGTCGAAGGTAGCGGCGGGTGGGTTCGGCGGGGAACCAGTCGTCGCCTGCGACGATGATGACGCCCTGGTCTTCGCAGTCGCGGGTGAGTTGGTGCAGGTTGGTATCGTCGGGCATCCGCAGCCGCAGCCGCAGCCACAGGTTCAGGCCGCCGCGGGGCAAGGCGTCGAGGTGTGTGTCTGGGGGCGCTCGTGGAGCGCGCTCACGAGGAGGTCGCTACGGGGGCGAGCTGCTGCCAGGGCGAACGCAGATGCGTGCGCCAAGCCGGTTGAGTCACGACATCGACAGCGACGGCTTGCAGTGCTGCGCTGACGTACATTGCCTGCGCCTGCGTGTCCGCAAGGATGCGATCACGCGCGCGGCCTCGTGCGATGAGCCCCGCGACCCGCATCGAGGGTGACACGCTTTTGGTGAGCGAAGTGGTAGACGACTTGCCCGCTGTCGTCTCGAGCCGCGACGGGGGCTGCGTCGGTGGTGATGCCGAAGTCGTGCGCCCAGTCGTCTTCAACGAGGAACGCCCCGTGCTCTCGCACGATCCCGAGCACCGTATCCCCGAGATCGGCTGACCACTGGCTGCCGGTGAGATTGGCAAAGTTGGGTTGCGTATAGAACGCGCGCGCCCCGGTCTGCGCGAAAGCGCGGTCGAGGGCGTCGGGGTTCGGGCCGTGGGGCCCGAAAGAGATCGGGACGAGTTGCACGCCAACCTTTGCGGCGGCGAGTATCGCGCCCCAGTATCTCGGAGACTCGATGAGCAACGGCCGCCCCGCCCCGCCTAGGGTGCGGAACAAGGTGCTGAGGCCGCTCTGGCTGCCGGGCAGAATCACCAGGTCACTCGCGGCCTGAGCTGTGAGGCCCGTCGGAGTGATCGCGCCCAGTTCTGAAGCGAACCAAGATTGCAGCTCAGGCGCGCCCCAGTCGACTGGGCTCGCCCGAGTCAGCGCTGCTCGGCGAAGAAGGTGTCGCCGTCGGCGTAACACGCCGACCAGATCGGCCCGGACAACGATTGGGCAAAGCCGAACACGACCGAGCGGGAGCTGGTGATGTAGCCGCCCGCAATCCCCACCGCGGCCTGGGCGAGGGTGAGGGCGAACCAGCATTTCGATACTGGCGAAAGTCATGCCCAGAACCGACCCAGAATGACCGACTCACCGCAGTAACTGTACCTTTGGTATAGTTACTGCGGTGAGAGTGATCCTCAGGCTACGGTCCGGATCACCCCGCTAACCTCCACACTTTTCAACCTCTAAGGAGACTTACATGAGTAACAACATCCCCGCAGAACAGGCCGAAGCACAAACCGGACGCAAGAGGTCTCGCCTGGGTGGCCTGTTGCCGTTTATCGGTGTCATCCTCTTCGTGGGTGCCACGATTCTCCAGTTCGCGGGCGGCGCGGACTTCGAGTGGCGTACCACTCTCGTGCAGAATGCCGTGTTCTACATGGTGGGCTGGTCAGGTATAGGTGCAGGCATTGCTCATATCTTCTTCGGACAGAAGATATCGCGCACGATCGGCTTTGCGCACAACCCCTACGAGTTCGAGGTCGGCGCAGCCAACCTTGCGCTCGGCATTGTCGGGCTGATCGCAATCAACCATTCGCAGGAATTCTGGCTCGCAGCAATCCTCACCAGCTCGATCTTCCGCGTCGTATGCGGCATCGGTCACATCCGAGAAATGATGATCAACCGCAACTTCGCGATCAACAACACCGCGATCCTCTTCGTGAACTTTGTCGTGCCAGCGTTCCTGATCTTCGCCTACTACGCCTGGGCATAGACCCATGGCAAAGGTCACCGGGTCGCGCTCTCGTTCACAACCGCTGTGGCCAGGCTACGAGCCTGGTCACAGCGTAGGCTTGGAGTTTCACGCTTATCCCGGAAGGAGTCTGATGCGGCCGAGCAAACGCGATGACATTCTAGATGCCGCTGTCGCGGTGTTGGAGTCAGACGGGATAGCTGCGGTTACCTTCGAGTCCGTCGCGAAAGCCTCCGGTATCACTAAAGGCGGATTGATCTACCACTTCAGCTCTAAACAAGGACTCTTCCAGGCTATGCACGACCGCAAGGCCGCGCAATGGGAAGAGCAACTGCAGGAGAAACTCGGGGCACACCCCGAAACCGCGACGGTCGCCGAACGTGTCGCAGCATACGCTCGCGTGAGCGCTCACAGGGCAACAAGTGCAGACCTGCTGCTCATGCTGAGCGCAGCAAACACACCCAGCTTCCGCGCCTCCTACAGTGCAGTGTCTTCACGGTGGGTTCCCGACGCATCCACACTCTCAGCCACCGATCCCGCTTCACTACGCCTTATGAACGCAGTGCTCGCCGCCGACGGTCTCTGGGCAAGCGACGGCATCGGCGAGCTACGTCTCTCGCAACCGCAACGAGAAGCCCTTGCCGACCACATCGTGCGCACACTCACGGATAGCTGAACAAACCGGTTCCGCAGATACCTCAGCCGCTAGTCTTCACCTCCACACGCGAGTGAACACCCGGCGTGCCCACACTTGCATCTCGGGTGATCACCACGAATCAAAATGACAGCTAGGGACAGACACGATTAGCAAGTTACTCCCGGATAGGCACTTCGTCTAAGTGCTTGCCCAGGTGCCTTGCGAGGCCTTATTCCTCCATGACCGATTCCCCTCAACTTTCCTCTTGAAGTAGCCAGAGTTCTGCTGCACGCCAATGGGCACTCCATCAAATAGGAAACATCCATTTTTCGCAAGGTTCTCTGTTCGTGCAGCGGAGGCACCCAGAAGCGATGAATGGTAACCGTGCCCCATTCAACATCACCACGATCCTCAGCTGTTTTTGCGAGGTGCCAGAACGGAGGATATGTGCGCGCAAGTTCTCCCCGCACTTGTGTTTGTATTTCCGTTTCATGTCGCTTCGCATCAGGAAGAACCGGAAATGTCGCGGTGGCGAAGAGCCGACCGTCTGACTCGTCATTGAATGGTGAGCCGGGCTATCCGCTACTACCCGGCCCCAGCGGCGGGGTGCTCCCTACCGCCATAATGCGCGACGCGACGAAGTGGGATGAGCTCGTGACGAGCCTCGGCTTGCCGAACCTCACCCGCCACGGACTCCGGCACACCGGAACCACCCGGCTCGCGGATGCCGACGTACCGCTTCGTGTGCTCCGGCAAATCCTCGGCCACGCTTCCACCAAGACGACCAAGTGCTATTTGCACCCTGACCACCGGCACCTCAGCGAAGCAGCACCGCTCGCCAACCAGTTCTTCGCCATCTCATCGAAGAGGAATCCTTCGCATAGGCAAAAGCCAGCTATCGCTATGCGAGTTCAAGAAGCCGAGTCAAGTCACACCTGTAGATCCTTCAGAGCAATGGTGACCGAAACAATTCAGGCGTGCCCGCGTTCAAGCAGGATGCCTTCGCTGGAGCGCCACGGAAGGCATACATGACAGTGGACCCAACTGAATTGGCCTGGTTTGAGTTCCGACCGGTTTTCCTGTCAGCCGGTCGGCGACAGAAGCATCTCGGTCTCAGCGTAGTACGCCTCCTCGACCTCGATTGGGGTGCGCATATCGAGTTCCCCGTGAAGGCGCTCATGGTTCCACCACCACACGTATTCGAGGGTCACGAGTTCGACCTGCTCAACCGTCCGCCAGGGGCCCTGCTGTCGGATCAGTTCGGTCTTGTAGAGGTTGTTGACCGCCTCAGCCATGGCATTGTCAAAACTTTATCGCCGACCGTCCCGGTCGAGGGCACTGCTCCGAGTTCCGCAATGCGATCCGTATAGACCATGGCGGTGTAATTCGACCCGTGATCGGCGTGATGGATCAGCCCATCGAGCCTGCCGCCCGATTGCCACGCAGCCATATCGAGTGCCTGCATCGGCAGAACCTCAGATTTCAGCGTCGCAGCGACATTCCAGCCCACGATTCTGCGCGAGTACACGTCAGTGACGAACGCGACATAGGCGAACCCAGACCAGGTGGCGACGTAGGTCACGTCGCACACCCAGAGCTTGCGCGGCCCGTCAGCGGCGAATCTCCGGTTGACGAGATCGGCAGGCAGTGCCGCCGTTTTGTTGGGGCGTGTGGTGAACACGCGCTTTGATTTCCGTACCCCGCGCACGCCGGCGAGCCGCATCAGACGCTCGGTCTGGTCGCGGCCGATCTTCCACCCCTCACGCTTCAGCAGGGCATGCATCTTCCTGCGCCCGTACACGCCATAGTGCTTCGCGTGGAGCCGCCGGATCTCAGGGAGGAGCAACTCGTCGCGCAGCTGCCTGGCTGAGGCCGACCGGGCTTTCGCGGCCCGGTATCCGCGGGAGGTGAGGAACCCACGAACTGCCGCACGCAGCGTACGACAGAGGAACTCGACCCCGAAACGATCACGGTACTCGTCGATGAATCTGATCATTTCGTTCGTGGCCGGTCGAGTTCCTTCGCGAAAAACACGCTCGCGGCTTTGAGTACCTCGTTGGCCTTACGGAGCTCGCTCACCTCGCGGCGTAACCGCCGGTTCTCCTGGGCCATATCGATCGAGGTGCCAGGCTTCGCGCCGGTATCGATGTCGTAGCGGCGCTGCCACACGCGCAGCGTCTCCGGGCTCACTCCGAGGAGCCCACCGACGTGTCGGCAGGCCGCGGTCAGCGACTCGTGCTCGGGGCGGGCTTCGGCGAGCATCCGAAGTGCGCGCTGGCGAAGTTCAGGGTCATATTTGCTTGGCATCGTAGTTCCATCCTTGTATAAAGATCGGAACTCAAACCAGGCCAATTCAACCCAACACCCGGCACGTACGATCCCTGAGCTCCAGCGTGTGCTTGACGAGTTCGTCACGTTCTACAACGAATCGCGCCCGCATCGAGCACTCGGAAGGAAAACTCCTGCGTTTGCGTACGAGTTCATCCCCAAAGCCGCACCCACCGCGCCAGAGAGCCCTGACGTATGGCAAGTCAGATACGACATTGTCGATACTGGCGGCACGATCACACTCCGTCATGCCGGGAAACTCAAACACCTCGGCATCGGCCGCGCACACGCCCGCACCGAGGTCATCTGCCTGGTCCACGGCCACAAAGCAACCGTCATCACCCACGGCGGTGACGTCATCGCCGAATTCGTGATCAACCCCGAAAAGGACTACCAAGCAAAAAACAGCTGAACCCGCGTTTCCGCGGGTTCAGCTGTCCACGATGTCCTGAGACATCACAATGGTCGGGCTGACAGGATTTGAACCTGCGACCCCTTGACCCCCAGTCAAGTGCGCTACCAAGCTGCGCCACAGCCCGTTGTCACCGGCTTCTACGCCAGGGCAACCCCTCTATATTAGCGGTAATTTTTGTCTCGCACGAACCAACGTAAATTCGGGCGAGTTAAGGTGCACGGAACCCCGCCAAAGCGCGTAGAAACACGGCAGATGTCGGTGGATCCTCGTATGCTAAAACGCATGGCCGAACACCGCATCTACAAGCTCGCGTTCTCTGATCTGTACCCTAACTACACTCACAAGGCAGAGCGTAAGGGGCGCACAAAAGAAGAGGTCGACCAGATCATTTGCTGGCTGACCGGCTACACGCAGGCGCAGCTCGACGAGTTGATCGAAAAGGGCAACCCCGTCGACCTCAGACAGTTCTTTGGTGAGGCGCCGAAGCTGAACGAGGCGCGTTCGCAGATCAAAGGAATCATCTGTGGGGTGCGCATCGAAGAAATCGAAGACCCCCTGATGCGCGAAATTCGCTACCTCGACAAACTCATTGACGAACTCGCGAAGGGTCGCCCGATGGAGAAGATTCTGCGCGCATAGCGTCAAGCACGGTGAGGGTAGGCAACATGCGAGTCATCGCAAGCAATGTGAGCAAGGGTGCGGGCGGCTCTGCGCTGCCCGAGACCTCGCTCGAAGTGCACTCGGGTCAGGCGACGCTCGCGGCGATGGAGACCGAACAGCGCCCCACGGTGCTCTCGCTCATCGTCTCGGGGCGCATGAAGCCCACGACCGGTTCGGTCACCATTGACGGCAGCGCCAGCCGCCGAGAGCTTCGCAAGCGGCTCGCAATAGTCGACGCTCTCGACGTCAGCGAACCTCACGCTGACGTGCGTTTCGGCGAGGTTGTCGCAGAAGAGCTCATGTTTGCGGGTCGCATGCCCGCACCGTGGGCTGTGCGAAGCTGGCTCGACGACCACGGTATGCGCGAGCACGAGCGGGTGCCCATGGGGCAGCTGGCGCCCGAGGTGCGCATTCGCGCCCTCACCGAGCTCGCGCTGCTCCGAGATGGCGTCGACGGGCTCATCCTCGTATCGCCCGATCGTCACGGTGGTGACCCGCTCGACTGGTGGCGAATCGCTACCGACCTCGCCGCGCGCGATGTCGCGGTGCTCGCGATCGCGGGCTTCGCTTCGGCCGCGCTCATCGACACCGCAACGCAAGAGACCGCAACGCAAGAGGGAACGGCGCAAGAGGGAGCGGCGCAATGAAGATCTTTCAGATGGTGCGCTCCGAGTTCGCGAGGCTCTGGGCCACCGGCATGGCTCGAATCGCTCTGGTCGCGCTCATGTGCGTGCCCCTGCTCTACGGCGGGCTCTATCTCTGGGCGAATCAAGACCCGTACGCGAGGCTCAACCAGATTCCGGTGGCTCTCGTCGTAGACGACACCGGCTCGACGAGCGAATCCTCCCCGCGCAATCTCGGCGAGCAGGTGGCCGAGTCGCTGATCGAAGACGGCAGTTTCGCCTGGAAGCGCGTGAGCGCAGCCGAGGCAGAAGCGGGCGTCGAGGGCGGCGAGTTCGACTTCTCCGTCACGTTTCCCGCCGACTTCACGGCTTCGCTCGAGTCGTCGCAGGGCGAGAGCCCGCACCAGGCTTCCGTCGTGCTGCGAACGAACGACGCGAACAGTTACCTCGCGTCGACGATCGGTGATCAAGCGACGAAGAGGATCCAGGCGCAGATCGTGCAGCAGGTCAACCGTGAGGCCGCGCAGCACATGCTCGACGGCGTGGCCGAAATACGCGTCTCGCTCGTGAAAGCGAGCGATGGCGCCGCGCAGGCGTCGTCGGGGGCGACGACGCTGCACCAGGGTCTCGGTCAGCTGCGAGACGGCACCGCGGCGCTGCCCGATCAGACGGCGAGGCTCGCCGCGGGCGCCGAACAGGTTGCCGCCGCTGATGCCCGAATCGCGCAAATCGGCCGCGACGTGGCGAGCGCGAGTGCCAGCATCACCGGCAGACTCGACTCCGAGCGACAGGCCATCGCCGACCGGCTCGCGGCGGCGGGCACCGACCCCGCGACCACCGAACAGATCCTCGCTGCCTACGATCGGGTCGCCGCATCGGTGCGCGACGTGAACGACCGGGCGCAGGGCGCACAGGGCCAGCTGAATCAGCTCGAGGCGGGGTCGAGCGAGGTAGCGAGCGGCATGCGACAGCTCGCGAACGCCACCCCGCAGCTCGCCGCGGGGATCGCCTCGGCGACAGACGGTGCGGGCCAGCTTGCCTCGGGAGTCGGCGAACTTGCGAGCGGGCTCGCGAGCGGCGTCGAGAGCATTCCGAATTTCAGCGCCGAGCTTCGGTCGAAGCAGGCCTCGAACATCGCCGACCCCGTGCAGGTCGAGACTTCAGCGGTCACCTCGGCGGGCACGTATGGCGCGGGCCTTGCCCCGTTTTTCGTGAGCCTCGCCGCATGGATCGGCATGTACGCGCTCTTCCTCATCCTGAAGCCGGTGTCGGCCCGCGCCATGACCGCCATGCGCACCCCGGTGAAGGTCGCGCTCGCGGGCTGGCTGACGCCGACCCTGCTCGGTGCGGTGCAGATGCTCGCGCTGTTCGGCATCGTCGCGGGCACGCTCGGCTTCAAAGTGGCCCAGCCGTGGGGCGCCTACGGAATGATGCTGCTCGCCTCAATGACGTTCGCGGCGATCATTCTCGCGCTCAACGTGTGGCTCGGAAGCGTGGGCCAGTTTCTTGGCCTCATTCTGATGGTGCTGCAACTCGTCGTCGCGGGTGGCACCTTCCCGTGGCAGACGCTGCCAGAGCAGCTCACGAGTTTGCACCATTTCATGCCGATGTCGTTCGCGGTCGATGGCCTGCGCCAGCTGATGTACGGCGGAGATCTCTCGAAGGCCGGTAGCGATGCGATCGTGCTCGCGTGCGTGCTGCTGGCCGCGCTCGTGCTCACCTCGATCGGGGTGGGGCGCATGATGCGATCGCGCACGATGCGTGACCTGCAGCCGAGCCTCATCGGTTAGCCTGCGTCACCGCGCCCTTTGATGAGGGGCGAGGATCAGCGCCGCGCACGCGCTGCGCTACCCGGCCGCGTAGATTCGCTCGATCGCAATCGGGTGACCCAGCACCCGCTCGGCGGCGCGATGCCCAGAGCAGAGCGCCGCGGTGACCGTTGCTGGGTCATCCGTCCAGGTTGCCTCGCCGGCGAGGTACAGCACGTCGCCGATGGGCGTCGCGAGTAGGTCGTGATCGCTGGTTTCCGATCCGACAGTCATGTATGCGTAGGATCCCCGAGCGTACGGGTCATCCTGCCATCGAGTGATACGTGAGGCCCCGGGGGTCGGCACCGCGTCACCGTAGATCTCGCGCAACGACGCGAGCACCGACTCAACGATGGCCTCGTCGCTCCAGTCGCGCGTCTCAATCGCGCACGGCCCCGCAGCGAAGGTGAGCAGCGTCGGCTCGCCGTGCAGTGAGGTGAGGTCGTACCAGCTGTGCCACCACGCGGCGGCCTCGCCCTGGCGTCGCAGCGCGTACACGCCCTCTTGCCAGAACTGATGCTCGAAGCGCAGAAACACTTTCTCGAACGCGTTCATGCGAAAACCTGCGAGCGAGTGGGTAATGGGGTCGGGCAGGGCGGGCTCAAAGCTCATCGCGTCAGACTGCAGCACCCCAACCGGCGCCGTCACCACAGCCTGCGCCGCCGAGAACGTGCCGAGGTCGGTATCGAGGTGCACGCCCTCTCCGCTCGTCCACCGCACCCGGCGAACCTCGTGCCCCAGCCGTATGTCGAGCCCCTCGGCAAGCCCCGCTGCAAGGCGATCGAAGCCATCGGGAAACACGACCTCGTCGCCGTTCGTCGCATCGTCATCGAGCCCGTGCGCATCGAGGTCGTCGATCCAAGCCCCGTACTGCTCTTCGCTGCGGTGACGCATGAACTCGCGCACGCGCTGGCCGCGATCCTCGCCCCATGCAAACGCTGCAAGGGTACGCTCGACGGCCTCACCATAGGAGGTGCCCGGTGCGCTCGCCGCAACAGTGGTCGAAAGCGCCTCGTCAAACTCACGAACGTCGGCGGCGAAGGCGGCCGTCGCCGCATCACCGAGAGGAGCGCCATCGGGCCCGAAATAGGCGATGGGTCGGCTGTCGACCTGAAAACTGCCGACCGTGAACTCGGCCGTGCGCATGCCGAGAGCCTGCACCGCGTCGAATGCCGGGCCGTCGTCGACGCCGTGAATCCAAGAGGCGCCCATGTCGGTGACCCAGCCATCGGCGCGCTCGGTGTGCGTGCGGCCGCCGATGCGACCACGCGCTTCGAGCACAATCACGCGCTGGCCCGCGTCGCGCAGCAGCTTCGCTGCGGTGAGGCCCGAGACCCCCGCGCCGACCACGATGACGTCTGCGTGCGTGCTCTCGCCGCCGTGCTGCTGCTTGCTCTCTGCCATGTGCTCAATCTAGGGCATGCGGGCGGTGATGCTCAGCGACGACCACCCCGCCATTGACTCTGCGGTGCGGGTAGGCCAGGCTGGGAGCACACGAGGAGGTGCGCCAATGCGTGAGTACACATTCGTCAGCATTGCGGTGAAGCGGCGTCGCGAGGGCGCGGCGCTCGAAAAGGATCATCGTGAGGTGATTCGCGAGCGGGCAGCAGCCGGTTGGGAGTTCGTGCAAGCGATCCCGCTCGACACTCACACCGAGCCACGGCTCGATCTCGTGTTCTCGCGAAAGGTGAAGAAATGAAACATCCGCTGCGCCTGCTGCAGGCGTTCACGCTGTTCTCTGCCGGCCTATATGGCCTCTTCGTGCTCATGGGTAACCTCATGGACTACGACTCCAACTATCAATTCGTGAAGCACGTGCTCTCGATGGACACTACGTTCGAGGGCAACGCGCTCATGTGGCGGGCCATCACGATTCCGTGGATGTGGACGGTCGGCTACATCGGCATCATTCTCGCCGAGGCGGTGTTCGCCGCGCTCGGTCTGATCGGAGGCATCAAGCTCTTCCTGCGTCGCGACGCCGACGCCGCGACCTTCAACCGGGCCAAGAGCTGGGGTTACGGTGCGTACGGCGTGGGCTTTCTGATCTGGTTCATCGGTTTCATCGTGATCGGCAGCGAATGGTTCGCGATGTGGCAGTCCAGCACCTGGAACGGCAAAGACACCGCGATGCCGCTCGCGATTCTCTGGGCGGGCTTTGCGGTGCTGCTCGCGCTCAGTGAGCCGGTTACTGAAAAGGACGAGTAGAGGCGAGCAGCGCCGGAAACACGAGCACGGTGTTGAGCGGGGCCATGTCGTCGCGCGCCTCTGACGGGTGCACCCACTCGAGCTGCTCGATCTCGGCGAGCACGCGCACGCCCTCGACATACGGGTGCTCGAAAACGTGGGCGACCACGTCGAAGCCCGCTTCGTTTGCAGCTTTGGCGCGAAACACGCCGAGATCTTGCAGCAGCGCGGGATCGAGCTCGATGCCGAGCTCTTCTTCGATCTCGCGGATCGCCGTTTGCGCGGCGCCTTCGCCGGGTTCGGGCTTGCCGCCCGGCAGCATCAGGGTGCTGGTGCCGCGCTTGCGCACGTTGAGCACACGGCCCTCGGCATCGCGCATGACCACTGCGCTCACTCGGATCTCGCCTGTCGGGTTCGCGCTCATGCATCAAGCCTACGGGGCCACGGTGGGCCGTAGAACCGATGCGAGCACAGGTGCCTTTCGCTACGCTGAGCACATGGCACTCCCGATTCTTGCGCCCATCGTCGGCCCGCTCGTCACGCTGCGTGCAGCGACCGACGCAGACCGCGACCCACTCGTAGGTATCCTCTCGGAGCCCGAGGTCGCCGTGTGGTGGGTGGGCTACACGTCAGAACGGGTGCAGCGCGAGTTCATCGAAGACGAGTCCTCGCGCATCATCGAGGTCGAGGGGCAGTGCGTCGGCGCCATGTTCGTGCTGCGGGGCGAAGACCCCGAGTATCCGACGACGGTCATGCACCTGTTTCTCGCGACGGGCTTTCGCGGCCGACGCATCGGTGAAGAGGCGTTGGCGCTCGCGATTCGAGCTGAGTTCGCCGAGGGCATCACGCGAGTGACACTCGACCCGAACATTCACAATGAGGGCGCCATTCGCAGCTATGAGCGGCTCGGCTTCAAGCGCATCGGGGTGCTGCGCGACTACCAGGTGCGGCCTGGCGGGCACCTCGAAGACGCGCTATTCATGGATCTCACGCGAAGCGACTTTCCCGACGGGCCGCCGCTGCCATCCCGGTGACTGCTGACGACATCATTGACATAAAGAAGAGGATCACCCACGCTGTGCGGGTGATCCTCTTCTTGTGTGAACCTCGGGGGAGGCGCGAAACGTGACTATTCGCGGTGCGCGCCCGGTGCTGCCTCGCCGGTGCCGGGTGCTGCTGTCTCGCGAGCCGCGAGCAGGTCACGGATCTCGGTGAGCAGATCGGTTTCGCTTGCTGCCGCCTCTTCTTCGCCCGGCTTGTGGCCGTGCTTGCGCACGTACATCGCCTCGTTGAACTTGTTCATCGGCAGCACGATCGCGAAGTACACGACCGCCGCGATGAGTACGAAGTTGATGATGGCGCCGAGCACCGCGCCGATGCCGAGCGACACGGGGCCGATCTGCAGCACTGCTTTGTTGATCTCGTCCGCGTTGAAGAGCGCGGCGATGATCGGGTTGAAGATGCCATCGACGAGCGAATTCACGATCGAAGTGAAAGCCGCGCCGATGATCACTGCGACGGCCAGCTCGACAACGTTGCCGCGCATGATGAACTCTCTGAATCCCTTCATGGGGGTCTCCTTGGTCTCTCTCGTATGTTGCGCTCGCGGTGTGCGATTGCCTCGAAACAACTGTAGCGGCAGCCTGATTGCCTTCGTCTGGAATCCCAGACGACCTGTGTGCCCCATGCGTTGAGTAACGATCCTTTGCGAGATGAAATGGAGGTAACGCTCGCGAACCGCTCACCGAGTCGCTCGCGGATCAAAGACGAAAGGCATCACCATGGCACTTCCCGGCGCACGCCCCGTTCGCGCACCGCGCGGCACTGAGATCAGCACGAAGAGCTGGCAGACCGAGGCACCGCTTCGCATGCTCATGAACAATCTCGACCCCGAGGTTGCCGAGCGCCCCGACGACCTCGTGGTCTACGGTGGCACCGGCCGTGCGGCACGCAGCTGGGAGGCCTTCGACGCGATCGTCGACACCCTGCGCGACCTCGAAGAAGACGAGACCCTGCTCGTGCAGTCGGGCAAGCCGGTCGGCGTCTTCCGCACGAACAAGTGGGCGCCCCGCGTGCTGCTCGCGAACTCGAACCTCGTCGGCGACTGGGCAACCTGGCCAGAGTTTCGCAAGCTCGAGGCCGAGGGCCTCATGATGTACGGCCAGATGACCGCCGGCTCGTGGATCTACATCGGCACCCAGGGCATTCTGCAGGGCACCTACGAGACCTTCGCCGCAGCAGGCCGCAAGCTCATCGGCCAGGGCCGCATCGCAGGGGTCGAGGGTAAGGGCTCGCTCGCCGGCACTATCACCCTGACCGGCGGTTGCGGTGGCATGGGCGGCGCACAGCCCCTCGCCGTGACCCTGAACGACGGCGCCTGCCTCATCGTCGACGTCGACAAGACCCGCCTCGATCGCCGCGCAGGCAAGCGCTACCTCGACGAGGTCGTCGAAGACCTCGACGAGGCACTCGCGAAGGTGCAGCAGGCCCGCGATGAGAACCGTGGCTGGTCTGTCGGACTCGTCGGCAACGCGGCAGAGGTGTTCCCCGAGATTCTGCGCCGTCACCAGGCAGGCGAGATCAAGATCGACCTCGTCACCGATCAGACCTCGGCTCACGACCCGCTGTCATACCTGCCGATCGGTTACAAGGTCGAGGATCGCCTGGCCCGCGCCGAGGCCGACCCCGAGGGCTTCACGCGCGATGCGCAGGCAGCCATGGCCGCACACGTGAAGGCAATGGTCGAGTTTCAAGATGCGGGCGCCGAGGTGTTCGACTACGGCAACTCGATCCGCGACGAAGCGCGCAAGGGCGGCTACGACCGTGCCTTCGAGTTTCCCGGCTTCGTGCCGGCCTACATTCGCCCGCTCTTCTGCGAGGGCCTCGGCCCGTTCCGCTGGGCCGCGCTCTCGGGTGATCCCGAAGACATCGCCGTCACCGACGCAGCGCTGAAGGAGCTCTTCCCCGAGAACAAGCACCTGCACCACTGGCTCGACGCCGCCGCAGAGCGCGTCGAATACGAAGGCCTGCCGGCTCGCATCTGCTGGCTCGGATACGGCGAGCGTCAGCAGGCCGGCCTGCTCTTCAACAAGCTTGTCGCCGAGGGCAAGGTGAAAGCTCCGATCGTCATCGGTCGCGACCACCTCGACTCGGGCTCGGTCGCATCGCCATACCGTGAGACCGAAGCAATGGCCGACGGCTCAGACGCAATCGCCGACTGGCCGCTGCTCAACGCTCTCACCGCAACCTCGTCGGGCGCGACCTGGGTGTCGATTCACCACGGTGGCGGAGTGGGCATCGGCCGCTCGATCCACACCGGGCAGGTCTCGGTCGCAGACGGCACCGAACTCGCAGCTGAGAAGCTCGAGCGACTGCTCACCAACGATCCGGGCATGGGCGTCATCCGCCACGTCGACGCGGGCTACGAGCGCGCCGCCGAGGTAGCTCAGGAGCGCGGTGTGCGCGTGCCCATCGAGCCCACCATTCGCAACACCGAGCGCGCTTGGTAGGACTCACGGAACCCGGCAACAATCTTCACGATTCCATCGCGACAAAACCGGAGTCTGAAACAACTTTCCCGATTCCATCGCGACATTGCGAATTGGGGATATGCACAATCGCATATCCCCAATTCGCAAAAGCGACAGAATCGGGAAACTTGCCCCAGGCTCCTCCTGTATCCCGCACATCCGTCATTCGGTGCCCCCACCCGTCATTCTGCGCGAGCATAGCGAGTCGCAGAATCCATGCAAAGGTTAGAGACATGACACGCACACTGCTGATCGACAACATCGGTGAACTGACCACGAACGACGAGACCCTCGGCGAAGGAATCGGCGGGCGGATCGCCGATGCTGCCGTGGTGGTCGAGGGTGATCGGGTGGCGTGGGTCGGCCGAGCTGCCGACGCGCCTGCAGCCGAAGAGCGTTTTGACGCCGACGGGCGTGCCGTGCTGCCGGGTTGGGTCGACTCGCACACTCACATGGTGTTCGCGGGCGACCGCACCGCCGAGTTCGAGGCGCGCATGGCTGGCGAGTCGTATGCCGCAGGTGGCATCAACGTGACAGTGAACGCGACGCGAGATGCGAGCGATGCTCAGCTTTCTGCAAATCTCGAGCGCCTCATTGCTGAGGGCCGGCGCGGCGGCACCACGACCTTCGAGACGAAGACCGGCTACGGCCTGACGGTCGAAGACGAGTTGCGCAGTGCGCGAGTCGCGGGGCAAGCTGCCGATGCCATTACATTCCTCGGGGCGCATCTAGTGCCTTCCGGGGCAGACCCGGCCGAGTATCTCGACCTCGTGACTGGGCCTATGCTCGACGCCGTGGCGCCGTTCGTGAGCGCGGTCGACGTGTTCTGCGAGACTGGGGCTTTCGACGGTGAGGCCTCGGCCCGCGTGCTCGAGGCGGCCGCCGCGAAGGGGCTCGCAACGCGCGTGCACGGTAACCAGCTCGGCCACGGCCCGGGCGCTCAGCTCGCCGTCGAACACGGATCGCTCAGCGTCGATCACCTCGCGTTCTTGACCGACGAAGACGTCGAGGCGCTTGCCTCGTCGTGGGCCGGCTGGAACAGCGGCGAGGGCAAGCGTGGCACCGTCGCGACCGTGCTGCCGGCGTGCGATCTGTCGACGCGCATGCCCCTCGCCCCGGCGAAGCGACTGGCCGAGGCGGGCGCGATCCTCGCCATCGCATCGAACTGCAACCCCGGCACGTCATACACGAACTCGATGAACTTCTGCGTCGCGACCGCGGTGCTGCAGATGGGGCTCACCGTGCAGCAGGCGGTTCGCGCCGCCACACTCGGGGGAGCAATCGCGCTCGACATGCATGCCGACGACTGGCTTGACCCCCGAGGCGCTGCCCAGCCGCGCGTCGGCGTGCTCGCTCCGGGCGCTCGTGCCGATCTGCAGGTGCTCGAGGCGCCGTCGGTGACACACCTCGCCTACCGCCCGGGCATGCCGTTGACCGCGGCCGTGTGGCGTGCCGGCAAACGGGTGGCCTGACTCCGAGGTATCGTTTGCGGCTATTGCGTCGATAACTGGGCCATGTCGCGTGTGTCAGCGGCAGCGGCCAGAATAGAGGCATGGTTCGACTGAAACGGGCGATTCGCGCCTACCCACTCGTGGCCGCGACGATTCTCGTCGCTGTGATCGGCCTTGTGCTGCTCGTCACTCCCGCCCGTGCTGCTGTGCCGTGGCTCGTGGGCGCCTATGCGCTCGGCATCGCAGCCTGGGAGGCTGTGCAGATGGTGCGCTCCCTGCTGCGAGGCAATCTCGGTCTCGACATTCTGGCGGTGACGGCAATCACGGCCGCGGTGCTCGTCGGCGAGCCTTGGGCGGCGCTCGTCGTCGTGCTCATGCTCACCGGAGGCGAAGCGCTCGAGAACTACGCCGAGAACCGATCGAAGCGCGAACTCGTCGCGCTGCTCGACCGCGCGCCGAGAACCGCCACAAGGGTGCTGGGCGAGCTCTCGAACGAGCCCGGTGCATCCGAGCGCCTCGAAGTGGTGCCGGTGGGTGACATTCGAGTGGGCGACGTGCTGCTCGTTCGGGCCGGCGAGGTCGTACCAGTCGATGCGGTGCTCCTTGCCCCGACGGCCAGCTTTGACGAGTCCTCGCTCACTGGTGAGAGCCTGCCCGTAGAGCGAAACTTGGGCGAGGTCGTCGCGAGCGGTGTGGTGAACGGTTCGAGCGCGATCCACCTGCGTGCGAACACTCTCGCTGCCGACAGCCAATATCAGCAGATCGTCGCCCTTGTGCAGCGCGCCCAAGACAGCAAGGCGCCGACCGTGCGGCTTGCCGATCGCTACGCGGTTCCCTTCACGTTGCTCTCGCTCGCAATCGCGGCGGCAGCATGGATCGCGAGCGGAGACGCCACGCGATTCGCCGAGGTGCTCGTCGTCGCAACTCCATGCCCGCTGCTGATCGCGGCGCCGGTCGCGTTTCTCGGCGGTATGAGCCGGGCAGCGAAGCACGGGCTGATCGTGAAGGGCGGCGGCACTCTCGAACAACTCGCGAGAGTGAAGTCTGCGGCTTTCGACAAGACCGGCACGCTCACATCAGGGCACCCCACGCTCACCAGAATGCATGTTGCGAGCGGCTTTGGCGAGGATTACCTGCTGCAGCTCGCCGCGAGCGCCGAGGTCTATTCCTCGCACGTGCTCGCCGCAGCGGTGGTGCAGGCAGCGAAGGAGCGCCATCTGCCGATCCTCGCGATGAGCGACGCGACCGAGTATGCAACGAACGGTGTAGAAACCGAACTCGACGGTGGGGCAGGCACTGTGCGAGTGGGCAAGCCAGCGTGGGTTGTAGAAATCGCCACTGACCTCGAACGGGTCTCTCTCGAAGCCGGCGAGCTCGCGATCTACGTGGCGCTCGGAGAGCGCTTCGTCGGCGCCCTCGTCATGCGCGATTCGCTGCGGCCAGAGGCCGCCCAGACAGTGCGCAAGCTGCACGATCTCGGGATCGAACGCATGCTTATCGTGACCGGAGACGTCGCGGCGACGGCACAGGCGGTCGCCGATGAGCTCGGCATCGATGAGGTGCACGCGGAGTGCACCCCGCCGGGCAAAGTGCAGATTGCCGCGTCGGTCACCCCGCGCCCGCTTCTGATGACTGGTGACGGGCTCAACGATGCGCCGGTGCTCGCGGCCGCCGACGTGGGCTTTGCCATGGGGGCTCGCGGTGCGACCGCTGCGAGCGAGTCGGCTGACGTGGTCAACCGATTCGATACGATCTCGGGGGTCGCCGACGCTGTGCGCATTGGCCGTGACACAGTGCGCATCGCGCTGCAGAGCATCTGGATGGGCATTCTGCTGAGCGTCGCGCTCATGCTCGTTGCGGCGTTCGGTTTCCTGCCGGCGCTGCTCGGCGCCTGGATGCAAGAGCTCGTCGATCTCGTGGCGATCCTCGGTGCGCTGCGAGCGATCGGGCCTAGGGGCGAGCGCAGCGCACGATCCCGAACCATCCCAGGCTCAGTTGCGTCGCCTGCGATGGCCGCGCCATCTTCGCGCGTCGGCGTCGCGTCGTCGAATTCGCTCGAGTCGAAACACCAGAACCGAGAGCGCGAGTAGCGCTAGCCACAACAGGGGGAGCGCGGGAGCGAGATGCCCGTAGCTGAAGCCGCGGTCATCATCGACGCCCACCCAGAGGCGATAACCGAGCAAGAGAAGCGCCATCGCGCCGGTAATGCTCGTCACCACCTCTGCGCCGTTCGTCACCGCCATTTGCGGCACCGGGAGCGCCCCGACCAGCACAAACAGAATGACCGCCGCGATTGCAGCGGGAAACGCGACCTGCTCGGCGAGCTCGGGCTGCATGAAGCGATTCTTGCGGGTGAGCGGGCCGAACATGGCGGCCCCTGACAGCAGGGCGAGCAGCGCAGCGCTCGTGATCGTCCACCAGACTGCGGCATATGCGCGACTACCAAGCGAGCGGGGCGCCCGCTGGCCCGCACCGCTCATTCGCTCACGCTCACTTGGCCCGGCCATGAATGCGTGACGACAGGGTTGTAGCCGCCCCACGCACTTCGGCGGCGAGGGGGGCTAGGCGATCCTCGGAGACCTCATCATCGCGAAACGTCACTGCGATTGCCGCGACGGGCCAGCCTCGGTGATCGAGCACAGGCACCGCAACCGACGAGAAGCCAGGGGTCACCGACCCGTGCTCAACGGCGAACCCTCGCGTGGCCGTCGCATCAAGCACCGACCGGAGCCGCGAGTAGCGGTCGATGACCTCGGTCTCGGGGAGAGCGGCGGCAGTGTCGCCGCGATGCACGAACGCGCCGCGATCCGGGAACAGTGCGCGCAGCTGCGCTTTCGGCAGCGCCGAGAGGATCGCGCGGCCGCTCGCCGTGAGATGCGCCGGAAGGCGAACATTCACATCGGTGATAAGCGCGGGGGCGCCTTTCGCGCGCTCCTCGATGATGTAGAGCACGTCGCGGCCGTGCTGCACGGCGAGGTGACCGCTGAAGCCGAGGCGGTCGACGAGAGACACAATGAGGGGGCGCCCGATGCGGGCGAGCGGCTCCTGTCTGGTGTAGGCCGAGCTCAACTCGAAGGCGGCAAGGCCAAGGCCGAAGCGGCGCTCTTCGGGCAGGTGCATCACGAAGCCATGCTCCTGCAAAGCGGCGAGCAGGTGGTACACGGTAGACCTTGGAAGTTCAAGCTGCGCCGCGATCATGCTGGCGGGCAGTGGCCCGCGGGAAGACGCGAGCAAGCTCAATATGCGCAGCGTCTGATCTGCCGCCGGCACCTTCGGCTGGGACATGCTTCGAGCCTACTGCGCACGGCGACACCTGCGCGCGGCCGTTCGGGCTGAGCGGCCTTCGTGTCTCGAAGTAGCGTCCCTGCGTGTTGGCAGATGTGCCACCCGACATGTTGCGGTGGCACATCTGCCAACACACGCGAGGGTTTTTTAGCGTGCGTCGGGCTGATCAGCCCAGCTGCGAACCCAGCGCGCCTTCGGCGGCAGCCAACACCTCTCCCGACGCGACGAACTCGTACGCCGCGGTGATGTCGGGGGAGAGGAAGCCGTCGGTGTCGGGCGCCGAGATGCGCGTGCGGAACAGCTCGTGCACGGCCGCGGTTGCGGGAGCCGGGCTGCCCGAGGCCGATGCGGCGCGGAAGTCGAGCGCGCGCGTCGAAGCCAGCAGCTCGATCGCGAGCACGCGGGTGAGGCCGTCGACCGCGCGGCGCAGCTTGCGCCCTGCGTGCCAGCCCATCGAGACGTGATCCTCTTGCATCGCCGACGAGGGGATCGAGTCGACCGAGGCGGGCGCGGCGAGGCGCTTCAGCTCCGACACGATGCCCGCCGCGGTGTACTGGGCGATCATGAGTCCAGAGTCGAGGCCAGCGTCTGCTGCGAGGAACGGCGGCAGGCCGTGGTTGCGCGCCACGTCGAGAAAGCGGTCGGTGCGGCGCTCGCTGATCGAGGCGAGGTCGGCGACGGCAATCGCGAGAAAGTCGAGCACGTAGGCGACTGGAGCGCCGTGAAAGTTGCCGTTCGACTCGACGCGGCCGTCGGGCAGCACGACGGGGTTGTCGACCGCCGAGCGCAGTTCGATCGAGGCGACTCGCGCGGCATGCTCTGCGGTGTCGCGAGCGGCACCGTGCACCTGCGGGGCGCAGCGCAGCGAGTACGCGTCTTGCACACGGGTGAACTCGCCCTCTTGCGGGCGCTGAATGAGCGTCGACGGGGCAAGGATCGCGGCCATGTTCGAGGCGGCGGCAGCCTGGCCCGGGTGCGGGCGCAGGGCGTGCAGCTCGGCAGCGAACACAGAGTCGGTGCCGGTGAGGGCCTCGACGCTCGCAGCGGCGGCGAAGTCGGCGGTCTTGAAGAGCGCCGACAGGTCGTGCAGTGCGAGGCACAGCATGCCGAGCATGCCGTCGGTGCCGTTGATGAGAGCGAGCCCCTCCTTCTCGGCGAGCACGACCGGCTCGATGCCCGCGGCAGCCAGCGCCTCAGCGGCATCGACGGGAGCGGCGTGGCGATCCTCTTCGGAAGCACTTGAGGCGACGCGAACTTGACCCTCACCCATGACCGTGAGCGCGCAGTGCGCGAGCGGGCTGAGGTCGCCCGAGCAGCCGAGCGAACCGTACTCGTGCACGACGGGGCTGATGCCCGCGTTGAGAATCGCGGCGTAGGTCTCGGCCACGATCGGACGCACGCCGGTGCGGCCGCTGGCGAGCGTGTTGAGGCGCAGCAGCATGAGGGCGCGCACCACCTCGCGCTCGACCTCTGCGCCGGTGCCCGCGGCGTGCGAGCGAATCAGGCTGCGCTGCAGCTGCTGGCGCTTCTCGCTGGCGATCTGCACCTTCGCGAGGGCGCCGAAGCCGGTCGAGACGCCGTAGTGGGGCCTCGTGTCGTTCGCGAGCTCTTCGATCATGCGGCGGCTCTCGCCGATGCGGGTGAGCGCGTCGGCATCGATCTCTACGCGGGCATCAAAACGGGCTACTGCCACAACGTCTGCGACGGTGAGGGGTGCGGCTCCGAGGATCACTGTGTTGCTCATGCATCGATCTCAGCGCATGCGGGGGTGCGTGGCTACCCCTGATGCGCCGCATTTCGTCTGGAATCCCAGACTGTTGCGCGTGCGGGGGAGTTCACGACGAGAAGGATCACCGGTAATTTCGGAGATAGACGCAAATCACGGAGGCCTTGCAGAGATCTCTCCGTGATTTCGGTTGATTTCCGTGTTTTCGGGTGTCCGGTGGCAGGGGCCCAGTAGTTACAGCGGCTTCAGCCGGAAGTGAGGAACAGAAATACTATGAGCAGCACCAAGCTTTCGCACGACGAGCTCTGGCCGCGTGCCGGCGGGTGGCAGCAGCCTGCGGGTGAGCGCACCGACCTCACCATTGTGGGGGTGCCGACGAGCCGCACCTCGCTGTCGCCGACCAATGCGCACGAGACGCCTGCCGCCATTCGCGATGCCCTGCGGCGCTATTCGACGCACATCGTCGCGCCGGGCGCGCCGGGACATCGGGGCGACGAGAACGAGATCGTGCTGCACGAGTCGCTGAGCATCGCCGACGACGGTGACGTCGTCGACCCAGACATCGAAGCGGGCGAAGAAGCAGCAGCGAAAAGGATCGCCGAGCTCTCTGCGCAGGCCGACCTCGTAGTGGCGCTCGGCGGCGACAACGCCTGCACCGTTCCCGCTGCGCTTGGTGTCGCCGCGGCGCACGGTGGGCTCGCGAATGCCGGCCTCATCACGGTCGACGCCCATCACGACCTGCGCGACGGGCGCAGCAACGGTTCGCCGGTGCGCCGGCTCATCGAGATGGGCTTGAATCCGCGCCGCGTGGTGCAGATCGGCATCGCCGATTTCGCGAACTCGCACGCCTACCGGCAGCGGGCGAAAGATCTCGGCATCACCGTGATTCACCGCGACGAGCTGCACGATCGGCCGCTGTCAGAGGTCGTCGCCGAGGCGCTCGCGATCGCGGGCGGCGGCGGGGGAGCGATCCACGTCGATCTCGACGTCGACGTCTGCGACCGCAGCGCGGCTCCCGGCTGCCCCGCCTCTGTGCCGGGTGGACTGCAGGCACACGAGCTGCGCCGCATCGCCCGCCTGCTTGCGGCCGACTCGCGGGTGCGGGGCCTCGACATTGCCGAGGTCGATGCGACGGCAGATGCGGCCGACGCCCGCACGGTGCGCCTCGCGGCGCTGCTCGTGCTCGAGGCGGCGGCGGGGGTCGCGCTGCGCGCCTAGTCAGCTAGGTTCTGCGGCAGGAATTGCACGGCAGGGTCGGCTGGGTGATCAGCCGGTGCGGCGGGTGAACGTTGCGGGGTAGGTGGGCGCGCACCCGCAACCGCCTGAGCTGGCGGGGTCGAAGAAGGCGTCGCAGTGCCTGCGCACCATTGAGGTGAAATCGGCGAGCAACGAGAGTCTGAGTGCTTCGGGTTGGTATCTATAGAGGTGACGGGCACGATCTTGCCTGTCGGCTAGGCGTATTGAAGCGGGGATCGCTGCCCGTCAACCCCCGAGGTTCGCTGTGAAAGCGACGCCGCGACTCGCCGGTAACGCGCCCGCAGGAAAACGTTCATTTTTGGGCATGTAGAATAGAACGTTCGCTGTTTTCAAGTTCGTTAGGAACCACCTTTATGGCTCTCGCCACACGCGAAGACCTCCGCAATGTCGCCATCGTCGCACACGTCGACCACGGCAAGACCACTCTCGTCGACGCCATGCTGCGTCAGACCAACAGCTTTGATGCACACGCAGACGTCGATGATCGCGTGATGGACTCGAACGATCTCGAGCGCGAAAAGGGCATCACGATCCTCGCGAAGAACACCGCCATCACCTACGAGGGCGCGCACGCGAAGAACGGCCCGATCGTCATCAACGTGGTCGATACCCCGGGTCACGCCGACTTCGGTGGCGAGGTCGAGCGCGCGCTTTCGATGGTGGATGGCGTCGTGCTGCTCGTCGACGCGAGCGAGGGCCCGCTGCCGCAGACCCGCTTCGTGCTGCGCAAGGCGCTCGAGGCGCACCTGCCGGTGATCCTCGCGGTCAACAAGACCGACCGCCCCGACGCTCGCATCGAAGAGGTCGAGGGCGAAGCGCAAGACCTGCTGCTCGGTCTCGCGAGCGATCTCTCCGAGGATCACCCAGACATCGACGTCGACGCAGTGCTCGACGTGCCGACCGTGTACCTCTCGGGCCGCGCTGGCGCCGCAAGCCACACCCGCCCCGCCGACGGCACCCTGCCCGACAACGCCGACCTCGAACCGCTCTTCGAGACCATTCTCGAGCGCGTACCCGCTCCGAGCTTCGATGACGAGCACCCGCTGCAGGCGCACGTCACCAACCTCGACTCGTCGCCGTTCCTCGGCCGTATCGCGCTGCTTCGCGTGCACAACGGCTGGATCAAGAAGGGCCAGAACGTGGCCTGGGTCAAGCACGACGGCAGCGTCGCGAACGTTCGCATCACCGAGCTGATGCTGACCAAGGCGCTTACCCGTTACCCGGCCGAGCAGGCTGGCCCCGGCGACATCGTCGCTATCGCCGGCATCGAAGACATCACCATCGGCGAGACCATCGCCGACGCAGAAGACGTGCGCCCGCTGCCGACCATCACGGTCGACGAGCCGGCGATCTCGATGACCATTGGTGCGAACACCTCGCCGCTCGTCGGCAAGGTCAAGGGTCACAAACTCACCGCCCGTATGATCAAGGATCGCCTCGACCGCGAGCTCATCGGCAACGTGTCGCTGCGCGTGGTCGACACCGACCGCCCCGATGCGTGGGAGGTGCAGGGCCGCGGCGAACTCGCGCTTGCGATTCTCGTCGAGAACATGCGCCGCGAGGGCTTCGAGCTCACCGTCGGCAAGCCTCAGGTGGTCACCAAGCTGGTCGATGGCAAGATGCACGAGCCCTTCGAGCACCTCACGATCGACACGCCCGAAGAGCACCTCGGCGCGATCACGCAGCTGCTCGCGGCTCGCAAGGGCCGCATGGAGAACATGGTGAACAATGGCACCGGCTGGGTGCGCATGGAGTTCATCGTTCCGTCGCGTGGCCTCATCGGCTTCCGCAGCGAGTTCATGACCGAGACCCGCGGCACCGGCATCGCCAACGCGATTTCGCACGGCTACGGCGAGTGGGCAGGCCCCATCGTTACCCGCAACAACGGTTCGATCGTGGCTGACCGCTCGGGTGTCGTGACTCCCTTCGCGATGATCGCTCTGCAGGAGCGCATGAGCTTTTTCGTGCAGCCCACGCAAGAGGTCTACGAGGGCATGGTCATCGGCGAGAACTCGCGCAGCGAAGACATGGACGTGAACATCACCAAGGAGAAGAAGCTCACGAACATGCGTTCGTCGACCGCTGACAGCTTCGAATCGATGACGCCTCCCCGCGTGCTCACGCTCGAAGAGTCGCTCGAGTTCGCTCGCGAAGACGAGTGCGTAGAGGTGACCCCCGAGGTCGTACGCATTCGCAAGGTGCACCTCGATGCGACGACGCGCAACCGCGCCGCAGCGAAGCTGAAGCAGCAGCTTGCCAAGTAATTCCTTTGCTTGAAAGAGCGGGGCAGTGATCATTTCTGGTCACTGCCCCGCTCGCATTTCTGGGCGTAGGATCGGGGCATGGCACTCATGCACCAGACCACGATGACCCCGTCGAAACTCGAACTGCTTGCCGCGTGGCTGCCCTCGCAGCCGTGGTTCGTCGGCGACGCGAATTCGCTCGTGAGCCTTGGCGGTTTTCGCCTTGACGATCCTGCCGGTGAGGTCGGGCTCGAAGGCATTCTGCTCACCGCGGGCGACGACACCGTGTACTACGTGCCGCTCAGCTATCGAGGTGCGCCGCTCGAGGGCGGCGCAGACTTTCTCGTCGGCACGTCAGAGCATGGCGTGCTCGGCACCCGTTGGATCAGCGACGCCGCCGGTGACCCGGTATTCCGGTCGGTGATGGCCGCGACGATCGCGACCGGCGGGCACCAGGCCGACGAGTTCGTGCAAGACGAGTCGGGCAACCGTGTCTCGCGGCAGCCTGCAGTTCGAGTCCAGGGTTCGGGCCGACCAGGCGATCAGGCGCCCGAGCTGGCTGAGGCGACCGTCGAACAGGTGGGTCCGCTCACCAGGGTTTCAGATGACCTCGCAGTGCTCGACATTGTGCGCGTCGTCGATCCCGCGCTCGTTGCGCGCGACGATCAGTATGCGTTGCGCGCAAGCTGGGGCGAGCATGACGGGCAGGCGATCCTCGCGCTGCTGTATGCGGGCTAAGCGGGCTCGCTTTGCTTGAGCCGCTCATCGAGCTTGTCGAGATGAATGAAGTGCCATCGTCGGCGACCCCGCTAGGCTTGACCCATGACGAGGCACTTTCTTCGCGATGACGATCTTTCTCCCGCCGAGCAGCTCGAGGTGCTCGAGCTCGCTGCGAGGCTGAAGCGAGACCGATTCGCGGAGCGACCGCTCGAGGGCCAGAAGACCGCCGCGGTGATCTTCGACAAGACGAGCACGCGCACGCAGGTGAGCTTCTCGGTCGGTGTCGCCGACCTCGGCGGCAACCCGCTCATCATGGACTCGAAGTCGTCGCAGATGGGTGGCAAGGAGTCGATCAGTGACACCGCAAAGGTGCTCTCGCGCATGGTCGAGCTGATCGTGTGGCGCACCTATGAGCACCGCGGGCTCGAAGAGATGGCGGCGCACGCAACTGTGCCGGTGATCAACTCGCTCAGCGATGACTTTCACCCGTGTCAGATTCTCGCCGACCTGCAGACTATTCGCGAGCGCAAGGGCGACCTGCGGGGCCTCTCGGCGGCGTATCTCGGCGATGCGGCGAACAACATGGGCCACTCGTACCTGGTCGGCTTCGCGACTGCCGGCATGCACATTCGCGTGGCTGGTCCCGAGGGCTACCAGCCTCGCGCAGACATCGTCGAAGATGCGAAGAGGATCGCCACCGAGACCGGCGGCAGCGTCACCGTGACGGCCGACCCCAAGGCGGCGGTCGACGGCGTCGACGTGGTCATCACCGACACCTGGGTGTCGATGGGGCAGGAAGCCGAGAAGGCCGCGCGCGTGGCGACGTTTGGCGCCTACCGGGTGACCCCCGAGCTCATGGCCCGGGCCGCGGGCGACGCGATCTTCTTGCACTGCCTGCCTGCGTACCGCGAGTTCGAGGTGGCCCCCGAGGTGATCGACGGGCCGCAGAGCGCGGTGTGGGACGAGGCCGAGAACCGCGTGCACGCGCAGAAGGCGCTCATGGCCTGGCTGCTCGCTCAGGCGTGAGCCCGCGCGCCTACTTTTCCTATTCGGTGAGTTCGGCTCCTTGGTCGGCTCTGCAGTCGGCTCTGCGGTCGGCACTGCCCGAACCAGCCAGTACGTGCGAGATATGCGCAACGTGCGAGAAATGCAGCCAGAATCTCGCCCGTAACGCACATCTCGCCCGCACTGCGCGTCAAGCGGCAAGGTGCCTGCCCTGAGCAATGGCCCGCATGATCCTCTGCTGCACCGCAGGCCAGTCAAAGATGACCTGGGTGTAGGTCACGCGAACCACCTCGTACCCGAGCAACGCAAGTTCTGCATCGTGCTGGTTGTCGCTGCTGCGCTGTGCGCCCGTGTGTTGGCTGCCATCGACCTGCAAGACGAGACGGTCCCCAATGAGAAAGTCCACGCGGTGCCCGTGAAGCCAGGCCTGCGCCACGATTCGCAGCCTAAGCCAAGCCAGTCTCGTGCGCACGTAGCTCTCAAGGCCCGAGTCGGCAAACCGGTTGCTTGCAAGAAGCACATCCTTCGCGCGACCTGTCAGTGGCAATTTCGAGAGCGTTTGCCACTCGACGAGCCCTTTGTTGAGTGCTGAGTCCCAGATAGCAACCGCTTCTTCGAACTGCTGGCAGTGGGCGACGGTGTTGAGCACGTTTTCAAGTGAGTCTTCGAGCGCATCAGGATCCCGCGGAACCAGCGGGGTGCGCCAATGCAATATGCCATCTGGGCGACCGCGCGAGCTCGCCGACCTCGTAGCGAAATGATGCTCCTTCTCGCTGCGCACCCAGAGTCCCGAGCGTTTCGCCTGGGTGATGCAGCTGAGCACGACTCCATGGCGAGCTGCATAGAGCAGTGCCGGGTCGGCCGCCGGTCTCGCGACCCATCCCTTTCGCGGGCGAATCAGGCTGCCCTGTCTGACTTCTGCTGCGATCCTGTTTCGGCTCATGCCTTGCCTGAGCAGGGTAGAGGTTCGGGCGACACCCTGGGTTGTGAGCGGGTTGAGCATGACTCAACACTGCGTGATCAGAGGCTCTCGAGAGGCCCGTCTTCTCAGAATGGTCGAAATCTGTGAGTAAGTCGTGAACGCACGTACTTGTGAGCGACAAGCTGAGCGTCACAAGGATGCAGCACTCGGCGCGGGCGGCAGCGAATTGCGTGCGAGATATGCATTGCGTGCGAGAAACTCGGCATAAACCTCGTACGGAGTGCATATCTCGCACGCATGGTGCACGCGGTATGCACAGCAGGGGGGGAGCAGATGTGAGGGCAGCGCAGGGGTTGGTGCGGCAGCGCAGGGGTGGTGCGGCAGTGCAGAGATGGTAAGGCAGGGCCAGGGGCGGTGCGACAGGACCAGGGGTGATGCGGCAGGACCAGGGGCGGTGCGACAGGACCAGGGGTGATGCGGCAGGACCAGGGGTGATGCGGCAAGGTAAGGCAGGGCAGCGCGGGGCACAGGCAGGTGGGCGCGCCGCCCGAATGCGCCAGTAAGCTTGTCGTGTGACTGAGGCGAGCGAGAACACGCACAACGAGACCGGCAACCGCGCAGCAGAGGCTGGAGCGCTCTGGGGCGGGCGCTTCGCGAGCGGCCCGTCGCCCGAGCTGCAGTTGCTCAGCAAGTCGACGCAGTTCGACTGGGCTCTCGCGCAGTACGATATTCGAGGATCGAAGGCGCACGCCGTCGCGCTCGCCGCCGCGGGCTACCTGAGCGCCGAAGAGCTCGAAGACATGCACGCCGCCCTCGACGAGCTCTCGACACGCGTGGCAGACGGCCGCGCCCTGGCCGCGGATGACGACGAAGACGTGCACTCGGCGCTCGAGCGCCTGCTCATCGAGATCACGGGCGTGCAGCTCGGCGGCAAGCTGCGTGCAGGCCGCAGCCGCAACGACCAGATCGCCACCCTCGTGCGCCTCTACCTGCTCGATCACGCGGCGACCATCGAGCAGCTGCTGCTCGACCTCGCGACCGCGATCCTCGACCAATCGCTCGCGCACCCCGAGGCGATTCTGCCTGGCCGCACCCACCTGCAGCACGCGCAGCCCGTGCTGCTCGCGCATCAGCTCGCGGCACACGCCTGGCCAATCATGCGCGACGTCGAGCGCCTGCGCGACTGGGCGAAGCGCGCGAAGCGCTCGCCCTACGGCGGGGGAGCCCTCGCCGGCAGCTCGCTGGGGCTCGACCCCCGACTGGTCGCGGCCGAGCTCGGCCTGGGGGATCCTCTTGAAAACTCGATCGACGGCACCGCAGCGCGCGACGTGGTTGCCGAATTCGCCTACATCACCGCCCAGATCGGCATTGATCTCTCTCGCTTCAGCGAAGAGATCATCATCTGGAACACCAAGGAGTTCGGCTTCGTGCGCCTGCACGACGGCTACTCGACCGGCTCGAGCATCATGCCGCAGAAGAAGAACCCGGACATCGCCGAGCTCGCGCGCGGCAAGTCGGGGCGCCTCATCGGCAATCTGACCGGCCTGCTCGCGACCCTGAAGGGTCTGCCGCTCGCGTACAACCGCGACCTGCAAGAAGACAAGGAGCCCGTCTTCGACTCGGTGCAGCAGCTTGAGGTGCTGCTGCCCGCCTTCACCGGCATGGTCGCGACGATGCGCTTCGACACCGAGCGCATGGCGCAGCTCGCACCGCAGGGCTTCTCGCTCGCCACTGACGTTGCCGAGTGGCTCGTGAAGCAGGGCGTGATCTTCCGCGACGCGCACGAGATTTCGGGCGAACTCGTCAAGTACTGCGAGGATCGCGGCATCGAGCTGCACGAGCCGAGCGATGAGGCGCTGCTGACCGTGTCTGAGCACCTCACTCCCGGCGTTCGTGAGGTGCTCACCATCGAAGGCTCGGTGAACTCGCGCGTCGGCGTGGGCGGCACCGCCCGCGTGCGCGTCGACGAGCAGCTTGCGCGCCTCGCCGAGCGCATCGGAGAGTTCCGGGGCTAAACGGCCGCGGGCTCAGAGTATCCTGTCGACTGGCTCAGCGGCCGCGCGGCGGCATCACGCCGCCGACACCCTACGCAGCAGTGGCTTCGTCGCTTGCAGCGCGAGCAGCACCAGCCCGAAGCCCGCGAGCACCGACGACAGCACCACCGCGAGCGAGAGCGGGGCGAGCAAGAGCGCGCCGCCGACGAGCGGAAAGAGCAGAAACGCGGCGAGGGCTGCCGAGCCGAGCGACGCGAGCAGCAGCGGTTTGACCGCGGCCTGCCTTCGTACGGCATCTTGCAGCTCGAGCGGCGCGCCCATGACGCCGAGCGATCGCGAGATGTCGGCGCGGTCGAGAATCTGGGCGGCCTGGTTCACCCCGACGGTGCACGCCACCATCGCGAAGGTGCCCACGACGACGATGAAGACACCAGTGCGAATGTCGGCGAGCAGGTACTGTTCTGGGCCAGAGAGGTCGGTGCTGTTCTGCGCCATTCCGAGCAGCGCGATGCCTGCGCCCGCGAATACGGCGACGAAGCTTGCGACGGCGACGCCAGATACCTGTCGCCATGCGGCTCGGGGTGATTCGAGAATGGCCCTGGCCCCGAGCAGCTGCGCCGGCTTTTGGGCCTTCCGGGCCTGTCTGCGGGCCAACATGCCGAGCACCCATGCGCCGATCACGTCGATGGCGAAGAGGGTGATGGTGAGGGCGATGCCGAGTGCGGCGATCATCGCGGTGACGCCGCCGAGCGCCGAACCGAATGAGGCGAGGTTGCCCGTGACGAGGCTCGCCACGATCAGTGGAATTACCGGGGCCTGCTGCTTCATCACCACGCCGAGTGGTGAGATGTTTACGCGCCTCAGGCTGAGGGCCGCGCTCACCGTGGCGATGGCGGTCACCGCGAACACGACGGCGATGAGCCCCCAGGCTGGCAGCATGACCGCGGCGGCGCCGAGTGCCGAGCCCCTGAATGGGATGAGGCCGATGAGCGGGGTCGCCGAGAGAGATGAGCGGGATCCCCATCAGCACCAGCGCGATCACCGCGCATGCTTGGTACAGACCTGCGAGCTCGTCGCTGTACGACCAGAAGCTCTGGGCGCCGCCGAGCACGATGGCGAGCAGCGCGGTCACGCACGCGAAAGCGGTCGCAGGCAGCAGAATCGATCCCAGGCCCTGCCTGCTCGGACGAGAGAGCAGAGAGAAGACGCGAAAAATCACCGGGCTGCTCCGTTCTGAACCTGTGGTGCCGCCGGGGCCCAGGCCGCTGGAGGCTGCGGATCAGCCTGTTGCCGTGTCGCCCGCCGGGCCTCGCTGTCGGCGACGATGCGCCCGTCTCGCACCGAGATGACGCGCTGGCAGCGGGCCGCGACCGTAGCATCGTGCGTCACCATCACGAGCGTGCGACCCTGCGCAACGGTCGACGCGAGCAGCGCGTCCATGACTTCAGACGAGGTGGTCGAATCGAGCGCACCGGTCGGTTCGTCGGCGAAGACTACGCACGCTCCGGTCACCTGGGCGCGCGCGATCGCGACCCGCTGCGCCTGCCCGCCTGAAAGCTCACCGATGCGGCGATCCTCGAGCCCGGCCAATCCGAGCGTCGCAAGCGCGTGAGCCGCCGGAGCAAGCGACTCGTTCTTCGATCGACCCGCCAGCATCAGCGCGAGCGCGACGTTCTCGATCGCTGTCAGCTCTGGCATCAGCAGACCCTGCTGAAACACGAAGCCGAACTGGTCGCGGCGCAGGCGGCTGCGCTCGCGGTCGCCCACCGAGCTGATCGGTGTGCCCTCGAATGAGACCGTGCCCGAGTCGGGCAGCAGAATACTGGCGAGCACATGCTGCAGCGTCGTCTTGCCCGAACCTGATGCGCCCATGATGGCGGTCGAGGTGCCGGGCCCGATTTCGAGCGAAACGCCGTCGAGGGCGCGGGTTGATCCGTAGTGCCTCGTGAGCAGGCTTGCCTGCAGGGCCGGTGCGTTCATACATTCGAGTCTGCGCTGCCGATCGGGCGGTGTCATCGGCCGCGGGTACCGTTCGTGTCGTACCATCGGCTAATTCGCTTGTTAGTAGTGCCGCGAAAGAATCAGGTAGCTCCCTAGCGACGCCCAGGCGAAGCCATTAGCTTTAGTGCATGGGCACTACTCGTAGATCGATTGCTGGGGCGCTACTTCTCGGAGTGGCGATTGCGCTGAGCGGTTGCGCCGCTGAGAACCCGAAAGACGACAGCCAGGTCACCGCACCCGAAGGCGGCGAATCGTCCACCGGGATGGAGGCCGCGTGGCTTGACGGCGGTCGAATGATCGGGGTCATCACGCAGGGGTCGTCGAGCTGTGTGCCATTCGCGGAGGACGTTACGGCGAAGGGCCAGGAAGTCACCGTGACCCTCAGCGACACGATCGAGGGGCAAGAGGATCGACCGTGCACCGCCGACTACACGGCGCGCGCCTCGGCCGTTGGTGTGCCCGAGGGTGTAGACCCTCGTGAAGATGTCACGATCCATGTGAACTACGGAGACCAGAAGGCGTCGCTCGAACTCGATGGTGAGAGCGGATTGGTGGGCGCACCAGGAACCCCGACCGATTACCTGCCGAGTGCGGCATGGGTGCAAGACGATCATGGGATCGTGCTCTTGACCTGGGGATCGTCGACGTGTCTGCCAGTCATTGGGCAGGTAGACGAGACCGATACCGCGATCACCGTGAACTTCAACACGGTTGATGGCGCCTGCACCATGGATATGGTGCCGCGCCTGACGATGATCGGCCTGGCCGATAAGAACGACGACCGCACTTTGACGCTCGTCGGTGGTGGGCTCGACGGGGCAGTGACTGTGATCTGAACTGGTCTCGCGCCCGGAGCCGCCTCTGGGGCGTTTGGTGCCTTCGGCAGGGGATACGATTGAAGACGTGTCTGTAACTGATGAACGAGCCGAGATCATGTCGGCCCAGCGCAATGACGACAGCTTCGCGACCCTTTGGGACGAGCTCGAGTGGCGCGGGCTGGTGCACGTATCGACCGACCCCGAGGCGCTCAGCGAGCTGCTCGAGGGCGCTCCGTTCACCTATTACTGCGGCTTCGACCCGACCGCTCCCAGCCTGCACCTCGGCAACCTTGTGCAGCTGCTGCTTCTGCGTCGGCTCCAGCTGAAGGGGCACAAGCCCCTCGGCCTCGTCGGTGGCTCGACCGGTCTGATCGGTGATCCTCGCCCGACCGCCGAGCGCACCCTGAACAGCCGCGAGACCGTTGAAGAGTGGGTGACACGCCTGCAGGCGCAGGTGTCGCGCTTTCTCTCGAACGAGGGCGAGAACGCGGTGCGCCTCGTCAACAACCTCGACTGGACCGCCCCGCTGAGCGCGATCGACTTCTTGCGCGAGATCGGCAAGCACTTCCGCGTCGGCACGATGCTCAAGAAAGACGCGGTTGCGGCGCGACTGAACTCCGATGAGGGCATCAGCTACACCGAGTTCAGCTACCAGATTCTGCAGGGCTTCGACTTTCTCGAGCTCTTTCGTCAGTACGACTGCAAGCTGCAGTCGGGTGGCAGCGACCAGTGGGGCAACCTGACGAGCGGCACCGACCTCATTCGCAAGGTCGAAGGGCAGTCGGCGCACGCCATCGGCACCCCGCTCATCACGAACTCTGATGGCACCAAGTTCGGAAAGAGCGAGGGCAACGCCATCTGGCTCGACGCCGAGATGTGCTCGCCGTACCGCTTCTACCAGTTCTGGCTCAACCAGGCCGACGCCGACGTGATCGACAGGCTGAAGGTGTTTACCTTCTTGACCCGCGCCGAGATCGAGGAGTACGAGCGTCTGGTGGCAGAAGAGCCATTCCGTCGGGCGGCTCAGAAGCGCCTCGCTCTCGAGGTGACGACGCTCGTGCATGGCTCGGCCGCAGTAGACGCGGCGATCCTCGCCTCCGAGGCGCTGTTCGGTCAAGGCGACCTCGCGGCGCTCGACGCGGCGACCCTCGAAGCCGCACTCTACGAGCTGCCCGGCGCAAGCGGCACTGCCGGCGCCTCGATCGCGCAGTTACTGGTCGACGCGGGGCTCGTGCAGAGCCTCGGCGAGGCGCGACGCGCGATCAAGCAGGGCGGCGTCTACGTGAACAACGCCCAGGTCGAGGCCGAAGACGCGGTGCTCGAGGCTGACCAGCTTCTGCACGGCAGCTTTGCTGTGCTGCGCCGAGGCAAGAAGACGCTTGCCGCGGTGCGCGCGTAACTTCCGAGAGTGTCGCTTCCTCGCAGGCAGCTTCGTCGTCCGCAACCTTCTGACGGGTTCTCTGCGAGGTCCGCGGCGAACCCGTCGGGGGGAGTAGCGTGGGGGCATGAGCGAGGATCTTGCTGATACCCATCGAGTGATCGAGCCGAGCGTGCTCTACCTGGGCACTCCTGCGTACCTGGTGGCGACCCGCAATCCAGACGGCACCCCGAACCTTGCGCCCGCATCGAGCCACTTTGCGCTCGGCCGCACGATCGTGCTCGGTCTCGAAGAAGGAGGGCAATCCCTCGACAACGTGCGCAGACACCCCGAACTGACGGTCAATTTTCCGTCTGCCTCGCAGTGGCAGCACGTCGAGCGTCTGGCCGGGGTGACGGGGCGCGACCCGGTGCCGGCTGAGAAAGTCGGGGCGTACGAGTTCGAGCCGCATAAGTTCGAGCGTGCGGGGCTCACTCCGGTGGCCTCTCAGCTGGTCGACGTGCCGCGCGTGGCAGAGGCACCGATTCAGGTCGAGGCGCGCGTGCGCCGGGTTACCGAGGCCGTCACCGGCGAGTTCGGCATGGTCGAGGCCGAAGTCGTCAGGGTGCATGCCTCGCGTGAGATCACGGTGGAAGGCACTGACCACTTCGACCCAGAGGCCTGGCACCCGCTCATCTACGCCTATCGACACTTCTACGACCGCGGTGCCGAGGTGGGATGGACGCGCAAGACGCCGTTCGCGGTGATGCCCGACCCGGTCGAACGATGGGAGCTCTCGGGTGGCACGTGGCGAGTTGTTTCTTTCGCCGAGGATCGCGCCACCGTCGAGTTGCTTCGCTGCGATGGCGGCGAAATCGCCGAGGTACTGACGCTGCGCGAGCCGCGCGAGCTTCGCTGGGCAGCGGTGCAAGCCATTGTTGGGCGGGGCGCACACTCGTCGGGCTGAAGGCCAGCCGGATCACAGGTCGGCCGGGTCGAATCATCCTGGAAGCGAATAATTTCGGTTGAACTCACCCTGGACTTTGCGTCAGTCACGGGTGTTTCATGGTTGCAGCGGTGAGAGCCGTATTTTATTGACGATAAGAGGAGCGACACGTGACCGAGCACACGCCCCAGGGGCCCGTCGATGCGAGCAAGACTCCGCGCTACGCGGGCATCGCCACTTTCGCAAAGCTTCCACGCATTGAAGACGTGCCGTCGGCCGACATCGCGATCGTCGGTGCTCCGTTCGACAGCGGCGTCAGTTTTCGCCCGGGCGCTCGGTTCGGCCCGAGCCACGTACGCGAGGCTTCGCGATTGCTGCGCCCGTACAACCCGGCACAGGACGCGTCGCCGTTCGAACTCAAGCAGGTTGTTGACGCGGGCGACATCTCGATCAACCCCTTCGATCTGACCGAGGCCGTGAACGCGGTCGAGGCCGCAGCGACCGAGCTTGGCGAGCGGGTAGACAAGATCGTCACGATCGGTGGCGACCACACGATCGCGCTGCCGCTGCTTCGCGCAATCAACAAGAAGCACGGTCCGGTGGCGGTGCTGCACTTCGACGCGCACCTCGACACCTGGGATACCTACTTCGGCGCCCCCACCACGCACGGCACCCCGTTCCGCCGGGCGTCAGAAGAGGGCCTCATCGATATGACCGCGTCGATGCACGGCGGCATCCGCGGCCCGCTCTACGGCAAGCAAGACCTCGAAGACGACGCCATGCTGGGCTTCCAGATCGTGACGACTGAGTACGTCGAAGAGCACGGCGTGCCCGCTGCCCTCGAACGCATTCGCACCCGTGTCGGCGACAAGCCCCTCTACATCTCGATCGATATCGATGTGCTCGATCCAGCACACGCTCCAGGCACCGGCACCCCCGAGGCGGGCGGTCTTACCAGCCGAGAGCTACTGCGGATTCTGCGCGGCCTCGCAGACCTCAACATCGTTGGCGCAGATGTCGTAGAGGTTGCGCCCGCCTACGACCACGCGCAGATCACGGCGGTCGCCGCGAGCCACGTCGTATACGAACTCGTGACCGCGATGGCCGCTCGCGGCTGAGCACTCAGTTCTCTGGATCGATTGCTGTAAACGCCAGCAGCAGGCGGGCGCGCTCGACCGGATCATCGAGATCTCGGCCGAGCCGCTCGCCAGCTGAAGCAACCAAGCGGCGCACCGTGTTGCGATGCAGGTCGAGATCGCGCGCCGTGCGATCCCAAGAGCCGTGACGCTGCAACCACGCCGAGAGCGCGGCGCGTTCTGCCCGGTATTCGTCGCCGTCGAGCGGCGCCAGCCAGAGGCTCGCTGCAGCCCCGCCGAGCATCGGGTCGGCGATCGCCGCAAGCGGCCAGGCCTTGCTCAGTTGCTCGAGGTCGTGTCCGCCGACGTGTGTGCCGAGCCTCCTGGCGGTGCGGCTCAGCTCTTCGGCTTCGTACATCGCGTGCGGCAGCTCGGCGAGCGCTCGCTCCCTGCTGATGGCGAGCACCCAGCCCTCGGCGGTCGCCTGCTCAAGCTCCGTGCGCTCCGGTGGTTTCGACGTGAAAGCCCGCAGTCGTTGACCTCGTTGCTCCACGAGCGGCGTGCGAAGCAGCCGTCGTAGCCAGGCGACGTCAGTGAAGCCCGCCTCCGGGCCATGCTCGTTTCGGCGCTGAGCGATCACCGCGTAGGCGGACTCTGCGCCTCGCCCGAGAGCTCTCTCCAGCAGCCCGGACATGCGCGCACGCTCTCTGCCGGTGACCGCGCTGCTCGTCGCGTCGATGAGAAAGTGCATGAGCAACTGATCGACGGCAAGCGTCTTCTGCAGATTCATGTGGCGGGGGAGTGGCTGCAAGTGAATTCCGCGTAAATTCAACAAGTATGTTCGGCGACGCGCCCGGTTTGCGGACGTGTTTGCGTTGATGGTGTGGATACGCGTAATGTAATCCCTTGTCAGCGCGACGGAGCCGGACGCGGAAGCGGCCGGTTCATATGTTTGCGCAGCAGCACATG
>Ga0209369_1000445_pt1 | contig 56109 bp, 69 predicted proteins | sample EBPBio142010_DNA_FD_185865 | JGI IMG/M metagenome (GOLD analysis project Ga0209369, IMG submission 185865) | Wastewater treatment Type I Accumulibacter community from EBPR Bioreactor in Madison, WI, USA - Reactor 1_10/4/2010_ DNA (SPAdes)... | ecosystem: Engineered > Bioreactor > EBPR >...
GTCGGCCGGGCAGAAGCGGCGGCTGGGTCTGGCGCGGCTCTTGGTCTCGGGTCGGCCGCTCTGGGTGCTGGACGAGCCGACCGTGTCGCTGGATGCAGCCTCGGTGGCGCTGTTCGCCGGGGTGGTGCGGGACCATCTGGCAGCGGGCGGCATGGCGCTGATCGCGACGCATATCGACCTTGGGCTGGACGAGGCGGCGGTGCTGGACCTTGCCCCCTTCAAGGCGCGCAAACGGGCCTTTGTCGCGGGCGGCTTTGACGAGGCCTTCGCATGATCGCGCTTTTGACCCGTGACCTGCGGCTGGCCTTTCGCGCGGGCGGCGGTTTTGGCCTGGGCCTTGCCTTCTTCCTGCTGATCGCGGTGCTGGTGCCGCTGGGCGTCGGCCCCGAGGGCGCGACACTGGCGAAGATCGCGCCGGGCATCCTGTGGGTGGGCGCGCTTCTGGCCTGTCTTCTGTCGCTGGACCGCATCTTCGCGCTGGATTTCGAGGATGGCTCGCTGGACCTTCTGGCGACCTCGCCTTTGCCGATGGAAGGGGCGGTGGCGGTCAAGGCGCTGGCGCATTGGCTGGTGACCGGGCTGCCGCTGACGCTGATCGCGCCGGTTCTGGCGGTTTTGCTCAATCTTCCGGTTGCGGGGTATGGCTGGCTGGTGCTGTCCCTCGCGCTGGGAACCCCGGCGCTGTCGGTGATCGGCGCCTTTGGCGCGGCGCTGGTGGTGGGGCTGAAGCGGGGCGGGCTCTTGATGTCGCTTCTGGTGCTGCCGCTGTACATGCCAACCCTGATCTACGGGGCCGAGGTGGTGCGGCGGGGTGCGGCGGGGATGGCGGTCGCCACGCCGCTGGCGCTCTTGGCCGGGATCACGGCGGGGGTGCTGGCGCTGCTTCCATTCGCGGCGGCTGCGGCAATCCGCGTCAATCTGCGCTGATGCCTGACATGATAGTGACTTGACCTGAACCCGAGCGAAGACGAAGCGAGCGCCATGTCGATCTGGGAATATGCCAACCCCAAGAAGTTCATGCAGACCTCGGCCTGGGCCTTGCCCTGGGTTCTGGGGGCGACCGTGCTGTGCCTGGGGGTCGGGCTGGTCTGGGGCTTTTTCTTCACGCCCGACGATTACAAGCAGGGCTCGACCGTCAAGATCATCTATATCCATGTGCCCGCCGCGATGATGGCGATCAATGCCTGGGTGATGATGCTGGCGGCAAGCCTGATCTGGATCGTGCGCCGCCACCATGTCTCGGCCCTGGCGGCCAAGGCGGCGGCGCCGGTCGGGCTGACCTTCACGCTGATCGCGCTGGTGACCGGGGCCTTCTGGGGGCAGCCGATGTGGGGAACCTGGTGGGCCTGGGACCCGCGGCTGACATCCTTCCTGATCCTCGGGCTGTTCTATCTGGGCTATATCGCGCTGTGGTCGGCGGTGGACAATCCCGATACCGCGGCGGACCTGACCGGGGTTCTGTGCATCGTCGGATCGGTCTTCGCGGTCCTGTCGCGCTATGCGGTGAATTTCTGGAGCCAGGGCCTGCACCAAGGCGCGTCGCTGTCGCTGGACAAGAAAGAGAATGTTTCGGACGTGTTCTGGTTGCCGCTGGTGATCTGCATCGCGGGCTTCGTTCTGCTGTTCCTGACGCTGGTCCTGATGCGGACGCGGACCGAGATCCGCGCCCGGCGGCTGGCCGCCCTTCTGGCGCGGGAGCGGCTGGCATGATGCCCGATCTGGGGAAATACGCCTTCGCGGTGCTGGCCTCCTATGGGCTGTCGATTGCGCTGATCGCGGGGCTGTTGGCGCTTTCCTTCTGGCAGAGGTTGCGGGTGAAACGGGCGCTGGACGAGGTCGAGGCGCGGACGGGCAGGGGAACGGGTGATGGCTAAGTGGTTGCTGGCGGTGCCGCCTTTGCTGTTCGCGGGGCTGGCGGCGATGTTTCTGGTGAAGATGGAGGATGGCCGCAGCGCGGATGACCTGCCCTCGACCTTCATCGGCAAGCCCGCGCCGGTGGTGCCGCAGACCGGCCTGCCGGGCATCGCGCAATTGACCGATGCCGATCTGCGCGGCGGCGAGGTGACGGTGGTGAATTTCTGGGCCTCGTGGTGCCCGCCCTGCCGGGCCGAGCATCCGGTTCTCCTGGAGATGCAGAAAAAGGGCATCCGCGTCGCGGGCATCAACATGATGGACCGCGAGGCCGATGCCGTCGAATACCTGGCCGAGGGCGGCAACCCGTTCTTCGCGCTGGCGACCGACACCAAGGGCCGCAACCGGGTGGAATGGGGCGTGACCAACCCGCCCGAGACCTTCATCATCGGCGGCGACGGCACGGTGCTGTTCAAGTTCATCGGGCCGCTGGTAGGCACCGATTACGAAACCCGCTTCGTCCCGGCGCTGGAAGACGCGCTGAAATGAAGGCGGTGCTGCTGGCGTTTCTGCTGGCGGCGGGGGCGGCGCGGGCAGAACTGCCGCCGCCCGACTATTTCACCGGCATTTATGAGCGGGTCGGGCGGTCTGCCGGGCCGGAGTCGGCGCTGCTGGACGATCTGGTACGGATCGACCCGGCCCCGGACGGCGAGGCGCTGGAGCTGCGGGTTTGCGCGCCCGAAGGGGCGCCGGGCAGCGCGGCGCTGCGGCTGGATTTCACCGAGCTGGGCGATGTGGCGAACCTGTTGCAGGGCGGCACGGGGGCAGCGGCGCTGTATTGCCAGTTCTTCAACGATGCCGGGAATTATCCGCTGCTGGCCTGTTCGGGCGGGGCCGAGACGGGCGAGACGCCGGCGCGTTTCATGCTGTGGGCCAAGACGGATGCGATCCCCGAGGATTGCGGCGGGCAGGACTGAGCCGCGCCCGATGCGCCCCGCACCGGCAGCCTAGGCCAGCGCCAGCAGCAGGACAAACACCCCGAAGACCAGCCATTCGCCGATGGGCAGCAGGGGCAGGGGCCGCGCCGCCACCCTGACCCGCGCAGCGGCCGCCTGTCGCATGCGGGCTTGCGGGGCAAGGGAGGGAAAGCGGTTTTCCATGGCGGCGGCCTTTCGGTGCTGTCCCGCCAGACTGGCAGGGAAACGTGAACACCGGTTTAACGACAAAGGGGCCGGAACGATCCGGCCCCCTGTCGATCGGGTGGCATTTTGCAGCCTGGGGCTGCGCGGCCCCGGTCAGGACGCGGCGAGGTTGCGCAGCACGTAATGCAGCACGCCGCCGTTTTCGACATATTCGATCTCGATGGCGGTATCGATCCGGCACTTGATCTGGATGGTCTTCACCGAGCCGTCGCCATAGGTGATGGTGCAGGGCACCAGGCTGAGCGGCTTCAGATCACCGGCCAGACCCGCGATCGAAACGGTCTCGTCACCCTTGAGGCCCAGCGACTTGCGCGTGTCGCCATTGGTGAACTCGAAGGGGATGACGCCCATGCCGACCAGGTTCGAGCGGTGGATGCGTTCGAAGCTCTCGGCGATCACGGCCTTGACGCCCAGAAGCGCCGTGCCCTTGGCCGCCCAGTCGCGCGACGAGCCCGCGCCATATTCGATGCCGCCGAAGATCACCAGCGGGGTGCCAGCCTCCTGATAGGCCATCGAGGCGTCGAAGATCGAGGTCTGCTTGCCATCCGGCCCGAGCGTGTAGCCGCCCTCGACGCCATCCAGCATCTCGTTCTTGATGCGGATATTGGCGAAGGTGCCGCGCATCATCACCTCATGGTTGCCGCGGCGCGAGCCGTAAGAGTTGAACTCGCGCACCGGAACCTGACGTTCGACCAGATATTGCCCGGCCGGGGTCTTTTCCTTGAACGACCCGGCGGGAGAGATGTGGTCGGTGGTGATCATGTCGCCCAGAAGCGCCAGGACGCGGGCATCCTTGATGTCGGAAATCACGCCCGGCGTCTTGGCCATGCCGCGGAAATAGGGCGGGTTCTGGATATAGGTCGAGCTGGCGGGCCAGTCATAGGTCTCGCTGTCGGTGACCTCGACCGCCTGCCACATCTTGTCGCCCTTGAAGACGTCGGCATATTTCTTCTGGAAGGCCTCGCGCGTCACGGTGGCGTGGACGAGATCGGCGATTTCCTTGTTGGTCGGCCAGATGTCTTTCAGGAACACATCCTTGCCATCCGGGGTCTGGCCGATCGGGTCCTTGGTGATGTTGATGTTCATGTCGCCCGCCAGCGCATAGGCAACGACCAGGGGAGGCGAGGCGAGGAAATTCGCGCGCACATCGGGCGAGATCCGGCCTTCGAAGTTGCGGTTGCCCGACAGGACGGCAGCGGCGACAAGATCGTTCTCATTGATCGCCTTGGAAATCGCCGGGTCGCCCAGGGGGCCCGAGTTGCCGATGCAGGTGGTGCAGCCATAGCCGACCAGGTTGAAGCCCACGGCATCCAGATCCTCTTGCAGACCGGCGGCTTCAAGATATTCGCCGACGACCTGCGATCCGGGGGCGAGCGAGGTCTTGACCCAGGGCTTGCGGGTCAGGCCGAGGGCGCGCGCCTTGCGGGCCACCAGGCCGGCACCGATCATCACATAGGGGTTCGAGGTGTTGGTGCAGGAGGTGATCGCCGCGATCACGACCGAGCCGTCGCGCACGGTGTAATCGGTGCCTTCGACCTTTGCGGTCTTGCGGGCATCGACCGGGACCGCGACCACGCCGCCGCCTTCACCGGCCATTTCCTGCGCAGGGCTGCTGACGTCGATGCCGCGGTAATCGGCCACGACCTTGTAGAAGCTGCGGGCGGCCTCGGTCAGCGGCAGGTAATCCTGCGGGCGCTTGGGGCCGGAAATGGCGGGAACGATGGTGCCCATGTCCAGTTCCAGCGTCGAGGTATAGACCGGGCTGTAATCCGCGCCGCGCCACATGCCGTTCGCCTTGGCATAGGCTTCGACCAGGGCGATGCGGCCCTCGTCGCGCCCGGTGTTGCGCAGGTAGCGGATGGTTTCGGCGTCGATCGGGAAGAAGCCGCAGGTCGCGCCATATTCCGGGGCCATGTTGGCGATGGTGGCGCGGTCGGCCAGCGGCAGGTGATCCAGGCCCTCGCCGTAGAATTCGACGAACTTGTTCACCACGCCATGCTTGCGCAGCATCTGCACGACTTTCAGCACCAGGTCGGTGGCGGTGGTGCCTTCGACCATCTTGCCGGTCAGCTTGAAGCCGACAACTTCGGGGATCAGCATCGAGACGGGCTGGCCCAGCATCGCCGCCTCGGCCTCGATCCCGCCGACGCCCCAGCCCAGAACCGCCAGGCCGTTGACCATGGTGGTGTGGCTGTCGGTGCCGACCAGCGTGTCGGGATAGGCGACCATCTCGCCATTCTGGTCGGTGTCGGTCCAGACGGTCTGGGCCAGATACTCAAGGTTGACCTGATGGCAGATGCCGGTGCCGGGCGGCACGACGCGGAAGTTGTTGAAGGCCTTCTGGCCCCATTTCAGGAAGACGTAGCGCTCCATGTTGCGCTCGTATTCGCGGTCGACATTGGCCTGAAAGGCGCGGGGGGTGCCGAATTCGTCGATCATCACCGAATGGTCGATGACCAGATCGACCGGGTTCAGCGGGTTGATCTTCTGGGCATCACCGCCCAGGCCCAGGATGCCGTCGCGCATGGCGGCAAGGTCGACCACGGCGGGAACGCCGGTGAAATCCTGCATCAGCACGCGGGCCGGGCGATAGGCGATCTCGATCGGGTTCTTGCCGCCCAGCTTGCCCCAGTCGGAAAAGGCCTTGATGTCCTGGACCGTGACGGTCTTGCCATCTTCGAAGCGCAGCATGTTTTCCAGCACGACCTTCAGCGAGGCGGGCAGGTTGGCGAACTGGCCCAGACCCGCGGCCTCGGCCGCCGGGATCGAATAATAGGAGACGCTCTGGCCGCCCGCGGTCAGCGTCTTGCGGGTCTTGGTGCTGTCATGTCCGACGGTGACGGTCATCTCGATGCTCCCTGAAAGGTGAGGTGGCGGGTTCTGGTCCGGCCCCCGGTCTGCGGCGCGGACAGGTGGTCGCGCGCGGTCATGCCGGGGAGTCGCGGTCGTTGTATGCAATTGTATGCCAAAAATCCAGACCCCTTGTCGCGGTTGCGCTGGCCACCGTTTTGCAGCCCTATCATGCCCGCAACGGAGCGTGATGCAAAAGACCCGATGCGCGGGATGTGACGGAACACTCGCAAAACCTTGATTGGCGGGGTGCGGCTGGCTTTCCTATAAGCATTGTACGGGTTCAGGGGACCGGGAAAGCGAAGATGCGACAATTGGTCAGTGCCGCTTGCGGCCTGTGGGTGGCGTTTGCCCCGATGGCGCAGGCCGAGAATCTGGTCGTGGTAGAGCTTTTCACGTCGCAGGGCTGTTCGTCCTGCCCGCCCGCCGATGATTTCGTGGCCATGCTGGCCGCCGACCCCAAGGTCCTGCCGCTGTCGCTGCATGTCGATTATTGGGATTACATCGGCTGGGCCGACAGTTTCGCCGATCCGCGCTTTACCGAACGGCAGAAAAGCTATGCCCGGGCCATTGGCAGCCGGACGATCTATACGCCGCAATTCATCATCGGCGGCCAGGACCGGATCGAGGGTTATGCGCCGGAAGAAACCGCGATGCGGCTGGCCAAGCATCTGGCCAAGGGATCGCCGGTGACACTGACCGTCACGCGCGAGGGCGACATGCTGGTGATCCATGCCGATGCCGATCCGCCCTTGACCAAGGCGGTGCGGGTGCAGCTTGTGCGCTATCTGCCCGAGCAGACGGTCGAGATCCAGCGCGGCGAGAATGCCGGCAAGACCATCACCTATCGAAACGTCGTGACAAGCTGGGAACATATCGGCGACTGGTCGGGCCAGGGGACCTATGAACTGGCCGCCCCCGCGCCGGGCGATGAGCCGGCCGTCGTGATCATTCAGAACGAAGGTCCGGCGGCGATCCTGGCTGCGGCGCAGGCGGACTGACCGGCGCTGACCTTGCGGCGCCTCTCTGACGGATTTTGCACCCCGCTGGATCACCCCACAGGATATCTGCGCCTCATGGATTTGCCTCGGTAAAGGCAGACGCGCTCAGACCGGATCGGACGGCTCCGCCGCTTCGGTCGGCTGGCGGCCCTTCCAGCGCCGATGAATCCAGAACCATTGCGCCGGGTGTTGGCGGACCAGCGCCTCGAGACTGTCATTCAGCGCCTGTGTCATGGCTTCGGGCGTGCCGGGCGGGATCGGCGGTTCGACGACCACCTGGAAGCTCAATCCATCGGGCTGGCGGATGCCATAGGTCGGCACCAGCAAAGCATCGTATTTCAGCGCCAGTTCGGCGGCGGAGAGCGCGGTCAGGGCCGCATGGCCGAAGAAGCTGAGTTCCGCGCCATGGCGCATCCGCTGATCGACCAGCAGGCCCAGCATTCCGCCACCTCGCAGATGGCGCACCATGTCGCCCAGCCCGGCCCGGCCGCGCGGGAAAAGCGGTGTGCCGATGCGACTGATGGCCTTCACGTAATGCGCGTTGAAGAAGCGGTTGGTCATCGGCATGTACAGCGCGCCGACCCGGTAGCCGCGCGCGATCAGGGCGGCGCGGCTGGCGTCGTAATTGCCGAAATGCGCGGTGACCAGGATGACGGGGCGGTTCTCGGCATTGGCCTGGGCCAGCGCCGCGACCCCGGCCCCTGTCAGGGGCAGGCAGGCGGCGCGGGCGATGAAATCGGGGCCGGAATAGATCTCGATGATGGTGCGGCCGACATTGTCGGGCACGTCGCGCACCAGGCGGTCGACCTCGGCCTTTGGCAGGTCGGGCAGGACGAGCGCCAGATTGTCGCGGATGCGGCGGCGATAGCCGGCCAGCGGTGCCAGCACGCGACTGACCACCCAACCGCAAAGCGGCACGCGCAGGCGATAGGGCAGAAGCAGCAGCCCGCCAATCAGCGCCCGATAGGCGCGGTCCTGCAGCCAATGGCGCAGGGAAAAGGGCGGGGTGTCGTCGGGCATCCTAGTTCCGGGCGCTGCGGGTCTCGCGGTGCCAGACATAGAGACCGGCGCCCACGATCACAAGCGCGCCCAGGATCGTCCAGCGATCGGGCCATTCGTCGTAAAGCAGGATGCCCCAGCCCGTGGCGAAGATGATGCCGACATAGGTGAAGGGCGCGACCAGCGAGGCCTCGGCCAGCGAGAAGCTGCGGATCAGGCAAAGCTGCGCGGCGGTGCCAAGGACGCCGATCAGGCCGAACTGCCACAGATGGGCGGGGTCGATCGGGGTCCAGACGAAGGGCAGCGCCAGGCCCGTGAACAGCGCGCCGATGCCGCCGCCCCAGAGCATCGCGGTCCAGACTGGCTCGCGCAGGCCGAGGGCGCGGGTGAGAAGGGCGTTGGCGGTGTAGCAGATGGCGCCCAGGAAGGGCAGGATTGCCCAGACGGAGAAAGTGCCAGCCCCGGGGCGGATCACGATCATCGCGCCGATCAGGGCCACGATGATGCCGGCGATGCGGCGGGGGCCAAGCTTCTCGCCCAGGAACAGCGCCGCGCCCAGGGTGATGAGGACGGGCGAGGTGTCCGCGATGGCGGTGGCCTCGGCCAGACCGATATGGGTGATGGCGAAGAAGAAAAAGCCGATGGCGCCGACCTGGGTCAGGGCGCGCAGGACATGCAGGCCGGGATGGGCAGTGCGCAAAAGCGCCGGGGTGCGGCCGCGCAGGATCAGGGCGGCAAGCAGGAACTGGCCCAGGAAGCGGATCCAGACCACCTGCGGCGCGGGGTAATGGGCGACGAGCGACTTGGCGGTCGCGTCCATGCCGGTGAAGAGCAGGATGGCGAAAAGCATCAGCCCGATCCCGAGCGCGGGATTCTGGGCGGGATGGGCGGCGCTGGTCGGGGAGGCAGTCATGGCGCGGACCCTAGGGCCGGGCGGGGGCGGCCACAAGGGGGGGGGCGGGGTGCCGACGCGTCGGGACCGGGCCGGACCTAACCGTCCTCCTCGGGCTGGATCATCACCAGCTCGCCCGAGCCTTCGAGCTGGCGGATCGCGCTGATGATCTGGTTCATCGCCTCTTCCGCCTCCTTGTCCTTGACCTTGCCGCGTGCGGCCACCTCTTCGCGGATGCCCTGGGCCATGCGCTGCGAGATATTGGCCAGGATGAAATCGGTCGAGGGTTCGAGATCCGGCTTGCCCGCCGACCAGGCCATTGCCGCCACCAGCGCCGCCTGGTCGGTGACGCGCAGGATCTTGGGCACGTCGCGCGGGCTGATCCTGGTGGCGATATGGACATAGGTGAAGATCGCCTTGCGCACCTCGGCGGCGAAACCGGCATCCTCGGCCTCAAGCCCGGCCAGCACATCGTCGCGGGTGATCTGGGGCGAGATGTTGAGGATGGCGCCCACACGCTCCACCGGCCCCTTGTCGAAGGCGCGCGGCGGCTGGCTGTCGATCTGGCCCAGAATGGCAAGGCCGATGCGATGGACGGTTTCGGGGTCGACATTCCCGGTCAGCGAGACGGCAAAGGCGATGCGGCGCGCACGGTCGCCCGGCAGCTTGCCCAGGATGTCGGCGGCGCGCTGGACCGGCAGTTTCGACAGGATCACCGCCGCGACCTCGACCGATTCATCGCCGATCACCGGGATCAGCTTGTCGGGCGGCAGGGTGACCAGCCGTTCCCAGGGGTCGCCCTTGGTGCTGACCCCGGCCTTGCGGCGCAGCCGACTGGCGGCGGTTTGCGAGATATGGCCGTCCATCACCGACAGCGCACCCTCAAGCCCGCCGGGAAAGGCCAGGCCGACGGATTCAAGTTCAGCCACAAACTCGGCGACGACGCGGTCCAGCGTGTCGCGGTCGATCAGCCGCATCGCCCCCATCTGTTCGGCCAGGGCCGATTGCATATGGTCGGGCAACTGGTTCAGCGGCAGGACGGCGCCCTGCGCCAGGAGATAGCGCACGATCACGGCGGCCTTTTCACGCGGATTCAGCACCCGGCGCAGCGACCGGTCGCCCGACAGCGCCATCAAGCCCTGTCCACCCCCGAAAGGCGCAAGGGGAAGCCCTTCCGCGGCCATGCTGCCTCCGATTCTGCGGCTTGCAGGCAGGCTGGCAGCGGGCGGTTAAAAAGCGGTTGCGCGGTTCAGGACGACGGCTGCACCACGCATTGGCCCTTTTGTGCATCCCAGACCGCGCCTTCCACGCAGGACGAGGCCTGCTGTTTCATCGTGTCATGGTGGCAGCCCTCGGCCAGCGCCAGCGCGGGCGTCAGCGTCAGGGCCAAGGCGGCGAGGGCGGTCTTGATCTTCATCTGCGTCCTCCTTGATGCGGGTCAGAACTGATAGGTCGCGCCGGTGGCGATGGCCGAGGCGAGGGATGTTTCCGCCCAGCTTCCCGCGCCCCCCGCCTTGCGGATGGCGGCAAGATGGGCCTTGGCGGCCGCGATCTCATCCATCTCGACCAGAAGCTGGCCGTAATAGCTGTGCGTCAGGATGTTGCCGGGGTTGAGCGCCAGGGCCGCCTCATAGGCGGCGATGCCGTCTTCGACATGGCCGGTCTTGCGCAGAAGGAAGCCGCGATAGGTGAGAACCCGGTCGGTCGCGCCTTCGGTCATCGCGGCAAGGACAAGTTGCGCCGCGTCGTAGCGCCCGGCATGGGCCAGCTCGCGCACCGCCCTGAACCTGGCGTCATCCTCCAGCGCGCCGGATTGCGGATCGACGCATTTCTGCTGCGTGTCGTCATAGACCTGACCATCCTTGCATTCGGTCGTGGTCTTGGTCGTGGCGGGCGGCGCGCTGTCATCCGATCCGGCGGCAAGGGCCGCCGAGGCGGGCAGAAGCGCGGCAAGGCAAAGGACGGGCAACAGGCGCATGGCAGACCCCCGACAGATGGGGAAGCCTAACATGAAATGGCGCAGGACCGATGCGGGAATCGCGGTGCGATGCGGAAATGCCCGCAGCAATCTGCGGCATTGGGCGGCTGCCCGCCGAACGGGCAGCCGGAAGGATCAGCCGAAGACGCGCCTGAAGATCGTGTCGACGTGTTTGGTGTGATAGCCAAGGTCGAATTTTTCTTCGATCTCGGCGGGCGACAGGGCGGCGGTCACTTCCGGGTCGGCCAGAAGCTCGGTCTTGAAATCGGCGCCCTTCTCCCAGACCTTCATCGCGTTGCGCTGGACAAGACGATAGCTGTCTTCGCGCGACACGCCGGCCTGGGTCAGCGCCAGAAGAACGCGCTGCGACATCACCAGTCCTTTGAACTTGTTCATGTTCTTCAGCATGTTCTCGGGGTAGACCACCAGCTTTTCGACCACGCCCGCCAGACGGTGCAGCGCGAAATCCAGCGTGATCGTGGTGTCCGGCCCGATGGCGCGTTCCACGCTGGAATGGCTGATGTCGCGTTCATGCCAAAGGGCCACGTTTTCCAGCGCCGGGATCACCGACATGCGCACCAGCCGCGCCAGTCCGGTCAGGTTTTCGGTCAGCACCGGGTTGCGCTTGTGCGGCATGGCCGACGAACCCTTTTGACCGGGCGAGAAGAACTCTTCCGCCTCAAGCACTTCGGTGCGCTGCATGTGGCGGATCTCGATGGCGACATTCTCGATGCTCGAAGCGATGACGCCCAGCGTGGCAAAGAACATCGCGTGGCGGTCGCGCGGGATGACCTGGGTCGAGATGGTTTCCGGGATCAGGCCCAGCTTCTCGCAGACATATTCCTCGACCCGCGGGTCGATATTGGCGAAGGTGCCGACCGCGCCCGAGATGGCGCCGGTGCGGATTTCTTCGCGCGCGGCTTCCAGTCGGCGCTTGCCGCGGGCCATTTCAGCGTGGAACCGGGCGAAGGTCAGGCCCATGGTCGTGGGTTCGGCATGGATGCCATGGCTGCGGCCGATGCGGACCGTGTCCTTGTGTTCGAAGGCCCGGGTCTTCAGCGCGGCGAGCACGCGGTCCATGCCGACCAGCAGAAGGTCTGCGGCGCGGACAAGCTGGATGTTCAGCGTGGTGTCCAGCACGTCGGACGAGGTCATGCCCTGATGGACGAAACGGGCATCCTCGGCGCCGATATGTTCGGCCAGATGGGTCAGGAAGGCGATGACGTCATGCTTGGTGACGGCCTCGATCTCGTCGATGCGGGCGACGTCGAATTCGACATCCTTGGCCCGCCAGACGGCCTGGGCGTTTTCCTTGGGGATCACGCCAAGCGCGGCCTGGGCGTCGCAGGCATGGGCCTCGATCTCGAACCAGATGCGGAAGCGGGTCTCGGGGGACCAGATCTTCACCATGTCGGGGCGGGAATAGCGGGGGATCATCGCGGGCCTCTGGCAGATGGGCGGGATGGCGCCCCTTAGGCCTTCGGGGCCGTGGACGCAAGGGAAGCGGGGCAGGGAAGGGTTTGGTTAACCCAGCACTGGCAGAGTGGCGGACCAAGAAGATGCGCGGGAAAGGGTTCAATGGCGGCGGCGACAAGAGCAGAGGCGAAGGCACGGCTGACGCGGGCGGACTGGGTCCTCGCCGGGTTTCAGGCCCTGCTGGAGCGCGGGCCCGATGCGGTGCGGGTTGAACCAATCGCGCGGGCGCTGGGGGCGACCAAAGGGTCTTTCTACTGGCATTTCAAGGATCTGCGCGCGTTGCATGCGGCGATGCTGGATGGCTGGGAACGGCTGGCCGCGACCGAAGTGACGACAGCGGTGCGCCAGTCGGACCTGCCGCCGCGCGAACAGGTGTTTCTCCTGGCCGACCGGGTTTCCACCCTGCCCGAGGCCGAGGTGGGCGGGCAGGGCCTGGAACCCGCCATCCGCGACTGGGGACGGGTCGATCCTCTGGCCCGCGACGTGTTGGCGCGCGCCGACCGGCAGAGGTTAGAGGATCTGCGCGGTTTCCTGGGCGATGCCGGTCTGGGCGAGGCTGCGGCCGAACAGGGCGCGACGCTGTTCTATGCCGCGCTGATCGGGCTTGAGGCGCTGCGCGCCACCACCGGCACGCCGATGCGGCCCGCGCTGCGGGCGGTGGCCGAAGGGATCCTGGGAATGCGCGACATGTGAGATGTCAGGTTTTTTCCGTAAAACCGGTATATTGCGCGGCGATCCTTGCGTGATGGATCAGGATCAGCCCAGAAGCCGCGGGTCGAAGGGGTAGCGGGTCAGGTTCTCGCAGCCGGTTTCGGTGATCAGCACCTGGTCTTCCAGCTTGATCGAGAAATCGCCGCCTTCGGGGCTGACCAGCGCCTCGGTGCACAGGACCATGCCCGGTTCCAGCGCCTCCTCGAAGGCGCCATCCACCCAGGCATCGGCATAGGGCACGAAGGGCCATTCGTCGCAAAGCCCGACGCCATGCATCTTGCAGGAATATTTCTGCTTCCAATACTGATCTTCCAGCCGGTGCCCGCCGAAGGTCAACTCCTTGATCGTGACGCCCGGCTTCAGTCGCGCCTGATGGTCGCGGATATGGTCAAGCGCATGATTCATCGCCGAAATCATCGCATTTGACGGCCGCGCCTCGCCGATCCACCACGAGCGCGAGATGTCGACGCAGATGCCGTAGCTGCCGATCAGGTCGGTGTCGAAGGCGACGATTTCATTCTCCTGCACGATGCGGGGGCCGCATTCCTGAAACCAGGGGTTGGTCCGCGGGCCGGAGGCGAGGAGGCGGGTCTCGATCCATTCCCCGCCGCGCCGGATATTGCCCTTGTGCAACTCGGCCCAGATGTCGTCCTCGCTGACGCCGCCTTTCGGCACTTCGGCGCGGGCGAAGGCTTCCATTTCGGCGATGGCGGATTCGCAGGCGTGGTGGGCGCAGCGCATGGCGAGGATCTCGTCCTTGCCCTTGATGGCGCGGGTGCGTTCGGTGACCTCTTCGCCCTCAAGCACCTCAAACCCCTTGCGCTCCAGCGCCCTGAGGCCCGCAACCATGATCTTGTCAACGGCAAGACGGCGGTTCGTGCCGGCATGGGCACGCATCACCTCATCCACCTGTTCGGCGAAGCTCGAGGCATCTTCCGAGGTGCGGTCGCCGCAGACATTGTAGAAGAAGGACGCGCCCGAGCGCAGTTCCTTGACCAGCGGATTGAAGGTCACGAGGAAGGGCGCCTGTTTGTATTCCCAGATCACCATATGGCCGTCGGCACATAGAAGAACGGCCCGGAAGGGGTTGTGACTGTTCCACAATTGCATGTTGGTGGTGTCGGTGGCGTAGCGGATGTTCAAGGGATCGAACATCAGCAATCCGCCATAGTCGCGATCAACCAGCGCCTGGGTCAGACGCTTCCAGCGATGCTCGCGCATGGCGGTCAGGTTGGGCGGCGTCAGGCCCGCCGCCGCCCATTCCGCGAAGGCAAGCTGGGTCGGCCCGATCTCGACCCGGTCATTGTCATTCGGGCTGCCATCGGCCAGGCGGTCGGCGCGGGTCGGGTCGATCTTGCGGCGGATTTCGGCATAGCTGGCAGTCATGGCATTCCCCCTGGACTGGGGGCAGGATGCCCTGACCGAGACAGGCGTCATGCCGGAAGGCGACGCGAAATGTCGCCTTCCGGCTGTTCTTGCCCTGTCTTCAAACCGTCTTCCTTGCGTCTTGCTACCGTCTTCCTTTTTCGACGCTGCGGCGGTCAGACTTTGAGCGCTTCGGCCCGCGCCGCCACGGCCTGTTCGGCCTCGCGCCCCGAGACCTGTTCAAGATGGTGGAAGGCCGCGCCATAGAAGCCCGCGCCCAGGGTCTGCGAGCGCAGTTCGGTGATCAGCCCGTCGCAATCGGCCTCGGGGATCAGGGCCGAAACTTCATCCCAGCCCTTCCAGCCGGGCTTGGCGTCGAAGCCGAGGATCTGCCCGCGCCTTGAGCTGACGATGCGCTGGGCGCGGGGCGTGAAGTCCGAGGGGACCGAGAGCGTGACCTCGAGCACGGGTTCCAGGAGCACCGGGTTGCAGCTTGGCAGGACCTCTTGCATCGCCTTGGCCCCGGCCTTCTGGAAGGCGAAGTCGGAACTGTCGACCGCATGATAGCTGCCATCGGTCAGGCAGACCGCGACATCGACGACGGGAAATCCCTTGGGCCCGCGGTCCAGCGCGGTCTCGACCCCTTTCTGCACCGCCGGGATGTACTGCTTCGGCACCACGCCGCCGGTGATCCGGTCCGAGAAGGCAAAGCCTTCGCCCCGGGCGCGCGGGGTGATTTCCAGATGGATGTCGGCGAATTCGCCGTGGCCGCCCGACTGTTTCTTGTGCCGTGAATGGTGGCTGGCGGACTTGGTGATCGTTTCGCAATAGGAAACGGCGGGGCGGGCGGTGCGCAGCGACAGGCCGAAGTCGGATTTCAGCCGGGCCAGCGCGATCTGAAGATGGATCTCGCCCTGGCCTTGCAGAAGCGTCTCGCCGGTGGCGGCGACATGGGTGGTCGAAAGCGAGGGGTCCTCATCGACAAGGCGCGCCAATGCGGTGGCAAGCTTGGCCTCTTCTGCCGGGTGTTCGGCGCGGATGGCTAGGGCTGCCAGCGGCGCGGGGGGGGCGGGCCAGTTCGGGAAGGCCTGCGCCGCGCCTTCGGCCAGAACCTCGCCCGCCTTGGCATTGGCCATGCGGCCAAGCGCCACCACCTCGCCCGCGCCCGCGCTGCCCTTGGCGGTCTGTTTGCGGCCGAAGAGCGAGGAGACCGACCCGACACGGTCGGTCCCGAGGGTCATGCCATCGCGTACCTCGCCTTGCCAGATGCGGGCCAGGGCGGCGCGGCCGGCCTGACCGGACTGGAAGGTCTTCAACACGCTGGCCTGGGCGCCCTGGGTTTCGGGCAGGCCAAGGCGGGCGGCGGTCTGGGCCGGGAAGGGGCAGTCATGGCGCAGCGCCTTCCACAAGCGGCGAACACCGTTTTCATGTTCGGCCGCGCCGAAAAACACCGGCACGACCAGATCCTGCGCCAGATCGCGCGACAGCGAGGCGTAGATCTGGTCCGGCGGCGGGGTGATGTCGGTCAGCACCTGTTCCAGGATGGCATCGTCGAAATCGGCCAGCGCCTCGAGCAGCGCGGCGCGGGCGCTGTCTTCATCGCCCTTCAGCGCCTCGGGCAGCGGGATCAGGTCGGCGGGTTGGGTCGCGTTCCAGCGCCAGGCCCGTTCCGAAACCAGATCGACCAGGCCGGTCACATGGCCCGCCGCATCGCGCAGGGGAATTTCACGCAGGGCCAGCGGGCGGTCGGAGATCGCCTGAAGCGCGTGCAGCGTGGCGCGGACCCGGGCCTCGGGCGCATCCATGCGGTTGATGAAGATCACATGCGGGATGGCGCGGTCATCAAGAAAGCGCAGCAGCGCCGAGACGGCGACGGCGCGTTCGGGAAACGGGTCGGCCACGACGATCACCAGATCGGCGACCATCATCGCGGCGCGGCTGTCGGAAAGAAGCTCGACCGAACCGGGACAGTCGATCAGCGCCCAGTCCTGGTCCATATAGCGGCAAGCGGCGACGGAAAGCTCGGTCGAGATACCGCGGGCGCGGGCCTCGGCCGCGCTGTCGCCCACGGTGGTGCGATCCTTGGCGGTGCCGCGCCGGTCGGTGGCGCCGCAGGTATGCAGCATCGCTTCGAAAAGCGTGGTCTTGCCGCTGCCATGCGCGCCCGCCAGCGCGGCGCATCGGGTGCCGGTTGCGGTCCTGTCGGTGGTGCTCATGTCTTCCCTCCCATGGGCCTTGGGCGGCCGATGGGGCGGGGCGCGGGGGCCGGACCACGAAGACCGGGCCTGGCGGCCCGCGTCTGCCCGGCCGCCGGTGCGGGGGTGCCGGTGTCGCGCCCCCTGGGACAAGGATGCACCGGAACGGGCGCGGCGTCTTGCGAAATCTTCGGGCCGGGGCGCGGCGCTGATCCGCAGAGCATTTTTACCAGGATGAAGGGGATTTTCCTTTCCGATGGCGCAGCTTAGGGTGGCGGCATGGAAAACGCCGTCTTTCAATCCCGCCTGCCATTCCTGCCCTGGATGGACCCCCGCACTGCCCGCCTGCCGGGGATATTGCCGGTCGAGGGCGATGACTGGTTGCGGGTGGACGATGCTTTTGCGGGTCAGATGGCGCTGCGCGACGGTCTGATCGCGGGCAAGCGCGATCTGGTGCATGGGCTTTTGCCCGAGGGGCGGGCGGCGGCGGAAGAGCTGTATGATCTGGTGTTGGCGCGGCTGGCCGGGGTCGAGGGCTATCGCATCGGGGCCGCTTCGGTGCTGCGGCCCGACGGGGTGGAGGTGGCACTGGACCGCGATGCGCCCCTGCTGACATTGGGGCGGCTGGTGCAGGAGGATCTGTGCATCCTTGAGCAGGCGGGCGAAGAGCATCGCCTGACCGGCGCGATCCTGTGCTTTCCGGCAAGCTGGACCCTGAGCCAGAAGCTGGGCCGGGCCTTGATCTCGATCCATGAGCCGGTGCCGCCCTATGACGGCGGCATCGCGCGGCGGGTGCAGCGGCTGTTCGACGCGATCCGGCCCGAACAGGCCCTGTGGCGGATGAATTTCCTGACCTATGACGATGCCGAACTGTTCCAGCCGCGGCTTGAAGGGCAAAGGCGGCCGCAGCCGGTGGACCATGTCTTCGTGCGCTGCGAGCGGCAATGCCTGTTGCGCCTGCCGCTGACCCGGGCGGTGGTCTTCACCATCCACACCTATGTGGTGCAGTCCGAAACGCTGACCCCGGCGGAATTGCAGGCGCTGCATGAGGCGCAGCATCCGCGGGCACCGTGAGGCGGCCATGAGCGGGCGGCGCTGTCTGATCGTTCTGGCGCATCCGGGGGAAGAAAGCCTGGGGCGTCATCTGGCCCTGCGGGTCGGGGCGCTGGCGCGGGGGCAGGGCTGGCAGGTCACGCTGCGCGATCTGTGCGCCGAAGGGTTTGATCCCAGGCTCACGGCTGGGGAAATGGCGCTTTTCCGGCAGGGCCTGCCGGGGAAGGCGGGGGCCGAGATGGCGGAACTGGCGGCGGCGGAGGTGCTGGTGCTGGTCTTTCCGACCTGGTGGTTCGGCTTTCCGGCAGTGCTGAAGGGGTGGTTCGACCGGGTCTGGGCGCCCGGCCTGGCTTATGCGCCGGTGCCGGAACTGCGCAAGATGGAGGCGCGGCTGACCGGGCTGCGCGCGGTCCTGGCGGTGACGACGCTGGGCGCGCCGGGGTTCTGGGACTGGCTGGTGATGCGGCGGCCGCTGCGGCGGGTGCTGCGGCGCGGGATCGTGGCACCCTGCGCGCCGCAGGCGCGGGTGCTGTGGCGGGCGCTGTACCGGGCCGAGGATGTTGCGCCCGCGCGGCTGGCGCGGTTCGAGGCGCGGCTGACGCGCGATCTGGCGGCGCTGGCGCGGCGGCTGGACTAGCGGTCTAGCTTGCGCAGGTCGACGCCGTCGAGATGGGCGATGCCCGCGCGCAGCGCGCCCCAGGGCAGGGCCATGACAAGGATGCCATAGGCAAGCGCGCGGGCGGTGGCTTCGGCCATCAGGCGACGGAGGCTGCCATGCCGGGGCGGGGCCACCGGCGCGGCGGCGGGCGGTTCGGCGGGCGGTTCGGCGCCTTCGCCCAGACCCAGCAGGTCATGCACGGGCGGCGGTTCGGCGGGGCGGATTCGGCGGGCGGGGGCGCGGCGCGGTGCGGCAGATGGTGTGGCGGGCATCTCGGGCTTGCCGCCCATGATCAGGCGGATGGCGGCCAGAGAACTGTCGCGGCTGGTCTCAGGCGCGGCGCTGTCGGCCGGATCGCGGGGCGCGGCCTCCGGTGCCGCCGAGATCACGGTCAGGACCGGAGCCGGGCGGCGGGCCGGGCCGGGCGGGGCGAAGATCGTGGCGGGCGGGGCAGGGTCTTCGGCCTGGCCAAGCAGACGTGAGGAACGCGACAGGATGCCCCCCGCGCCGCGAATCGTGGCGGCGACGGTCTGGTGATGCGGCAGGTAGCGCCCGGTCCGTCCGAGCCGCGCCTCGGGCACGCGCCAGCGCCCGGACGCAACCTCATCGCCCGCCGTCCCGGCCGAACTGGCGCAGCGGCTGAACAGGCCCGCCAGCGCCTCGCGCCCGAAGATCAGGCTGGCCCGCGCGAAGGCGCGCGGCTCGAAAGGCGGGTTCTGCCGCCCTTCGGACCAGATCGGCGTGCGGCCGGGGCGGTCGGGATCTTCGGAAGGGCTGCGGCGGGAGGTTTGCTTGGCCATCGGTCTCTCGGAGATTCGGCAGAATGAGGCAGAGAAAGGCGATGGGGGCGAGTCTGAGGTCGGTTAACGGCGCAAGCGAGGCCGGAACGTGGCAGGGCCATGGCATTGACCAAGGATTGCCGGGGCCAAGGCGGGGCCGTGGCCAAGGAAAAGGGCGGCCCCGGAAGGCCGCCCTTTAAATTTCTGCTGAAACGGCAGGCGTTTAGCAGGAGTAATACATCTGGTATTCCACCGGATGCGGCGTGTGTTCGAAGGCGTAGACCTCTTCCCACTTCAGGCCGATATAGGCCTCGAGCTGGTCCTTGGTGAACACGTCGCCCGCGAGCAGGAAGTCCATGTCCTTTTCCAGCTCTTCCAGCGCCTCGCGGAGCGAGCCGCAGACGGTCGGGATGGCGGCGAGCTCTTCCGGCGGCAGATCATACAGGTCCTTGTCCGAAGCCGGGCCCGGGTCGATCTTGTTCTTGATGCCGTCAAGACCGGCCATCAGCAGCGCGGCGAAAGCCAGGTAGGGGTTCGCGGCCGGATCGGGGAAGCGGGCTTCCACGCGCTTGGCCTTGGGCGATTCCGTCCACGGAATACGGACGCAACCCGAGCGGTTGCGGGCCGAATAGGCGCGCAGGACCGGGGCTTCGAAGCCGGGGATCAGGCGCTTGTAGCTGTTGGTCGCGGGGTTGGTCAGCGCGTTCAGCGCCTTGGCGTGCTTGAGGATGCCGCCGATGAAATACAGCGCTTCCTGCGACAGGTCGGCGTATTTGTCGCCCGCGAACAGCGGCTTGCCGCCCTTCCAGATCGACATGTTCACATGCATCCCGCTGCCGTTGTCGCCCTTGATGGGCTTGGGCATGAAGGTCACGGTCTTGCCATAGGCGGCCGCGACGTTGTGGATGACATATTTGTACTTCTGGATGTTGTCGGCCTGTTCGACCAGACCGCCGAAGATCATCCCCAGTTCGTGCTGGCAGGTCGCGACCTCGTGGTGGTGCTTGTCGACCTTGATGCCCATGCGCTTCATGGTCGACAGCATCTCGCCGCGCAGATCCTGTGCCGTGTCGATCGGGTTGACCGGGAAGTAGCCGCCCTTGTAACCGGCGCGGTGCGCGAGGTTGCCGCCTTCGAAGGCCGCGTCGGTGTTCCAGGCCGCGTCTTCGGCGTCAAGCTGGTAGGACACCTTGTTCGGCGAGACGCTGTAGCGCACGTCGTCGAAGATGAAGAATTCGGCTTCGGGGCCGAAATAGGCGCTGTCACCGATGCCCGAGGATTTCAGATAGGCTTCCGCCTTGAGCGCGGTCTGGCGCGGGCAGCGGGTATAGGCCTCGCCAGTGTCGGGCTCGACCACGTTGCAATGCACGCACAGGGTTTTCTCGGCATAGAACGGGTCGATATAGACCGAAGCCGCATCGGGCATCAGCTTCATGTCGGACTGGTCGATCGACTTCCATCCGGCGATCGACGAGCCGTCGAACATGAAGCCTTCCTCGAAGAAGTCGGCATCGACCAGATCGGAGACCAGCGTCACATGCTGGAGCTTGCCCTTGGGGTCGGTGAAGCGGATGTCGACATATTCGACCTCCTCGTCCTTGATCAGTTTCAGAGCCTTGTCCACGGCGCTCATCTGACTGCCTTTCGCTGGGGGGTTGTCACTGTCGGGGGCTTGCGCCGCCCGGGGTTCGGGTCCGGCTGGCCCGGGGATCTGCATCGGCGGCAGGGTCCCCCGGGCTGGCCGGCGGAGTTCAGACCGCGTCGTCGCCGGTTTCGCCGGTGCGGATGCGGATCGCCTGTTCGACGGGCGAGACGAAGATCTTGCCGTCGCCGATCTTGTCGGTGCGGGCGGCATTGGTGATCGCCTCGATGGCGGCTTCGACCATGTCATCGGTCAGCACGACCTCGATCTTCACCTTGGGCAGGAAGTCGACGACATATTCGGCGCCGCGATACAGTTCGGTATGGCCCTTCTGGCGGCCGAAGCCCTTGACCTCGGTCACCGAGAGGCCCTGGATGCCGGCTTCCTGAAGCGCTTCCTTCACCTCGTCGAGCTTGAAGGGTTTGATGATCGCTTCGATTTTCTTCATGGGCCGCCTCCCCCGTCTTTCGGATCGTTCCTTGCGCTGGTCACACCACTTCCCCGAGGGCGGGACAATGTGTCAAGGAATGTGCAGGGGCGCGGTGCTGGTGAAAATGCAGGCGTGTGGTGAAAATTTGCGCAATACGCCTGTAGATTGGGCAGAAGTGAATCGAAAGGTGCTGGCTCTATGACCGAACTCCTGACTGCAGCGCAAATGCGGGCCATCGAACAGGCGGCGATTGCGTCGGGCGAGGTGACCGGGCTTGAGCTGATGGAGCGCGCCGGGCGCGGCGTGGTCGAGGCGATTTTCGAGGAATGGCCGGAGCTGCGCGCCACCTCGCACCGGGCGGTGGTGCTGTGCGGGCCGGGCAACAATGGCGGCGACGGGTTCGTCGTGGCGCGGCTGTTGAAGGGCTGGGGCTGGGCGGTGGAGGTGTTCCTCTACGGCGATCCGGAGCGGCTGCCGCCGGATGCGCGGGTGAATTATGAGCGGTGGCGGGCGTTGGGGGAGGTGCGGCTCTGGAGCCGTGCCATCGTCGACGAAGCGGCCGCCGATCTCTATGTCGACGCGCTATTCGGAGCGGGGTTGACGCGACCGCCTGCAGAGGAGGTGCTGACTGTTCTTGGCGCTTTGTATGCCGGTGGCCACAGCATCGACAGAATGGTCGCGGTCGATGTGCCATCCGGACTGTGCATGGATAGCGGGCGGGTTTTGGGAGAGGAGGCCGTCTATGCATTCCTGACCGTCAGCTTCCATGCCGCAAGGCATGGCCACTACCTTGCCGACAGCCCCCATTACTGCACGAAGCTGTGTATCAGGGATATCGGGCTGGAACCGACCGCACAAAGGATGGGTCAGGAGAGGCTTGATCTTCCCGAGGGGCAGCGGCGGGCGGCAATAAGGGAAACGGTGCAGCTGACCTTCGAAACGCCTCAGTTGTACAAGGGGTCAGATGAGCACAAATACTCCCACGGTCATGCCCTCATCCTCTCCGGCCCCTCCGGGCGCGGTGGGGCGGCGCGGTTGGCGGCGCGGGGGGCGCTGCGGATCGGGGCGGGGGTGGTGACGGTGGGGTGTCCGCCCGAGGCCATCCCAGAGAATGCCGCGCGCCTGGATGCGGTGATGCTGCGGGGCGTGGCGGATTGGGCGGCGCTGGCCGAGGTGTTGGCGGATGCGCGGATCAATGCAATGTGCCTGGGGCCGGGGATGGGGACGGGCGCGCGAGAGGCGGGGTTGGTCGCGGCGGCGCTTGGGGCGGTGCGTGCCGAGCACGCACCCTACGGCGGGCGGGGGCTTGTGCTGGATGCCGATGCGCTGACGATCCTGTCGCGAACCCCCGACCTCTTCACCGCCCTGCACGAAGGCTGCGTCCTGACCCCCCATGCCGGCGAATTCGCCCGCCTTTTCCCCGACATCGCGGCGAAGCTTTCAGCCCCCGCCACCAAAGGCCCGGCCTATTCCAAGGTCGATGCCACGCGCGAGGCGGGGGCGCGGGCGGGCTGCGTGGTGCTCTACAAGGGGCCGGATACGGTGATTGCCGCGCCGGACGGGCGCTGCGCCATCAACTCGGCCCATTACGACCGGGCGGCGCCCTGGCTGGCGACGGCGGGGTCGGGGGATGTGCTGGCGGGGTTCATCAGCGGGCTTCTGGCGCGGGGCTTTGCGCCCTTTGACGCGGCCTGCACGGCGGCCTGGCTGCATGTGGAATGCGCGCGCAGCTTCGGGCCGGGGCTGATTGCCGAAGACCTGCCGGAAGAATTGCCGAAAGTGTTCCGGGCGCTGGGGCTGTGAGGGACGCAAGAACCCATCAAGGATTCTGCGACTTTCTTCGAAGGATTTTGCCTCAGGCCGTCACGGTCGCCGGGGTGCAGGCAAGTTCCAGCCCGCCGGCATAGACCACTTCCTCAGCCGCGAAGCGCAGGGTGAAGAGGCGGACCTCGGCCACGGTCTCGCGGCGGATATATTCGCCATCGGTCAGGCGCTGCGCCTCGACCATGGCGCTGTCGCGGCCGAACATGGCCTGGGCGCGCCAGTCGCGCACGAAGACCGGCTGGGTCGGCGCGACGAAAAGATCGGCCTCGGGCTTGTCATGGCCCAGGGCCGAGGCGGAGATGCGCACCATCTCGACCCCGCGCAGCAGCGAGACCTCGATGTCGATCAGCTTGCGCGCACCGGCGCGGGTGATCACCCGGTCGCCGGGGGCCAGGAACTGGACCGGCAATTCGCCGTCAAGCGTCAGGACATTGGTGCCTGCCGTGATGCCCTGGGCGGGCGCCGCGTCGCGCGCCATCTCGACGCCGGAAATCGCTAGGGCAAGCTGAGACATCGCGGTCTTCCTGCTGCATGACATGCACTGCCTCATGTTTTTTCCGCCAACTATGGCAGGAATGCGCCCCTGCGGGGGAGTTATCCGGGCAAGCCCGCCCTTTTCGCCGCGGAGTTGTGGCGGAAATGCGGCAAGATTTTCCGACTCGCATCCGCGCGCGGCCTGTAATAGAAGGGCGCGGAATTTCCGGGGTCCGGTTTGGCGCCTTCCTGCACAGGGGGGCGGCGGTCGGGTATGCCGGGGGTAGGAATGCGGGTGTGGCGGAATTGGCAGACGCACCGGATTTAGGTTCCGGCGCCTTACGGCGTGGGGGTTCAAGTCCCTTCACCCGCACCAAGGATCGGTTGGGAAGGAAGAGAAACGAATGCAGGTCACCGAGACCCTGAAAGACGGCCTCAAGCGCGGCTACACCATCACGGTGACGGCGGCCGAGCTGGACGCGAAAGTCCAGGAAAAGCTGATCGAGGCGCAGCCCGAGGTCGAGATCAAGGGCTTCCGCAAGGGCAAGGTGCCGCTGGCCATCCTGAAAAAGCAGTTCGGCCCGCGCATCCTGGGCGATGCGATGCAGGATGCCGTCGACACCGCCATGAAGGATCACTTCGAGGCGACCGGCGACCGTCCGGCCCTGCAGCCCGACGTCAAGATGGTGGGCGGCGAGGAGTGGAAAGAGGGCAACGACGTCGTCGTCGAGATGTCCTATGAAGCCCTGCCCGAAATCCCGGATTTCGACGCCGGCAAGATCAAGCTGGAAAAGCTGATCGTGAAGGCCGACGACGCCGCGGTCGACGAGGCGCTGAAGAACCTGGCCGACAATGCCAAGAGCTTCGATGACCGCAAGAAGGGCGCGAAGGCCAAGGACGGCGACCAGATCACGATCGACTTCAAGGGCTCGGTCGATGGCGAGCTGTTCGAGGGCGGTTCGGCCGAAGATTACCCGCTGGTCCTGGGTTCGGGCTCGTTCATCCCCGGCTTCGAGGCCCAGCTTGTCGGCGCCAAGGTCGGTGACGAGGTCGAGGTGAAGGTGGACTTCCCGGCCGAATACGGTGCCAAGCACCTCGCGGGCAAGGCCGCGGTCTTCGCCTGCACCGTCAAGGCCGTGAAAGAGCCGAAGGCGGCCGAGATCGATGACGAACTGGCCAAGAAGTTCGGCGCCGAGGATCTGGCCGCGCTGAAGACCCAGGTCTCGGGCCGTCTGGAAGCGGAATATGCCGGCGCCTCGCGCGCGGTGCTGAAGCGCGGGCTGCTGGATCAGCTTGACGGGCTGGTGAAGTTCGACCTGCCGTCGAAGCTGGTCGAGGCCGAGGCCGCCCAGATCGCGCATCAGCTGTGGCATGAAGAGCATCCGGAAGAGCATGGCCACAACCATGGCCATGTCGAGCCGACGGACGAGCACAAGAAGCTGGCCGAGCGTCGCGTGCGCCTGGGCCTCTTGCTGGCCGAAGTGGGCAAGAAGGCCGAAGTGACGGTGACCGATGCCGAGATGACCCAGGCGGTCCTGTCTGCGGCGCGTCAGTATCCGGGCCAGGAGCGTGCCTATTTCGAGTTCGTGCAGAAGAACCCGCAAGTGCAGCAGCAGCTGCGCGCGCCGATCTTCGAGGACAAGGTGGTCGATCTGATCGTGGGTCAGGCCAAGGTGACCGAGAAGGAAATCGGCAAGGACGACCTGCAAAAGGCCGTCGAGGCGCTGGACGAGCTGTAAGCGACCCCGATCTTTCTGCGAAGAACCACAAAGGCCGCGCCGCAGAGCGCGGCCTTTTTCTTTGGGCAAGTGCGGTGGCGCGGGGCAGGTTATCTGTCATCGTGACAGGCCAGGTCCTGGACGTGGACTGGCTGGCTTCGCCCGGATCCAACCGGGCGCGGGCCTCAGCTTGCTGCTTCGCTTGGGGCGCTGGCTGCGGCGGCTTGGCGGATCACGATCAGGCCCGCGGCGATGATGACGCCGATGCCGAGCCAGCCGAGGCGGTCTGGCAGTTCCGACCAGAACAGCCAGCCCCGAAGCACGCCCCAGAACATGAAACTGTACTCGAAAGGCGCGATCGTGGCCGAGGGGGCGATCCGATAGGCTTGGGTCAGCAGGGTCAGGCCGATGGCGGCAATCACGCCGCACGAGGCCATGAGGGCGAGGTCCTTCATGCCGGGCGTGATCCAGCCCCGGGTCAGAAAGGTCATGGCGAGGTGGCCGGTCTGAGCAAGGGCGCCGCTGCCATAGATCACCGAAAAGACAAGCGCGCAGAGCAGGAAGGCTGTGCAGGACCATGGCCTGATGCAGCGGCTAATCGCCCGACAGGCTCTTGAGAATGGGGTCCTGCACGGAAAAGACCGCAATCCCCGTGACGAGGCAGAGGATTCCGGTAAGGGCGGGGCTGCGCGGTCATGACGTGGCAGGCTGGCCTGCGGGCCGCGCCTTGCTGGGCGGTTCGCGACAGGGTCTTGTCAATGCGCGGCAGGGTTTTGCGGGCCCTGTGGGGCTTTTGCGCATGGCGCCGGGGGGGGCAGGCGGGAAGACCGATCGGCGGGGGCGATCCGCCGTCGCGCCGACAGAAAGCCCCGGCGGCCAGGGAGCGCGGCGCGCCAGGGCCGGGCCGGGCGCGCCCGGCCCGAAGCAAGGGGTCAGTGGACGCGGAACAGCGTAAGGCGCGGGGTGTGGGTTTCTTCCGTCGCGGCGGCGGGGGCGGGCGTGGCGCCGGTTGCGCGGGCCATCCGGGCGCGGGCGCGGGCCAGCGCGGGCGGCACTTCGCCACGCTCTTCCGGCTCGGCGGCGACGCGCATTCCCGGCATCAGCACGAAGAGACGCGAGGCCTTGCGACCGACCGAGATCGAGCGGATGTCCATCGCGCCGGGGCGGCCCAGGGCGCGGCGGCGGATCGCGATGTCGATCATCGTGGGGGCTTCGTCAAAGGCCAGGGTGACGGTGTTTTCGCCCTCGCGCAGCTCGACCAGCCACTGCAACTGACGGCAGGCGTTGATCGCCGCGATGCGCCCTTGCGACGCCCGTGCGGTAAGTTCCTTGCCAGCGACTTCAAAGTTGTGGGTCAGGTCGGTCATGGCGTATCTTCCCTTATAGGTTGTATGTGCGGGCAACACCCGGCGGGAGAACTCGATAGGCTGCGCGACATGCGGGGGCCGTGGCCGCAATGGGCTGCGGCCGTGGGGTTTGTACGCTAAGTCGCTGATCTTGTTGAAACTATGGTAATTGTTAACCAGAATTTGGGCGTTGGCAAGGGGTTGAAATCAGGAAGAAATCCGCGATTTTCGGCCATGGAATTGCCGCTTTTGGCAAGGCGGGTGAACAACCGAAGGCTGTGCTTCTTCTTGATTGCGGCGAAAGCGAGGCAGCGTCTGGCGCGGGTTGGGGGAATTCGTGTCAGCATTGTGGCGCAGCGCCTTGGGGCGGATTTCGCCCCTCCTGCCGGTTTTTCGCGAATCTACGCCCGAAGGGGCGGCGGATTCGCCGCAGCGTCGAGCAGTGATTCGCGCAAGGGCGCAGATGCTCGATCCGGCGTTTGGAGGCGTTGGGCGCAAGCACCTGAGGGGGCAGGCGGCCCGGGCGATCCGGCAACCCATGCGCGCGCATGTCGGATGGAGCGCGCCTCGTCGATGGCATGCTGAAGAAGCCGCTGTGGGCGGGGAAGGCACGAAAGCCTCCGGGCACCCCCGTGGCCTGACGACAAGCCGCTCGCGTTGCAAAACGCCCCGAAAACGACAAAAGCCGCCCTGCGAGGCGGCCTTTATCGTGTTGTAATCTCTACGAGATTTTGGCTCCGGCGGTAGGGATCGAACCTACGACCAATTGATTAACAGTCAACTGCTCTACCGCTGAGCTACGCCGGAACACGGGGGCCGTATAGCAAGCGGTCTGGGGGGCGGCAAGGGGCAAAAGATCAGATTCGTGACGCCGTCGCGACGCCGGGATCACAGCAGGCGAAACCGCGCGCCGGGCAGGGGCAAGGGATCGGCGCCGACCAGGTTTCTTGATGCAAGATCAATCAGATGCGCCAGGGCATTGCGGCTTGCGGCGGGCAGGAGCGCCGGGTCGGTCCCGGCATAGGCCGCGGCCGTGATCGCCGGAAGGGTCGCGTGGCCCGCCGCCAGCGCCGCCAGCACCCGGGTCTCGCGGCCAAGGCGATGGGCGGTCAGCTCGGCCAGCCGTGCCGCCGGGTTGGCGATCGGCGCGCCATGGGCGGGCAGGATCAGCCGCCAGTCATGCGCAGCCAGCCGGGCCAGCGAAGCCATATAGGCCCCCATATCGCCCTCGGGCGGCGAGACCAGGCTGGGCGCCCAGCCCATGACATGGTCGCCGCTGAACAGAACATCGCCCCAGGCGAAGGCGAGATGCGCCCCCATATGGCCGGGCGTATGCAGCGCGGTCAGCGGGCCGGCGGCGGTGTCGATCACATCGCCATCGGCCAGGCGGCGGTCCGGGACGAAGGCGGCGTCCACGCCTTCGCCGCCCGTCAGCCCCGCCGCCGCCAGCCGGTTGTTCAGGGCGCTGCGCCCGCTGCCGGCCGGGCCGAAGCCCAGCGTTGGGGCGCCGGTGGCGCGTTGCAGCGCCGGGACCAGCGCCGAATGGTCGAGATGCGGATGGCTGACCAGGATCGCCGCGACATGCTCGTCCGGCGCCAGCGCGCCAAGGATCGCCGCCAGATGGGCGGGATCATCCGGGCCGGGATCGATCACCGTCACCGCGCCCTGGCCCAGCAGGAAGGTGGTGGTGCCCGGCCCGGTCATGGGCGAAGGATTGGCGGCCAGCACCCGCCGCAGCCCGGACAGGGCCGTTCCTGCCGAACCCGTGTCCTGCCCCTTTCCATCCGCGTCCCGCATCTTTAGCCTCGCCGCCATGTTCACCGTCAAAGAGCTGATCCCCCGCGGCATCTATGGCCGCGCCGCGCTGATCCTGATCCTGCCGATCGTCATGATCCAGCTGATCGTGTCCACCGCCTTCATCCAGCGGCATTTCGAAGGCGTGACCGAGCAGATGACAAGGGGGGTCGCGCTGGATCTGGCCTTCGTTCTGGCCGAATTCAATTCCGGCAGCCATGCCCAGGATGCGCTGCGCCGCGCGCGGGCCGTGGCGGGGCCGCTGCAGGTCACGCTGACCCTGCCCGCCGGGGCCGAGGCGCCGACGATGGAAGCGCGCGCCTTCTATGACGTGTCGGGCCGGGCGATCATCCGCACCCTGCGCGATTCCCTGCCCGATCTGGTCGGGGCGGATGTCTCGGGCAGCGACCGCATCGTGCATCTGCGCTTTGCCACCCGCTTCGGCGATCTTCAGGCCGATCTGTCGCGCAAGCGGCTGTCGGCCTCGAACCCGCACCAGTTGCTGGTGATCATGATCCTGGCCTCGGTTCTGATGACGGTGATCGCCTATTACTTCCTGCGCCGCCAGTTGCGGCCGATCCGCCAGCTTGCCAGCGCCGCCGAGGCCTTTGGCCGGGGCGAGCGCATCGCCTTCAAGGCGCGGGGTGCGTTGGAGGTGCGGGCGGCGGGGCGCGCCTTCCTTGATATGCGCAACCGCATCGAGCGGCAGATGGAACAGCGCACGCTGATGCTGTCAGGGGTCAGCCACGATCTGCGCACGCCCCTGACGCGGATGCGGCTGGGCCTGTCCTTCCTGCCCGAGGATGACGAGGTGAAAGGGCTGAAGGAGGATGTCGCCCAGATGGAGCGGCTGGTCGACGAATTCCTGACCTTCGTGCGCGGTGACGCGATCGAGGGCGGGGCGGAAGAGACCGATGCGCTGACCCTCGCGGGCGAGGTGGTCGAGGCCGCCCGCCGCGGCGGCGGCGAAGCGGCGCTCTTGCCGGTCGAGGGCCGGGTGCCGCCGGTGCGGCTGCGCGCCGACAGCGTGCGGCGGGCGCTGGAGAATCTGATCGGCAATGCGCTGCGCCATGGCACGCGGGCGGAACTGTCGCTGCGCGTGACCGCGCATCACCTGATCTTCACGGTCGAGGATGACGGGCCGGGCATTCCCGAAGACCGCCGCGACGAGGCGCTGCGTCCCTTCACCCGGCTTGAGGCCGCGCGCGACCCGAACCGGGGCGGCGGGGTCGGGCTGGGCCTGTCGATTGCCGCCGATATCGCGCGCGGCCATGGCGGGGCGCTGGTCCTGGGCAAAAGCGCGCGGCTGGGGGGGCTGAAAGCCGAGTTTTCTGTCGCGCTGTAGCGGCGCGGAGCGGCGGTCGGCCCCAACGGGCCGCTTCAGCCGTTCCCGCGTGCGAAGAACAGGCCCGCATCCTCGGCCGCGCGGCGCAGCGCGAAGGATTTGTTGACCGTCTCCTGATACTCGGCCTCGGGGTCGCTGTCATAGACCACGCCGCCACCCGCCTGGATGTAAAGCTGCCGGTCCTTCAGGACGGCGGTGCGCAGCGCGATGCAGAAATCCATCTCGCCATTGGCGGCGAAATAGCCGACGCCGCCGCCATAGACACCGCGCTTTTCCGGCTCCAGCTCGTCGATGATCTCCATCGCCCGCACTTTCGGCGCGCCCGAGACGGTGCCCGCAGGCAGTCCCGCCAGCAGGGCCGACAGGGCATCTTCGCCCTCGCGGATCTCGCCCACCACGTTCGAGACGATATGCATGACGTGGCTGTAGCGTTCGATGATGAATTTCTCGGTCGGATGCACCGTGCCGATCTTGGCCACCCGGCCCACATCGTTGCGGCCAAGGTCCAGAAGCATCAGGTGTTCGGCCAGTTCCTTCTTGTCGGACAGAAGGTCCAGCTCCAACGCCTTGTCTTCTTCCGGCGTCGCGCCGCGCTTGCGGGTGCCGGCGATGGGGCGCACCGTCACTTCGCCGTCGCGCAGACGGACCAGGATTTCCGGGCTGGCGCCGATGACCTGGAAGCCGCCGAAATTGAAGAAGAACATGAAGGGCGAGGGGTTGGTGCGCCGCAGGCTGCGGTAAAGCGCGAAAGGCGGCAGGGCGAATTCCAGCGACCAGCGCTGCGAGGGCACGACCTGGAAGATGTCGCCTGCGCGGATATAGTCCTTGGCCTTTTCCACCGCCGCCTTATAGGCCTCATGGCTGAAATTCGACCGCGGCGCGCCGACCGGGGCCGCCTGGCCCAGATCGCGGCTGGCGGCGGCGGGGGCGCGGTCGAGATCGCGCAGCGCATCCATCACCCGTTCTGCCGCCTGCGCATAGGCGGCGCGGGCCGACAGGCCCGAGGCTGCCCAGGCGGGCGCGACCAGCGTGACCTCGCCCTTGACCCCGTCCAGCACCGCCACCACCGAGGGGCGCATCAGCACGGCATCGGGCAGGCCCAGAGTGTCGGGCGGGCAATCGGGCAGGCGCTCGACCAGGCGGATCATGTCATAGCCCAGATAGCCGAACAGCCCGGCCGAGACGGCAGGCAGGCCCTCGGGCGTGTCGATCCGGCTTTCGGCGATCAGCGCCCGCAAATTGGCCAGCGGATGGCCGGTCTGCGGCTGAAAGGCCGCCGCATCGAAGCGGGCCTCGCGGTTGATTTCCGAAACCTCGCCCCGGCAGCGCCAGATCAGGTCGGGCTTGAGGCCGACGATGGAATAGCGCCCGCGCACCTCGCCGCCGGTCACTGATTCCAGCATGAACGTGTCGGTCCGCGCCTCGCCCAGCTTGAGCATCAGCGAGACCGGCGTGTCCAGATCGGCGGCAAGCCGGGCCCAGACCAACTGGTTCTCGCCCCGCGCCCAGGCGGATTCGAAAGCTTCGAAAGACGGCTCGAGCATCATTTCAGGCTCGTGTTGACGGCAGAGATGGCCGCCTGGTCCAGATAGATGCCCGCCGCATCCTCAAGCGCCCCGGCATAGCCCTGCATCGCGTCGCTGGCGAAGGCCTGCTCGATCTGGCTGGCAAGCGAGGCTTTCAGCGCCGTCGCCGCATCGCCGCTCTCCTCGGCGGGCTGGATCGCGTCAAGACGCACCAGGGCGACGAAATCGCCATCCTCGATCACCTTGAGATCGCCTTCCGCCATGGTGAAGACATCCGGGATCAGGGTCTTCGGCGCGCCTTCGACAAAGCCGTCGCGGGCAATCTCGGGCGTCACATCGACGATGCCCAACCCACCCAGCGCGGTGCCGCCCTCGGCCGCGGCCTTGAAGGCCACCGCCTGCGCGGAAAGCGCCTTGGCCAGCGCCTCCTTGCGCCAATCCTCGGCAACCTTGTCGCGCGCCTCGTCAAAGGGGATCGGGGCGGCGGGGACGGTTTCCTTGAATTCCAGCGCGACGACACCGCCATCTTCCAGCACGATGGCTTCGGGGAAATCGCCTTGCTTTACCGCTTCGGCGGCGGTGCGGAAGGCCTGATAACCCTCGACCGGCTCGGTGCCCTGCTGGCCCGGCACATGGTCCAGCGTCGAAAACTCCATGCCCATTTCCTTGGCAAGGTCTTCCAGCGTCTCGCCGCCCGCCAGAAGATCGTCGATCTGTTCGACCTTGTCGGCGATGGCGCGGCGGGCCGCATCCATCTTCAACTCGCCCGCCAGTTCTTCCTTGGCCTCGTCGAAGGTCGTGTTCTGGCCTTCCAGCACGCCATTCACCCGAAACAGGGCCGGGCCAAGGTTGCTGTCACCCGCGACGACATCGCCATTCGCGGCGGCGAAGATCGCGGCTCCGGCGGTGCCCAGATCGGTCTCGGACACATCGCCCAGGTCGATGGCGTCCAGGGTCAGGCCGCGCGCCTCGACCAGTTGCTCGAAGGTCTGGCTGCCTGCTTTCAGCGCGGCCTCGGCGGCATCGCGGGCGGCGGCGTCGGGATAGACCAGCCGCTCGACCAGACGCCGTTCCGGCTGGACGAATTCCGCCAGGCGGTCGTCATACATCTTCTTCAGCACGGTCTCGTCGACCGGCTGATCCGCGGCGATCATGTCGGGCAGCAGCAGCGCATAGGCGATGCGCTTGGATTCCGGTTTGGTGAAACGGTCGATATGGGCGTCGTAATGCGCCTTCAGTTGCTCGTCCGTCGCCTCGGCCAGGGGCGTCGCCAGATCGGCTTCGGTCAGCTGGATCATCGAGAAGCCGCGCCGTTCCGCGATATAGCGGTACATGGCATCGACCATGGCCTGCGGGGCGGTAAAGCCGCCCGACACCGCGCCCTGCAGAAGCGACCGCGCCACATCGCCACGCACGGCGGTTTCATAGTCGCGTTCGGTCCAGCCATTCTGTTGCAGAGCCATGCGATAGGTCTCGCGGTCGAACTTGCCCGAGATGCCCTGGAAGCTTTGCTGTTTCATCACTTCGGCGGCGACGCTGTCATCGCCGATCGAGATGCCGATGCGCTGCGCTTCATTATCCAGCGCGGCGCGGGTGACCAGATTGGCCAGCGCCTGCTTGTCGAGGCCAAAGGCCATGGCCTCGGATATCCCGATCTGCGTGCCGATCTGCTGGCTGAAAGCCGCCGCCTCCTGCCGCACAGCGCGGGCATAGTCGTTGACGCTGATCTGCGCCCCGCCAACCGCGCCGACCGACGAGACGCCGCCGCCGAAATTGGTGACGCCAAAGCCGCTGAGGCCGCCGACAAGCATGGCCAGCAACAGCCATCCCATCACCGTGGTGCCCCGCTTGCGCGGCTTCTTTTCTTCGGTCTCGGCGGGCTTGGCCATGGTCACTTTCCGCAAGGCTGCAAGGTTCGGAACTGTCTAGAGACAAGGGCGGCGGGGGGCAAGGGCGGCAAGGCCGCCCCGCCTGCGGCTCAGGGCCGGAAAGCGGCGAGGCGGGCGAACATCTCGGCAATGCCCGTCGCATCGACATTGGCGAAAGCGATGCGGATCTGGCGCTTTCCGGCGGCGCTGCCTTCGGGATGGAACATGGTGCCTGGCAGCATCAGGATGGCGCAATCATCGACCAGCCTTTTGCACAGCACGTCCGACGCCATGTCGAACGGGTGTTCCACACAGGCGAAATAGGCGCCGCAGCCGAGAAGCTTCCAGCCCTTCAGCGCACCGAACCCCTGTTCCATCGCGCGGCGGCGGGCCAGGATCTCGTCGCGTTCGCCCGCCACCCATTGCCGCAGGTTCTGCATCCCCCATAGCGCGCCGATCTGGCCCAGCTGGCTGGGGCAGATGGCGACCGTGTCGAGAAACTTCTCGACCTCGGCCAGCCGCTCGGCGCTTGCGACGATGGACCCCACCCGATGCCCGGTCAGCCGGTAGGCCTTCGAGAAGGAATAGAGTTGCACCAGCGTGTCAGACCAGTCGGGATCGGCGAACAGGTCATGCGGGCGGCCGCCCAGTTCCACCGAATGGCGGCTGTCGAAATCGCGATAGGTCTCGTCCAGCACCAGCGCGATTCCGCGTGCCCGGCACAGATCGCGGAAGGCGGTGACGGTTTCGGCCGGATATTCCACCCCGCCCGGATTGTTCGGGGTGACCAGAACGATGGCGCGGGTCTTGCCTGTGATCAGCGCCTCGGCGGCGGCAGCATCGGGGATCAGCGTCGCGCCCGTCTCAAGCGGCACAGTCGTGACGCCCTGCATGTCAAGCCACATCTTGTGGTTGAAATACCATGGCGTCGGCAGGATCACCTCGTCGCCCGCGCCCGCAAGCGTGGCCATGATCGCGCAGAAGGCCTGGTTGCAGCCCTGGGTGATCGCGACCTGATCGGCGGCGATGGCGCCGCCATAGGCGGCCGAGAATTGCGCCGCGATTTCGGCGCGCAGCGCGGGCAGGCCCAGGACTGGGCCGTAAAGATGCGCCTGCGGATCGTTCAGCGCCGCTTCGGCCAGCGCCTGGCGCAGACCCAAGGGCGGGCTGTCCACCGGCGCGGCCTGGCTGACATTGATCAACGGGCGGTCGGGCGCGAAGGTCTTGCCGGCGATCCAGCGCCGCGCCTCCATCACCGGCGGCGGCTCGGTCGCGGCGAAGGCGGGGTTCAGGGGCAAGGACATGGCTTTGTCTCCTTCGGATCGGGGCGGGCGGCGGCGGGGCGGCGGCGCAGGCTGCGATATTCCTGCCAGACCAGGGCGATCATCGCCATGTCGAACAGCGCCAGCGCCAGCAGGAAAGGCGAGCCGGTATGCAGCCCCTCAAGGCTTTCATATCCGGCAAACCCGGCCAGCGCGACCATGGCCAGCGGATAGGCCCAGGTCACGCGCGCGATCAACAACAGCATGAAGCCCAGTTTCAGCCCGCCATGAAAGGCCAGATAGAGGCCGTAGAAATGCTGGTCTGCCAGCGGAAAGCCATGCGCCAGCGGGCGCAGCAGGTGATGCGCCAGGCTTGCCAGACGTTCATGCGGCTCTTCGGCGATCTCGTAGCGGGTCAGCCAGTCCGCCAGCCGGACGAAGGCGACATTCGGCGTCAGCAGAAGGCCCATACCTGCCAGCGCCTCAAGCCCGCCCAGCGCGGCCTTGATCGTCGCCCCGGCCTCGAACAGCCAGTGCAGCAGGCGGGGCCGGTCGGTCATCGGCGTCAGTCGGCACCGCGATAGGGCTGGACATATTGCAGCGCCATATCCCAGGGGAAGAAGATCCAGGTGTCCTGCGACACCTCGGTCACATAGGTGTCGACCTGCGGTTTGCCATGCGGCTTGGCATAGACGGTGGCGAAATGGGCGCGCGGATACAGTTTGCGCACCAGTTCCAGCGTCTTTCCGCTGTCGACAAGGTCATCCACCACCAGAATGCCGGTGCCGTCGCCCATCAGTTCGGCCTGCGGCGCCTTGATCACCTGCGCCTCGGTCCGCGACTGGTGGCTGTAGGATTTCACGCTGATCGTGTCGATCACGCGGATGTCCAGCTCGCGCCCTACGATCATCGCCGGCACCAGCCCGCCGCGCGTGATGGCGACCACGGCCCGCCAGGCCCCCGCATCCGGCCCCTTGCCATCCAGCCGCCAGGACAGCGCCCGGGCGTCACGATGGATCTGGTCCCAGCTGACATGGAATCCCTTCTCATGCGGCAGGCGGTCGGAGGACATGGTTCTTGCTCCTCAGGTGGCGGCGATCTTGATCCCCAGCGCGGCAAGGCAGGCGCCGAAGCTGCGGTCGATCAGGGTTTTCAGGCTGATATACTTGGCCCGCGTGCGGTCGAGCGAGAAGATGCGGGCGACGATGGTGTTCCAGACCGTCTCGTTCAGGAAAACCACCGCCAGCAGGGCGGCATAGACCCAGGGCGCGGTGCCCTGCGGCACGGTGCCCAGGAAGATCGCGGAAAACATCACGGCGGGTTTGGGATTGGCCAATTGGGTGAAAAGACCCAGGCGGAAGGCAGATGCCGGCGAGCGGGGCAGGGGCCGCTCGTCGCCCTGCGCCAAGGGTTTCGCCGCATCGCGCCATAGGTGCCAGGCCATCCAGCAAAGATAGGCGCCGCCGCCGATCTTCAGCGCCCAGAGCGCCCAGGGCGCCACGGCGAAGACCAGGTTCAGCCCGAACATGGCGGCCGAGGCCCAGACCACCGCCCCCGCGCCGATCCCCATCGCCAGCATCGCGCCGGTGCGGAAGCCCTCGGTCAGCCCGGTGCGGGCCGCCATCAGGACTGCCGGGCCGGGGCTGACCGCGGCAAAGAGGGAAAGGCCCGCGAAGGCCAGGAAGGCCCCCGGTGTCATCATTGCCCGCCTTCGGCGCGCCCGGTCAGAAGGCCGATATCCGGCGCGTCGATCGCCTTCATGCCGACGACATGATAGCCGCAATCGACATGCAGGTTCTCGCCCGTGGTGCCCGAACCCAGATCCGACAGCAGGAACAGCGCGGCCTTGCCGACCTCTTCCTGCGTGACGTTGCGGCGCAGGGGCGAATTCAGCTCGTTCCATTTCAGGATATAGCGGAAATCGCCGATGCCGCTGGCGGCCAGCGTCTTGATCGGACCGGCGCTGATCGCATTGACGCGGATGCCGTCCTTGCCGAAATCCTCGGCCAGATATTTGACGCTGGCTTCCAGCGCGGCCTTGCACAGGCCCATCACATTGTAATGCGGCATGACCTTTTCGGCACCGTAATAGGTCAGCGTCAACATGCTGCCGCCCGGCCCCATCAGCGCGCCTGCGCGGCGGCAGACGGCGGTGAAGGAATAGACCGAAATGTCCATCGACATCAGGAAATTCGCGCGCGAGGTTTCCACATAGCGGCCGCGCAGCTCGTTCTTGTCGGAAAAGCCGATGGCATGGACGACGAAGTCAAGCCCGCCCCATTCCGCCTTCACCCAGTCGAACAGCGCATCCAGGCTTTCCTCCGACGAGACGTCGCATTCGAAAAGCCGGGGCGATCCCAGACTTGCGGCCAAAGGTTCGACCCGCTTCTTCAGCGCCTCGCCCTGATACGAGAAGGCCAGTTCCGCCCCCTGCGCCGCAACGGCCTGGGCGATGCCCCAGGCGATCGACTTGTCATTGGCAAGGCCCATGATGAGCCCACGCTTGCCTGCCATCAGTCCGGTTGACATTCCCAGTCCCTCACCCTCCCTTACGGCACGTTGAGGTCGGTGTTTAGGCGGAAAGGTGCTGCGCTGCAAGGGCGCGGCGGCGGCCGCGATTGGAGGCGGGATCATGGGCGCGGGAACGGAGTCAACCATAGGCGGCAATGCGGTCCGCAGCGGAATTTTCGCGGGCGACGACCCCTTTGCCATCGCCGCGGCCTGGCTGGCCGAGGCCGAGCGGAGCGAGCCGAACGACGCCAATGCCATCGCGCTGGCCACGGTGGACGCGGCGGGCCTGCCCAATGTCCGCATGGTCCTGCTGAAAGAGATCGAGGTTGCCGGCGGCGGCGACGGGGCCTTCGTCTTCTATACGAATTACGGTTCGAAAAAGGCCGAAGAGATCGAGCAGGCCGGCAAGGCCGCCTTCGTGCTGCATTGGAAATCGCTGCGCCGCCAGATCCGGGTGCGCGGCATGGTGACCCGCGAGGAGGGGCCGCAGGCGGATGAATACTTCGCCAGCCGCAGCCTGAAGTCACGCCTGGGCGCCTGGGCCAGCAAACAGTCGCAGCCCCTGTCCTCGCGCGAGGCGCTGATGGCCGAGGTGGCGAAGGTGACGCTGTCGCAGGGCACCGCGCCGCGCCGCCCGCCCTTCTGGGGTGGCTTCAGGATTCGCCCGGTCGAGATCGAATTTTGGGCAGATGGCGCCTTCCGCCTGCACGACCGTTTTCGCTGGACTCGCTCTGACGCGACGTCAGGTTGGGCGGTTTCGCGGCTTAACCCCTGATGGTTGCAGGCTTCTGCAATTTCTTTGCAGGTGTGACGATTTCCTCTTGAACCAAAGGCCTGTTAAGCGTCATCAACGGGGCGGGCTTAATCTGGGGAGATAGCCTCTGACATGACAGAAGAAGAAAAGGCCGTGCAAGTGGTGCAGGGTCGGGTAAAATGGTTTGATCCGGCAAAAGGCTTTGGCTTCATCGTTTCTGAGGCATCGAACGCCGATATCCTTTTGCACGCCAATGTGTTGCGCAACTTTGGACAAAGCTCTGTCGCCGATGGCGCGGGCATTACGGTCCGAATTCAGGCTACACAGCGCGGGGTCCAGGCTGTTGAAGTTCTGACGATCGAGCCGCCTGAGGGAATATCGCTTCCTTTGGGCGAAGATGCGGGCATGTTGTCCGCGGAAGACCTGCGCGCGCTGCCGCTTGAGCCGGCCCGTGTGAAGTGGTTCGACAAGGGCAAGGGCTTTGGCTTTGCCAATGTCTTTGGCCGCCCGGAAGATGTGTTCATTCATGTCGAGGTGCTGCGCGTCTCGGGCCTGGCCGACCTTGTGTCGGGCGAAGCCGTCGGGCTGCGCGTGATCGAGGGGCGGCGCGGCCGGATGGCGGTGCAGGTGCAAAGCTGGGAAACGGCGCTGCGGCCCAGGGAAGACGCGCCGGTCGAGGCCGAGGCGGAGCGGTGAGCGTCCGGGGCGCTGCGGCCTTGGGCCTGCTTGTCGTTCTGGCAGGTGGCGGGGCGGCCTCGGCGGCTGCGGCCTGCGCGCCCGAACGGCTGGATCTGCGCGGCGAGGGCCTGCGGCAAAGCTTCGGGGTCGAGGTCGCCGATGATGCCGCCGAACGCGCGCGGGGTCTGATGCAGCGCGACAGGCTCGATCAAGATCGCGGCATGATCTTCGTCTATGAAACGCCGCGCCGCGCCATGTTCTGGATGAAGGACACGCTGATCCCGCTGGACATGATCTTTGCCGATGCGCGGGGCGTCGTGACCCGCGTCCATGCCAATGCCGTGCCGCTGGATGAAACACCGATCGACGGCGGCGATGGCGTGCGGTTCGTGGTGGAAATCAATGGCGGTCTGGCGGCGCGGCTGGGCATCGTGCCGGGGGTGGAACTGCGCCACCCCTCGATCCCTGCCGCCACCGCCGCCTGGCCCTGTGGCTAATACGCGGCGCCCGGCGATGGCCCCGGGAAGGAAATTTCCGGCAAAGCCGCGCAGAGGCCGCCTGGCACCTTTCCCTTCGATCCGAGACAGGCTAAGGGGCGGGGTGTCGGGGCGTAGCGCAGCCTGGTAGCGCGACGGTTTTGGGTACCGTAGGTCGGAAGTTCGAATCTTCTCGCCCCGACCATCACTTAGCTTGAGCGCGGTCTGGAATTTTACAGGCCATTTTACAGACTCGTTCCCGGTTCGGCCTGTTTTGCCGCCCTGAACCGCTGCAACTTCGCACCGATTCCATCCGCCATTTGGGGCGACAGGGCGACGTAGCGTTCGATCACCTCGGCCGCGTGCTTGATCGACCAGCCAAAGGCGACAGCGATTTCCTTGAGGTCGGCGCCAGCCTCGAACAGGCGCGTGGCGGCGGTGCCGCGGGCATCGTAGAGCCGCAGTTCCTTGCGCAGCTTCAGTTTGTCGCGCCATTCGCTGACCGCATCACCGAGGTAATTTTCGTGGCTGTAGGGTTCGCCGGCCTTGTTCACGATCAGATGGTGCTGACTGGTCGGCATCGCGTCGATCAGCGCTGCCAGGCGCGGTGTGACGGGGATCGAGGCCAGGCGCTGGCGCTTGCGGGTGCGCAGCACGATGCGGCGCCCGCCCGGTGTCGGCAGGATGTGGTCGCGGGTCAGCTGGACCTGGTCCCCGGGCCGCAGGCCGGTTTCGGTGGCGACAATCAGGATGCGGCCGACCTGTCCCGGCGCGCCTGCGACGAAGGCATCGATCTCGGCCTCGGTCCACATGATCTCGGCGCGATCTGAGCTATAGAGCGACGGGATGTCGCGCAGATGGTTGTGCAGGATCAGCGCGCGGTCCATACCGAATTTGACCAGGCGCTGCAGGTGGCGCAGCCGGTCATCGCCAACCTTTCCGCCGATCTTGTCGCGCCACTCCAAGACCTTCCTGCGAATCCTCGGATCGTCGAAAGCGGGCGTGTCGATCTCGCCGAACTTGCGGTCTATGCCATTCGTCTTGTGGTAGAATGAGGTCCGCATGTCCTTCTGCGTCCTGGGGGCGAGTCCGAGGAAATCGCGGCTGTCGAGAAACCGGATGATGACATCGCGGAAGCGGCCCCGCGCCAAAGGCGCGACCGGGGCGCAGGCGGCCAGGGCTGAGAGGTATTCTGGGGATCCTGGGCGGATCGAGCTGTCACTGTCCCAGAACTTCGGGGCGCCCTTGCCACGCCAGGCATAATGGTATTCCCGGACCCGGCCGTCCTTCAGCTTCATGCGGACGCGGTGGACCCCCTTGAGGTCAACTCTCATCGCTCTCGAACCAATCGTTGATGCGTTTTTGCTGTTCGGTCAGGTCTTGTTTGGCCGGCTCGGCCGGCAGAATACGAATGGTCCCAGCGCGCGTCACCTCGATAATCGCGTTCGGATCGGCCCTGCGGGCCGCTCGGGTGGCGCGTTCGATCTGAGCGGCGGTAAAGCTGCGGGACCGGCCCATCATGCTGCCCCCGATCCGCCGATCTGCAGGGGTTTCATGTTCCCATCTTGTTCTGCCATCCTGACGACATGTGGAAACGACGACTCACTGTGATAGGCGGCCAGACCGCGCCGGGCGACTGGACGGTCTACCGAGGCCGCCAGTGCGTCGGGCGCATTCAGCCCGCCATTGGGGCGGTCGATCTGCCTGCATACGAATGGTCCACCGGGACCGACCCTGGATTTCGCGGGCGCGCCGATACCATCGAGCAAGCGCAGGCCGATCTGCGCGAGGCGATCCGAGCGCACTGGCCCGACGATCTGCCCGAGGTGCCGCGCTCCGGTACGCGGTTCACGGATCTGTAGGGCGGTCATGACCCACCGCCGATCTGGTCGATGTTCCCGTGCTGGACGGTGAAGGTCGCCGCAGCCACCCAGGGGTTTGCATCCCATGCCTCGGGGCCGTGCAGGCTGTTCCAGAGGACACGGAAGGCAACAAGGCTGGCAAAGCACCCAGCGCCATGGCAGGCGCTTTGGCCCATCGCGGCACACGTCTCGCATTGGATGCCCTCGGCAATGCTGTCGGCGGCACTGATCTCCTGCAGCCGCTGCACCCGCACATCGGTGACGGTCAGGGTCAGGCGGCTGGCCCAGCGGGGCATGTGCCTGCCCTGCCGGAAGCGTCCAGCGCAACCAGGCTCGCTATCGCTCGGGTCCGTGTCAGCGGCGAAATAGATAGGGATGTCATTCGGGATATTGCGCGGGGCCAAATGGTCGAAGCGCGCCTCACAGCGCCAATGCTCCCTGACATAGAGCCGGTCGCCGGTGGCGTAAGGCGTGTAGCGATCCCGCCACCAGGCATTGCCCGGGTCCATCACATAGCTGTCGCTCCAACCGATGTCGGCGTTGAAGATGTTGGATTGCCCGTTGCGGCGGCCGCTGTTCCCCAGCACCCGCCGCGTCTGGGTCTTCCTGCCATCCAGCAGGGCGCGCACCATCGGGCCGGAGAAGATGATCGGACGGTCAGGCATCGGCCTCCCCCTTCCCGATCTCGCGCAGCCGGTGCTCCAGCTTCGCAATAGCGAGGATGGTGGGTTTCACCTCGGCGGGGGCCTGGTCGTAGCCGCGGCGCGATTTCCCATTCAGACGGGGAAGAAGCCCCTTTGGGACTGCTTCCCAATTCGAAGGGTCGCAGTTCGTCTTGTCGCCATCGAGGCACTTCAGCGCTTGGCCTTTCGGCACGGGGCCGTTCCTGGCTTCCCACAGTTCCCGGTGTTTGAAGGCCATGTGGGTCTTGTGCGCGGGGCGGAAGGGGTTCGGCCTGTCGACGCAAATCAGCACATAGCCATTCTGGTTTACAGCCTCGTATCCGATAGGGCGCGCATTGTGCGGTTGCTCTCCCGCCTTGAACCGGGTGGCTGCGCTGGCCGCGTTGAACGGCAGTTTCCGCCCTTTGGTCCACGGGGTGTGGCCCTTTTCGAAACGGCCATTTCTCCCGGTCTTGACCTTGTGGTTCTTGCGCCAGCTGATGATCTGCGCGGTGGTGATCGAGGATTCCGGAAAGGCCGCGCGGAAGGCAGCTTCCACCTGGGCGCGCGCCAGACCGGCATTCTGGCGCAGCCACCCGGCCTGTTCGGCAGTGAAGATCAGGCTTTTTCCAGCGTTGCGACGGCGACCAACAGGACCGGCTGACCACCCATTGCGACTGCACAGTGCCTTGATGTTGTCGATGGCAACATCAACACGCCCCCAGACCTGCACGAAACTAAGGTGCAGGTCCTTTCGGGACATGCCTGAGCGAGCCTTGATCCAGGCCAATTCATCGGCGCTGTACTTGATCGCCGCGCCCTTCATCCTTCACCGGCCTTCCTAGGCTCTCTCCCGATCATCGGCAGGGTGGGCAGGATCTTGTCGCCATGCTCGGCGAACAGCTTGGCCGCTTGCAGCTGCACCTTCGCATTCTCGGTGATCCGGTCGGCCACATCGACGATGGCGCCAGCGCGCGACACCTCGGCCTCGATCTGCTCGGGCGTCATGTTCTCGACGTCGAGTCGGTCGAGCGCGGCGAAGAGGTGGCGGTTCAGTTCGGCGAGGTTACTCATCCCATGGCGCCTTTCTCAAGGTGACGGGCGCGGTCAGGGCCACGCCGGAATTGCTGGTCGGATAGGGAACGTGGACGGTCTTCAGGCCCGGCTTGGGCTGCGGCGGATGCACCGATCCAGAGCAAGCCGGGCATCGGCAAGCCTCCTGATGGGTGTGCATCCGGCAGACCCGGCTCTGGTTGGTTGGCCCGAGAGGCTGAAGGCAGCCTGGATGGGTGCAGGTGCCAAAGGGTGCGATTTCAAGCTCGCGGGCGCTGTTCATCCCGCCACCCCCGGCATCTGGTCCCAGGTGCGGCCGTCGAGAAGGCGGCCGGCGCGCTTCTTGCCGACGCGATGCATCATGTTCAGCTTGTCGCCATGAAAGCCTTGACCGCCAGCCAAGTTGAGCCAGCGCTTCTTGTCCCAATCGCCCGGTTTCGGGACATTCCGCCAATCCGGGTCATCACGGTCGCGATCGTAGATCGAGACCCATTCGCCGTTCTGCTTGAAGAAGAACGGCACGCCCGCCGCGACGCACTGATCCCGCAGGCCGCGCGCCCAATCCGGGTGCATGGGCCGCGCGCCGGGGCCGCTCTCGCCGCCGACGATCACCCAATCGAGTTTCGGCTTGCCGCGCTCGATACGGGGCGGCTCGCTGTCGTGCCACCAGTTCCCGCGCAGGGCGTCGTGGAACTTCCACCCATCGCACATGTCGTCGAGGATCACTGGCCCCAGCAGCGGCTCGGCCGAGATGAAGCGCACAGCAGCAGGCGTTGACAGCAGCTCGGGGATGCGGGCATCGGCAGTGGCCTGATCCTCGACGCTGGTGCCAAGCCAGACGTTGGGCAGGGGCCAGCGGCGTAACAAGACGTTCTCGCCGTCGAAGTCTGCGGTCTTGCCTTCGTGGATCATTTGCACCGCGAGATCGAGAGACTCGCGCGAAACCCGGAATGCTGCCAGAGATGAGTTGGGCAGGTGGAGAGCGCCATCGACGCGCCTCGTCATATACGCCCGCATCCGCTCCGGCCGCTTGGTGAGCACCTGGAACGTGTGCTGCGGGGTCAGCGCCATGACGGCGAACATCCGGTCCAGCATCTCGTCGGTGACGAACCGGCCGAAGCTGTCGGTCATGCTGTTGACGAAGATCATGCGCGGCTTCTTCCAGCGCAGGGGTGCCAGAAGCATCTTCTCGTCGAGGAAGACCTCGACCTCGCCCCGGGGCGCCAGGTGGCCGGGCTTGAAGGCCAGCTTGGTGCCGAGGCGCAGGTTAATGCCCTGGGCATAGCAGTTGTCGCAGCCCGCGCTGACCTTCTCGCAATGCCAGCCGACATGCGTCACCGGCCCGCCGGGGTGCGAATGCCGCCGCGCTCGGACGGGGTTCCAGGTCGCGTCGGTCCACTCGATCTTGCTGTTCTCAGCCATCCGACTGTTCCTTCTCATAGGCGGCCCGTGCTGCAGCGAAATCGGCGTCGTGCTGCCGCTTGGCTTCTGTCCAGCGCGCGTGCTGTTCCTCGGTGATCTCCCCTTCTCCGTGACACAGGGGGCAGTCGCGCTCGCCGTAGTTGTCGCAGACGCAAAGATCGCCGCCGCAATGGCAGTCGATATGTCCCCAGCCAGAACAGCGCGGGCACGGGGCGAAATCGGTGTCGAAATCTTCGCCGTCAGCCATGGACGGCCTCCCTTTGCTTTTCCCACTGCTCGCGGTGCGCGACTGTGAAATCCATCACCCGCCCGGCCTCGGCCAGTGCCAGCTCGGCCGTCGACGCGCTGTAGTAGAACGGGTAGCCGTGCAGCTTCGCAGTGAAGGTTCCGTCCTCTTCGCGGGTGATGGTGAAGGTCTCCCGGTATCGTTGCCGCGCCATCACGCGCCCCCTCCCCGCAGCGCCTCGGCCTTCAGCGCCACGACGCGCGCCTGCAGGCCCCAGTGGTCAGGGTCGAGACCGGCGATCAAGTCGCGGAGGCGGGCGAGTTCGGTGTCGGCGGCCAAATCGTCGAGGTGCGCGTCACCCGGCGACACGAGGGCTGCGCGCTGATAGTGCTGATCACAATGCTGTTGTGCGGCCTCAAGGGTTTCGTGCTGGCTCGTGTCGAAGTGCGCCCAGAACCGGCCTTGATGATCTTGGGTGACGAAATACTGGAAGTGATGCGGATGTCCGCAGGTTCCGCCCTCGCGGAAGTCAGGCCACACCAGCGGCTTGACCTGCACTCCTTGCCCCCGGCGCGCAAGTTCGGCCTCGGCGGCATCGAGCCTGACCGTCAAATCCTGAATGTCACTCGGGAAGTCCCATCGCTTGAACGTCGCCAATGCCTCGCGTGACCGTTTCAGTTCGGCTTCGGCGGCTTCGGCGCGGGCAAGATGCGTTTCGGCCAGCCGCTTCCAGAACCTTACCATGGCTTTCCCGACAGCTGGGGATGCTTGGCCTTGCTCGACAGCGGCCTCCCAGCCATCATTCGCGCCGACGATGTATGATCGTTCGGAGTGGAACCCTTCCAGTTCCGCCTCCAACTCAGCGACACGGGCGATTAATCCTTGGATGATCTCGACCGCCGCATGAGGGATGCGCGGGATGGTTACTCCTGCCGCATTCATCGCCAGCAGTGCTTCAGCGTTCCTGATCTTCGCGTCCAGTTCTTCGGGGGTTCGATCCATCACAGCCACCACCGCAGCAGTTGCGCCAGGCGCCCGTCGCTGGGCCACCAGGCCAGCCAGACGATGCCGATCAAGATCGCCAGCACGGCGGCTGCCAGGAAAGCCGCGAGGGGTCGGGTACCCGCGACCAGAAGGATCGCCATGGCAAGCACGGTGACGGCCACGCAGCCGAGAAATGCGGTGATGACCCGGCTGGGGGCCGGGCTCCATTCGGTCAGCGCGGGCGGATCGTCGGGCGTGTCGATTGGCAAGGGGGTGGGGTCAAGCATCACGCGATGCCTTTCGGAAAAGACCCCGGGCATGACGCCCGGGGTGAGGCCAACAGGGAGGAAGCGCCGGATGACCCGCCTGGCGCGCGGGGTTCAGTTCAGGCCGGGCAGGAAGCCCACCGAATCCGGCTCGCTCTCCGCCGTCTCGGCCAGGCAGTCGCACAGGGCTGCCGTGATCTCGGGATTGTCGTGACCGATGATCGCCGTATCGGCGTCGATCGACGTGCCTTGCAGCCCCGCATAGGCCACGACCAGCTGCGCCGGTTCGAGACCGGCCTTCCGGGCAAGGTCGTGGCAGGCATCGGCCAGTCGGCCGAGCAGGGTTTGCACATAGGGGTCGGCCAGGGGCGCGAAACCGGGGCGGCTGGTCATCCGTCACGCTCCTTCGCCTGATCGAGGAGCGATGGCAGATCGACAGCGGCGCCGAGGACGAGGCGGGCCATCTGCAGCCCGGCCATGGCGAAGGTGAAGATCAGCAGCGCGGTGGCGGTGCGCGACAGGGCGCTGCTGATCAGGGCGGCGCGGCGCTGGCGGGCGAGTTCCCGCGCGAATTTGTCCGAGACGAAGGAAAGGTCCGCGATATGGGTCATCTGGTGCGCCCCGCGTTCATGCGCTGGACCTCGGCCTGCGCCCAGGCCCAGTTCCTGTCGGCTTCGGGCTTGCGCTTTGCCCAAGCCTCGGGTGTGCAGGCGGAGCCGCGGCGGATCATGTAGGCGCCGACTTCTTCAGCGCTGGCGATGCTGGTCGGGCGCGGCTGAAACTCGTCGCCCCGGCGCAGAAGCTCTGCCTCGCGGTCATGCGGGCCGCAGTGGCCATAGTGGAAATCATACATTGCGACCAGCTTCATGCCGCCACCTCGATGGCTTCGGTGGACAGCAGATCCTGCAGCGCGCGTGGCGGCAGGCCACGCAGGGTTTCTGGGATCTTCTGGACGGCGCGGACGCGCGGGCACCAGCCCGCTGTCAGACGCAGGCGGGCCTTGCCGTTCTTGACCTGAAAGTCGGGCTTCGCGCCCGCCAGCACCGGCGACCAGACCCCGGTCATGGTCATCTGTTCATAATACCAGGTGAGGCCGGTCATGCCGCGTCACCGCCATGGCTGGGCTGCAGCAGGACGATCCGGGCCTGACGGCGCTGGCGCAATTCGTCGCCCAGGATGTGCCAGGCCTGCTGACGGATGCAGGGATGGGCGTACTGCGCCGCCTCCGGCGTGGTCACCAGGAGGCGCGCCGCGATGACCTCGTCGCGGCCGGGCGGGGGCATCAGGGGAAAGCGGGGCATCGCGGTCTCCATCGGGTTGTCGATGGAGAACTTATGCGCCTAGTGAATATTCATGTCAAGAATGCAAATTCACATTGTGAATAAGTTAGCCGCGCGCAGGATCATTCTCAAGAAAAGATACTCCCGTGCAGCTGATCTGGCGCTCGGTCAGGTACACCGAGTAGACACGGCCCGAGTGGACGTACAGCGCCTTCCCCGCACGGTCGTTGCCGACGAATGTGCCTTTCTCGACTGCAGTTAGACATTCCTCGACTGTCACCTGGATGGGTTCACCCATAGAACCCGCCGCTTGCGGTTCGGCGACGAGGCCCCCGGCCGAAGCAATCGTTATCATGGCCGCGACACCAAATCTTGATTTCGAATCACTCCGTTTCAACATCTTGTGCTCAACCTTGTTGCATTGAGGGTTTCATCAATCTCTAGCGGCTGGACGGTCGCTGCAAGTTCATAGAAAGTTCACATATAGGGCTGGCGGTTGGGGGTGGTTATGGAGGCGAGATTTGCTAGGGCTCTGAGGGCGATGTCGGACGAGCAGCTCGTTGATTTTATCAGGGCTGCGCTTGGTGATCTGAAAGAGCCATATTTGCAAGATCAAGCCAACCCTTCTGACGCTCGGGTGGTAACACGCGAAAGATGCGAAGCAGCGTCTCCTCCTGCGCAGACCTGGATTCCGCAAACAGCTGGCTGAGGTCGACGTCGAGTGCGGCGGCGATAGCCTTGTAAACCGCGATTGTGCTCCCGTCATCCAGCTTCTCGGCGCGAGAGATCGTTGGCTGGGTGTAGCCTGTCATGTCAGCCAGCTCGCTTTGGGTGATGCCGCGCGCGCGGCGAAGTGCTGCGATGTTCATGGCGCTATTCTCACCTCAATGCCATCAGCGTCAAAGTCGCCACGCGAATAATCATTCTTGACAGGTATATTCATGATGGGCATAAACCCCGTCATGACCCTGCTTCAGGCATACCTCTCCGCCAATGGCATCCGCCAATCTGACTTCGCGAAAGCAGTGAAGTCGACTCAGGCGACCATATCGAAACTTGCGTCTGGCGTTATCCGCCCGGGCCTGGAGCTTGCTGTCCTGATCGAACGCGAGACGTCGGGGTCTGTGCCGGCATCCTGCTGGGTGCCGGACACCGCCGAGGCGCCCGTCGCCGCCCATGACACTGCCCCACCCAACCAAGAGGACGCTGCCTGACATGGACAATGCTGTGACCAAAAGCCCTGCGCCAACCGATGCAACCTTGCTGAAAGCCATGACCCAGGGTGAGCCGATCGAAGTCGACTCAATACGCGAGTCCCACCTGGCTTCGCCGCATCCAGTCAGCCTCGAGGCGGCGAAGCGCTTGACCATGTCCCAGATCGGCGTGTCATCGGACCGATCCTTCCAAGTGCAAATTTCCGCCTTCTGGGACAAACTGCGCTGGGCGACCACCCCGGAAGAGAAGCTGACCTGCGAGCGGATGATCAACGCCCTTGGTCTGGCGCGCGGCATGTCGCGCCACGAAGAAGGCAGCCAAATCGCTGCGGCGAACGACGCGGACCGGAAGCGCATGGGCGAAGAAGACGCCGAGCGGCGCGCGGTGGACAGGTGGCGCTGATGGGTTACGAGTACCGAAACCCGTTGAAGATCATCTTGATCGTCTCTGCCGCGCCGGGATTTGCCGACCTCTCGGCGGCTTCGATTTCCTCCTGCAGAAGCTTTAGCAGGCGCGGTCGCCGCTTTGGGTCTTCCTTCACGAGGAACTCGAGGAGGGCCTCGAGAAGGCTTTCGAGCGCTTCCGCGCGGTCCGCCACGCGTTCGATCTTCTCGTCTGTATCTGACATCTGCAATTTCCCGGGCGGTTGGAGACAAGGCGCAGATGATGCGGCCAGGACCAACCTGCCGCAAGCGTTCGGCCTTTTCCCGCAGAAGGATTTCACCTGACATGTCCGTCGCCTTTCGTGCCGTTCCGTCTCAGATTGCCCCGTCCCGAGGTCAAAAGTCCCATCCCAATGGGATTGACCCGCAAGGCAGGGGGCGGTCGCTGCGGGCCAGGCGGCGGGTGCAGACCCTGCCCATCATCGAAGTGTCCAGCCATGCCACGAAGATCTGGTGGGCCGAGCTGATGGCTCGGCGCTGCGGCACGCGGGAAAACTGCGCAGCGATGTTCAAGACCACCTTCCAGACCGCCTGCAACTGGTTCGACGGCTTCAGCTGCCCCACCGGCGACAAGGTGCGACAGGCCGCGCTCTGGTGGCCCGAAGAATTCGCCGGTCCCTGATCCGGCCCCGCCTTCCGGCCGCCCAGCCGGACGCCGCCCGTGTGCCAAGCCTGTTGGCCCGGGATCACCTTGCCGGGGTGGGGATGTCCCGCCTCACCCCGGTCTTTCCCAATTCGCCGCAGCGCGCCGGAGGCTCAAATGGATTTGACCAAGATGACACGCGGGGAGCTGGCGCAGTTCCAGCGCGACCTGGCCCGGGTTGCCACCGCCTCGGATGTCTTGGCCGATGGCGGCAATGAGATCGAAATCAGCCTGACGTCCGAGCGGACGGTTCTGTGCGCACCGCCGATCCTGTCGCATGGCACTGAGCGTGCGCCGGTCCTGGTCGAGCCCATCGAGATAGAGATCGAGGCGCCGCGCCCAGTCGTGCTGGATGGCCCGGGCAGCCGGACCAAACCGGCATGCGAGGTCAGGAACACCAGCCCTTCGCCAGCCGCCCAGTCGCAGATGGTTATGGGGCCGCTGAGCGATTCAGAATGCGGTGTCATTCGCGACGGGCTGGCCAAGGGTGAAACGGTGAAGCAGATCGCCGCGGCCCTGAACCGCCGCGCTTCGACCGTCGCACTGTGGATCGGAGTGCAGGAGAAGCGGGCTGCGAAGGCCGCCCGCAAGAGCAGTAATCAGGCGGGCCAGCCCGCGCTGAAGCCCGCGCCGATACAGGCGGCTGATCCCGGGCCCGGCCGCATCCCCGCCGCCGCCGAGGGGATGGCGGAGCCTGTCGCGCAGGGTGCTGGAGGCGCGGCAGGACTTGAACTTGAGATGCCGGGCGGAGACCAGGGGGGGCTGCAGCAGCATGTTCTGGCGGGGAATACCCCTCTGCAGGTGGGGGAGGCGGCCGTGCGGGCGGCACCTTCCCCCACCGAAGTCCCGGAAGACCTGCGCGGCAATGACCGGGTGATCTGGCGCGCGCTGGCCGAATTGCGCCCGGCGCCGGGATGGGACATCGTCACCGATCTGGATATCTGCGAAGCCTTCGGGCGCGGCACCAAGGCTGCCCATATCGCGCTGGACCTGGGCGTCGACGCTGCCGCGATCATCGCTCGCTACAAGGCGCTGACCGCCGTGATCCGCGACGATCGCGGCCATATGACGATCGACGGCCAGTCGCGCTTCATCGAGCTGTTGCGCCGCCGTGCCGCCCAGGCTGCCCCGTAGCGCCGGAGGGTTGCATGACGATGCGCATGCCCGCGGCGACCGGTGCCGCCCCCGCCTTTGACTGGGCCGCGATCCTGTCGCCTTCGGGGCGCTGGGGGCGGCAGGTCCGGGCCGGGTCGTCGCCCGACCTGGTCCGGCGCGAGATGCCCGGCGGCGCGGCCGCCTTTCTGGCCACGCCCTATGCGGCGGAGGTTCACCTGAAAAAGGTCTTCCGCCCGCAGCGATCGGCCCTGATGTCGACCCTTGCCGCGCGCGAGATGGTGCGCCTTTACCTCGCCGGGGTCACGGCGGTCTGCCCGGTGCTGCAACTGGCCGAGATGTGCCACGCCGCAGGCCTGGTCGATGGCGCAGCGGTCGATCCGCTGGACAGCGCGGCCTGGGCGCAATGGTCACGGCCGATGCTGGAATCCTCGGCCGTGCTGGTCGTGCCCGACCTGCAGGGTTGGGCACGCTGCCCGTTGATCGCGCTGCAGACCGGCCTGGCGCTTGGCCTGGGACTGCCGGTGCATGTCTATGCGCGGGGCGTGGCGCCATGACGGGCTGGCTGCTGATCCTGACGCTGTCGATCCCGGGCCAGCCTGACAGCCAGGCGGCGATCGGCATCCTGTTCGGGCCTATCCTGTGCGAAAGCGTGGGGGCGGGTGTGGCGGCGGCACTGGAGGATCGGACGCCCGGCCTGCGGGCGCGCTGGACCTGCCGGGAACTGCCGGGCGGAGAAGCGGCATGAGCGACGATCCCCGCCTCGCCGAAGCCCGCCGGATGGACATCTTCAAGGTGGCCGACGATCTGCAGATCGAGGGGCTTTCGGCGGATCGGCGAGGCGAGAAGGTGGGGCCTTGCCCGGCCTGCGGCGGCACTGACCGTTTTTCGATCGACAGGAAGAAGGGTCTGTTCAACTGCCGCCATTGCGGCGGCGGCGATGTCATCCGTCTGGTCGAGCTGGTGCGCCGGGTCGAGTTCAGGGCCGCGCTGGACTGGCTTTGCGGTCCGTTGCGCGAGATTTCCGAGGCCGAACGGCAGGCGCGGGCGGAGAAGGCGGCAAAGGCCAAGGCCGAATCCGAGGCCGCCCAGGCAAAATACCGGGCCGAGGCCACGGCGCGCGCGCGGCGGATCTGGAAGCAGGGCCTCGATGCGGGGGACGCCGTGATCCGGGACTACTTCGCCCGGCGTGGCCTGCCAGAATGGCTGCTGGAGCCGCCCCCCGCCTGCCTGCGGTTCCACCCTGACCTGCCATACATGATCCAGCCCAAGGGCCAGCGTGATTATGTCCAGATCCATCGCGGCCCGGCCATGCTGGCGGCCGTGCAAAAGCCCAACAGGCGGGCAGAGGCGGTGCATCGCACCTGGATCGACCTGTCGCAGCCGAATGGCAAGGCCCTGATCGCCGATCCGACCACGGGCGAGATTCTGCCTTCCAAGAAGGTCGAAGGGTCAAAGCGCGGTGGCGCGATCCGCCTGACCGGTCACCTGCGATCCGAGATCCTGATCATGGGCGAAGGGATCGAGACCACGCTGTCCGCCAAGGCCGCCTGGGACGGGCCAGAGGCGATGTTCTGGGCAGGGGTTGACCTGGGCAACATGTCGGGCCGCATGCTGCGCGTGCCGGGGCAGCGCTATTCCGGCCTGCCTGACATGGAGGATGACGAGGCCTTCATCCCGCCGCCTGAGGTTCGTCGCCTGATCTTCGTCATGGATGGCGACAGCGACCCGAAGATGACCGAGGCCCGTCTGCAATCTGGTCTTCGCCGCGCCATGGCGCGCTGGCCGGGCCTCAAGGGCCAGATCGCCCGGGCGCCGAAAGGGATGGATCTGAACGATGTGCTGATGGGGGAAGGTGATGGCTGACCTGTCCAAGAAGATCAGCTTGTTCAGCATCTCTGCGATTCCAGCCAAGCCGAAGGGCCGACGGGGCGAGAGCATATCGCTGGCCAAATCGATCCGGCCTTTCATCCAACCGAAATCGCACCCTTGGAAGAAGGTGAAGAAATGACAGATGACCAGATCAGCCAGATGGTTTCCCGCTTCCTGCGGTGGAAGCTGCCCACCGACTTCGCGCCTGATGGCGGCATCAGTTTCAAGGCCGAGTTCAATGAACATACCGCGCATCCGATGCGCCACGAGCCGGTCGGCACCAACCTTTTCAATGCCCTGCAGGCCCATGCGATGGTGCGGCACATGCTGGGTCTGAAAGCCGGACAACAGGGGGTGGCGCCAATCAGCGCCCCGAACCAAGCGCCCTTGCCGCATGATCGGGAAAGCATCCTTGCCGAGGCGACCAGGATCGTTACCCGCGACCGCGCCGCCACGCATGGCCAGCCGGAAAACAGCTTCCGCATGATCGCCGCCAGCTGGTCGGCGAAGCTGGGCGTCACCGTCACCCCGGAACAGGTCTGCTTGCTGCTGTCCGACCTGAAGGCCTGCCGGGCCTGGGATAATCCGGCCCATGCCGACAACTGGGTCGATCTTGCAGGCTATGCCGCCTGCGGCGGTGAGTTGGCGCTGATGCTGCCTGAAGGGTTGACCTATGGCTCCGTGCCCGCCCCTGACGGTCACGCTTGACCGCACAGGCGGTACCGCCCGGCTGCAGAAGGACGACTGGGGCCTGACCGTGCCGATCGGCGATCTGCCGCGCTGGTCGAAGCTCTATCGCGGCCTGTGGGCCCGCAAGCCGAAGGGCAACTTCGGCAAGGACATGAACACGCCCGGCCCCTGGGCCGGGTTCTACGAGGAAGACATGTGCGCGCTTGAACGGGCCGTGCGGGAGGCTGGGTTGTGAACGACGACAAGATCGCCAGGGTGCGCGCGGTGCTGGATGCCGCCGAAGACGTCGATCTGCCCGAGGGGATGGTCGCGCCGGCTTCGGAAGAGGAATCGCCCGGCGCGCAGGACTATGGCTATGACGGCCTCGATCCCGGCCCGCCACCGGTCGAGGAAGAGAACCCACCCGAAAAGCGCTGCGTTGATTTCCCTCTGAACGATGTCGGCAACGGCATGCGGATGATCGAGCACTTCGGCCTGGACCTGGTCTATGTCGCACGGGTCGGCTGGCACCTCTGGACCGGAACGCGGTTTCTGATTGACCCGGACGAGATTTCCGTGCGGCGCATGGCTCACAAGCTGTCCGAGTTGATCGCGAAAGAGACCTGGCACATGCCGATCTCTGAAGAAGATTCGACCATCTTGGCGGACGGCGAAGAGGCGCAGCGCGAACTGAATGAACTTGGTGTCATCCGCCCGAAGGACAGGACACCCGATCAGATCGACCTAGAGGCATTCTACAGCCAAGTCTTGCGTCGGGCTAAGGAGGTCAAAGATCGTCGCGACAAGTCGATCGGCCGACGCCTGACCCATGCCAAGAACGCTGGCAATTCGAACGCGATCAAGAACCTGCTGGGCGAGGCGGCCGCCATCATCGCCCGTCCCCTGGAACACCTCGACGCCTCGGCCCTCGAGGTGAACACCCAATCCGGCGTCCTGCGCTTTTCCACCCGACCCGGCGAGGATGATGGCGGCGCCCAGGCCCCGCACCCCGTCGCTCAGGTCGAGCTTGTCCCCCATGACCGCGACCAGCTGCTCACCAAGATCATGCAGGTCGATTTCGCCCCCACGGCCCGCGCGCCGCGGTTTCAGGCCTTCCTCGAGCGGATCCAGCCCTTGCCGGAAATGCGGCGCTTCCTGCAGCGCTGGTTCGGCTATTCGATGACCGGCCTGACGAATGAACAGAAGTTCGCCTTCTTCTATGGCTCTGGCGCCAACGGCAAATCGGTCCTGGTCGACCTGATGGCCAAGCTGATGGGCGACTATGCCGCCTCGGCCAAGATTGAATCGATCACCGGCCGGAACCGGCGCGGTGGCGGCGATGCCACCCCGGATCTGATCCCGCTGATCGGAGCGCGCTTCGTGCGCACATCCGAGCCGGACGAGGGCCAGCGCCTGCAGGAAGGCCTGATCAAGGAATTGACCGGCGGTGAGCCGATCCTTGTTCGGGCCCTGAACGAGAATTTCGTCCTGGTCTACCCCATCTTCAAGCTGACGATCAGCGGAAACCACAAGCCCGAGATCCATGGCGGCGACGATGGCATCTGGCGCCGCGTCATGCTGGTGCCCTTTGAGGTGCAGATCCCGCCCGATGAACGCGACCCCGAACTGGGCCAAAAGCTCTGGGAGGAGCGCGCCGGGATCCTGAACTGGCTGGTCGAGGGGTTGAAGCAATACCTCCAGCACGGGTTGATGGTGCCAGATCAGGTCGCTGCGGCGACGGCCGAGTATCGCGAGGACAGCGATCCGCTGGCCACCTTCCTGACGTTGTGCTGCCATGTCACCGGCGACCCATCCAGGTCGATCCCGGCGCGCGAGCTGAACCACGCCTTCGCCTATTGGCTGATGGACACCGGAAAGGGCACCTGGAAGCCCCGAACGATCGACAACAAGCTCTCGGGCAAGGCCGGCACTTGGAAAAGCCCGGTCACAGGCCAGTCCTTCAGCAAGCGCAAGGCCAGTTCCTTTCACTATGACGGGATCGAGCTGGTCGAACCCTTCCGGAGCGCCTTCACCAATGCGCCCCGGGCGCAGGATGGCACGCCCCTCTTCAACCATTACGGGGAACGCTGACCATGCGCCCCGCACCCCTTTTCCGCCAGTCGTGGGAGGACAGGGAGGACCGACACCGGGCGTGGGAGGACGGGCAGGCATGCGGGGCGCGGGGGAGAATGCCGCATCGTCAATGGCTTATGCGGCATCGTGGGAGGACAGGGAGGTTAGGGAGGACGTTTCTCGCGTACATATGGGACGCAAGGGGCGTCGGGGTGTCAGGTCAAACTATTCCAGACGTAGGGCTGAAACGTCCTCCCTAACCTCCCTGTCCTCCCATCATCTGCGCAACCCCATGGTTTTGCGCCGTTTTCTCAATCAATCCGCTTTCTCCTGTCCTCCCATGAAACTTCCTTATCCTCCCTGTCCTCCCATAACTGAAAACTGAGAGACAGCATCGAGTAGAAAAGAAGAAAGGAACCACAAGATATGGAATTGATCCTGCAAGAGGCCGAGATGACGGCCTTCGTCCAGCGGCTGATGGCGCGCAAGGCGCTGGCGGTCAGGACCATCGCCCGGGCCATGGGTCTGCATCTGCCGCCCGCGACCGAGGCCGACCGGCTTGAGGCGATCCGCGCCGCCGCCTTGCCGCCCGAAAGCTGCGGCCCGGACATGCCTGCCGCCCCGGCCCGCGGCCCGGTCAAGGCGATCCAGCCGCTCAGCATGGTGCGCACCGAAGACGGCTATGACCTGCGCCACACCGGGTTCCGGGGCCGGGATGCCGCCCGGGCGCGCGACGTCTTCGATGAGATGGCCGACCAGGCGCGGCGGGCTGGGGGCTTCGACCCCTTCACCCTGCGCCAGAAGGACACGGCCCGCGCCTATGCCACCCTGGTCGAGCGCCATTCGGCCCGGGGCCTGAAGGGCCGCTCGATCGAGACCATGTCGGGCGGGCGGGGTGGCCGGGGTAGTGACGGCGTGATGGACCGCATCCTGGCAGAGGGCCGGGCGATCGATGCGATGCGGGCAGCGGTGGGCGACGCCTTCGCACTGGAGGTCCGCCGCGCCCGCAAACCCGGCCGCACCGCTATCCGCCTGATCGACCTGGTCGATGCCGTCTGCCTTGAAGGGCGGACGATCTCGGATGTGCTGGGCCGCTTTGGATGGGCGGCAAAGGGATCGACGAGGGCTGATGCCCAAGGCGCCCTCGCATCCGCCTTGGATGCCATGGCCCGGGCCTGCTGAAAAAACCGGTTGACGCCTTAAGTCCGCCGGACGTATGTCTATCGACATGATCCACAGAAGCGCCCGGAGGCCACCGCCTCGCGGGCGCTTCGCGTTTCACCCCCCGCCCTTGCTTAGAGCCTTCTGGGTCCTTCCGGGCCATCCCACGTATACGGGCGCGCAGAGGGCATGTGTTTCGGATGGGTAAACGAAGCCGAAAGCCTAAACCGGGGCAGCTAAACGAGGATGGGCGGGTAAACGAGGGCACCATGGGGCTGAGCACAACCGAAATTGCTGCCACCCTGGGTGTCTCGAAAGGCCGGGTGAGCCAGTATGTGGCGGCGGGCAAGCTGGACGGGTGTTTCACCGGCGAAGGACGGGCGAGGCGATTCGATCTGCAGGCGGTCTGCAATGCCCTGGGGCGCAAGCTCGATTTCGGGCAGATGATGGGCAACGGGGCAGGGACGCGCCGCACCCTTGCCGCGATCCGCGATGAGGAAGACGACA